>AF_2010_repII_A1DRAFT_10000116_pt1 | contig 13946 bp, 16 predicted proteins | sample AmaForreplicIIA1_FD_9195 | JGI IMG/M metagenome (IMG submission 9195)
GAAAAGGGCTGGCAGAAATCTGCCAGCCCTTCTCTATTCCCTTTGCTGGAGGGAGACGATCAACAGCCCGTGCAGGGACCGGGCGGTGGCGGTGGCGGCACCGTGGGAGGAGGAGGGGGCGGCGGAGGTGGCGGCGTGCTGCCACCGGGGTCCCCTCCCGTACCTCCGTCATCATAATCATGTTTATGAAGCAGCTGCTTTGCAGCCGCGTTGTCCCGTCCCTGTTGCCCATGCTCGCCAGCCACGGAGTCCGCGCGATCTAACCCCCTTAGTTCGCCCCCCTTGTTCGACTTCGCGGGCGAACAATGGGGATCACAAACCGCGGCTCCGCCTACTCCCACAGCCAGAAGAGAAATCGCGAACGCCCCTACGACTGCGAGAACCCAACGACTAGCCATCACATGCCTCCTTTTCAGTCTTTCAGCCTGTTCCCTTGCTGAAAGATCGATGGAAACAATAGGCACAGCCTACGTGCGTTAGGACCAGTGCCCTTGCTGTTGGTGGTCGAGCAGGAGTCGTGCCAGTGCAGGTTTCAAGAAATACAATAGGCTACGAAACAAGGTGAAGGATACGCAGGTCGGTGGGTACCAACGTTTGTCCCTAAACAAGACGAAAAATTGTTGCCCCCGGGCCCCGCAGGGATAGTCACTCGTACTGACCGAAGGATGAGAAGCAGGGAACTGAGGCCAGGTGGCGTCCGGAAGGCTGTCGTGCTAAGAAGCACTTGTATGCACAGATGACGTCGTTGGGTCTGTAGAAGCTTGACCCCACAGTGACCCGATGCGAACCTATTTCGTCGCCACCGCGCGAACCTGTCGATAGGTCGTTACACCTAGTAGGACTTTTCTAATGCCATCCTGAACCAGGCTCGTCATCCCTTCACGCAATGCGACATCCGACAGTTCTACCGTCCGGGCTTTTGATTTCCTCGGAACCAACCCTGGTTACCTGGGGGTGAATTNTTCGCAAGGGGTCATTCAGAGGCAGGAGAGCGCGTCGTTTCTTTTCCCAATAAGGTACAGGGACCCGTCGAAAGGGATACAGGGGATTGAAAGATAGACGGATCTGACCTATCTAGTATCCGAGGTCGAACAACCCCTGGTACCAGCTCAAGAGTGATTGGGCGAAGAACATGGAAAGCACGGCACCGACGACGAGGAACGGACCAAATGGAATATATTCGTCCCGTTTGATGATTCGAGCGGCCATCAAGCTGATGCCGATGATGGATCCGAGAAGCGACCCGATCATGATGGTCAGTAGCGCGGGCTTCCATCCCAAGAAGGCCCCGATCATCGCGAGCAATTTGATGTCACCACCTCCCATCCCTTCTTTCCCGAAGAGATAGGGGCTCGCCCAGGCCAAAGCCCAGAGCAGTCCCCCACCCACTGCAATCCCGAGCAACGAATCCACAATACCTACCGGAAGCACTGTTAGAGCTCCGAGCAACCCGAGGACGATCCCGGGCAAGGTGATCGTGTTTGGAATGATCTTATGAGAGAAGTCGGTCCCCGCGACCACGATTAATGCAGAATAGAATGCGGCATAGAGCACGGACAAACCATTGAGTCCGAAGTGCCAAAGAATGGCGAGATACCCTACCACATTAGCTGCCTCCACTAGCGGATAACGGATCGAAATAGGCACTTTACAATTCCGACAACGACCGACGAGGAGGAGATAGCTGATGAGAGGAATATTGTCGTACCACGCGATAGGCTTTCCACAGGAAGGGCAATGGGAGCCAGGCCACATAACCCCTTCGTGGCGAGGCAATCGGTAGATGCAGACGTTGAGAAAGCTACCGACGGCTGCGCCGAGTAGTCCGGTAATCAAGTAGTCCGCGGCGTCTATCATCTTCATAGCCCACATATCGACGGGCGGAATCGCGCACAAGGATGAAACACAAGATTTAGCAAAGAGACACTACGTAGTATTACTAGAGCCAAAATGCTTCCATTTACACACGGTAGAAACTTTTCCTATAATCCCTTGGTTTGGCCAGGAATTCATTCTCCAGCTCTTATTGACGTCAGGTCACTATATCCTATCTTTCTACCGATTAAAGGAGAACTTGATTCATGGCACGAACAGCGAAAGCACCGACCAGGCTTTCTCTTGCCGATCTCACACCACCTCCTCGGAAGAAGCGGCCAGAGTCGCTGACTAGCCGGGAATTGGAAATTCTTGAACTGATATGGGCCGGATTCAAAAACAAGGAAATCGGTCAGCGGTTGAAGATCAGTGTGAAAACCGTCGAGGCGCATCGGGCAAATATGATGAAAAAGATGCGCGTATCGAACACTGCTCAGCTGCTGAAAACCGCCATCCAAGGCGGAATGATCAGGATTCGGTAGGTTTCTTTGTTCGTGAACCAGACTCTCCCCGCTGTCTCACTGCCTCGAAGAGCGCTACGGCGACGGCGGCCGATACATTCAAGGATTCGACCTTCCCCTTCATCGGAATACTGACCCGATCGTCACATTGCTGAAGCACGCCCGGGCGAACGCCTTGCCCTTCTCCACCGAACACCAGAGCAATCGGTCCGGTCAAGTCGATCTCCGTGATCCGCTTCTGCGCTGATGGCTCGACCGCATAGACCCACGTCCCGGTTTTCTTCAGATCGTCGATCAATCGAGCAAGATTGCCAACACGACAGACTAAAATGTGGTCGAGCGCACCGGCAGAGACCTTGGCGACAACGGAGGTGAGGCCGACAGCCCGACGTTCGGGGATGAACGCGCCATGCACTCCAGCGGCTTCAGCCGTGCGCAACACCGCGCCAAGATTGTGAGGGTCTTCCACCCCATCGAGAAGCACGAGAAACGGAGGCTCATTTCGTTCCTTCGCCCGTTGGAGAATGTCCTCGGTGTGGCTATAGGATTTCGCGGCCACGAACGCAATGATGCCTTGGTGTTTTCCGCCTGGCACCAACCGGTCCAAGGCCGACTGGGGCTCGACATGAACAGGAACCCGCTTCGCTTTTGCCAGTTGAACGACATCGGAGAATTGTCGGTCGATGCGAAGCACAAGCACCCGTTGCAGCTGCCGAGTGTTCGCCCTGAGTGCCTCTCGAACCGCATGCAGCCCATACAGCAACTCCGCCGAACTAACGCTTCCAGCGACTCGTGCCGTCTGGTTTGTCCTCGAGGATGATGCCGTGGGACGCGAGTGACTCCCTGATCTCATCAGCCCTTGCAAAGTCCTTTCGCTTGCGCGCTACGTTTCGCTCTTTGATCTTAGACTCGATCTCTGCATCTGATAAGGGTCTAGGGATCGATTTCCTCTCGTATTTGATTGCGCCAGGAGCGAGCTCAATCGGGCCCACACGAATTTTGTCACGAGAAAACTCAATTGGACTAAACTGCCACTTTTCCGGTTCCAGTTGAAATAGCCCGAGAACGCCGCCAAGCGACCGGAATCCCTCCCTAGCGACTCTTCGCGCTTCGGCTGAAAGACCCTTGTCGATCAGCTTGTTCACGTCGCTTCGGAACCTTTGGAACGCCGCGATTGCCATGGGTGTGTTGAAATCGTCATCCATGGCTGCCTGAAATGCCACACGACATCGGTCAATCGCCTGCTTCAACTTGCTGTCACCAATGGCTTTCCCGTCTGGCTCATGCAATCGCAGGAATAGATCATAGAATCCATCTGCTGCATTCTTGGCCTCATGTAGGCTCTGGTCTGAAAAATCCAACGGGCTGCGATAATGGGTCCCGAGCAGGAAATATCGCAACACCTCCCCAGTTACTTCGTCTGGCCATTTTGCTTTTTCGAAAATTTCGCGGATCGTGAAAAAGTTCCCCAGGGACTTGGACATCTTTTCCTGATTGATCTGGACGAATCCGTTGTGCACCCAATAACGAGCAAACTCCTTTCCGGTTGCGCCAGAGGACTGTGCAATTTCATTCTCGTGGTGAGGAAAGATCAGATCCATTCCTCCGCCATGGATATCGAACGTCTCGCCCAAGTAACGCATCGACATCGCTGAACATTCGATGTGCCAGCCTGGTCGACCAGGACTCCAGGGGCTATTCCAGGAAGGCTCGCCGGGCTTGCTGCTCTTCCATAACGCAAAATCCATCGGATGACGCTTCCGTTCATCAACCTCGACACGAGCCCCCGCCTGAAGATCTTCGAGTTTGCGCTTGGAGAGACGGCCATAGGCCGGATACTTCTCGACCTGAAAGAACACATCGCCGGCGACTTGATAGGCGATGCCCTTCTTCACCAACTGGCCGATGAGCGCGATGATGTCCGACATGGACTCCGTCGCTCTCGGTTCTTGCGAAGCCGGGCGAACACCCAACTTATCCATGTCCTCGTAGTAGGCGGCGATGTACTTGGTGGTGATCGCGTCCCAGGACACGCCTTGTTCATTGGCCCGGTTGATGATCTTGTCGTCCACGTCGGTAAAATTTTTGACGAAGTTGACGGTGTACCCGGCGAATTCCAGATATCGCCGGATGATGTCGAAGACGAGGGCGCTGCGGGCATGCCCCAGGTGGCAATAGTCATAGACCGTTACCCCACACACGTACATACGCACGGTCTTCGAAACCATCGGCTCAAACGGTTCCTTCTTGCCGGTCAATGTATTGAAGATCGTTAACATCTGGCGATTACGACTCCAGATTTGGTTGACGCTTCGGCCAATGAGACCATACGAAATAGCCGATGGCCAAAGCGAGCCCCAGCCCGATCACGATATCGAATCGGTGGAAATAGCCGCGCAACTGGTCCCAACGTTCGCCCATCTTCACGCCGATATAGGCCAAGAGATAACACCAGGGTATTGATCCGATAAAAGTGAACAGCACAAATCTCGGGAAGTTCATCCGTGCAATGCCCGCGGGAAGCGAAATGAACGTCCGAATGACCGGTAGCATCCGACTGAAAAATACGGCAGCTTCGCCGTACTTCTCAAACCAGCGATCAGCACGGTCGAGATCGCGCTTCGAGACGAGAAAATATGGTCCATACCGGTCGACAAACGGCCGCCCGCCCAAGATTCCGGCATAGTATGCGACCACAGACCCGATCACGTTCCCGATCGCACCGGCGAGTGTTACGCCCACCATCGTAAATTCTCCGGTCGACACCATATAGCCGGAAAACGGCATGATAATCTCACTGGGCAACGGAATGCAGGCACTCTCGATCGCCATAGTCAGTACGATCCCGCCGTAGCCGAACATCGAAATTGCCGCTATGATAAACCGGCTCAACTCGGTGATGATGGTTTCGATGAGTGTGCCCATGTGTTCTCAGTACCCTTTCCCCGGCGGTTGCCGACGGACCTTTCGGTGACGGGTCCCTCTCCGTCGAAGGATCGGCTCCCATGACCGAAACTGATCCAACGCGCCATAGTGCGTGGTGTCGAGATGAATCGGTGTGAGCGAGACAAGCCCTTCTTCTAGAGCTTCATGATCCGCATCTTTGCTCCGACTCCATGAGACGCGGGTGCCGGCGATCCAGTAATAGTTTCGTCCGTGTGGATCCACCTTCTCGATAATGGGATTATCGAAACGGCGGCGGCTCAAGCAGGTTACGCGAACTCCATGAACGGATGAGAGGGGACGATCCGGAACATTCACATTCACCAGCGTTTCCTCTGGCAGGCCACGTTCAAGCACCAGGCGGGCGATCCGGACCGCATAATGGGCTCCCACCTCGAAGCGAAATTGTTCCTGGCCCTCTTGCGACACCGCCATTGACGGAATTCCGAGAATCGTCCCTTCAACTGCGGCAGAAACTGTTCCCGAATACATCACATCGTCGCCGAGGTTGACTCCTTTATTAATACCCGACACGACCAGGGCAGGTGGCTTCGGCATAATCTTCAGCACGGCAAGATTCACACAATCGACAGGAGTCCCATTCACGACATAGATGCGTGTGCCAATCTGGTGCACTCGAAGCGGCTTATGGAGGGTCAGCGCATGCGACACCGCCGTCCGCTCGCGATCCGGGGCGACAACCCACACGTCACCGATCCCCCGCAACGCCTTGGCCAGCGCGGTCAGACCTGGGGAATGAATCCCATCATCATTGGTAATTAAGATGCGCATACGCGATTCGAGCACAAAAAAAGCTGCGCAGGGCAGCTTTCATCTTCAGCACGGAGAACCGAGCACCGAGTGGTTGTGCATCCCTTTCTTGCTAGCACTCAGCACTCAGCACTTTATTTATTGGTCGGGGCGAGCCGATTTGAACGGCCGACCACTCGCACCCCAAGCGAGTACGCTACCGGGCTGCGCCACGCCCCGACACTGTTTCCGATGCTTCGTCGTTGATTGCATTGTCCTCTTGAACACGACCGGAATGCAACTCTCGAACTGGAGATAAGACGGTGTGCCGCTCACACCGAATGGGATTCCAACATCTTGAGTATGGCCTGCAGATGCCCGCGAAGCCGTTGTGCCAATTCTTTGGGGCGAACCCGTTGCCCCGCAGTCCGGCCGCGTCGGGCCCAGTACCGCTTCACCCCTGCGAGCGTATGGCCCTCATCATAGAGCATTCGTTTGATTTCCAAAACCGTCTCGATATCGCGGCGAACGTACAATCGCTGATTGCCGCGACTTTTCTTCGGTTTCAGGAACGGAAATTCCGATTCCCAGAACCGGAGGACATAAGCTGGAAGCTTTGTGATTTGACTGACTTCACCGATCTTATAAAAGACTTTACTACCCAGCCGGGGTTCATTCCCCATGACCGGTCCTCGCGGTGGGATCAGCCCTTTAGGCGATGGAGTTATGAATTGACGTACTTCTTGAACACCTGACTTGGGCGGAAGGTGACTACGCGGCGGGGAGTGATCCCAATCTCTTCACCGGTCCGAGGATTTCTGCCCTTTCTCGCACCCTTGCTGCGCACCACAAAATTGCCGAACCCCGCGATCTTCACCGATTCCCCCTTCTTTAACACCGACTTGAGCATGTTCAGCACGAGTTCGACGATATCTGCTGCTTCGTTCTTCGAGATGCCGACCTGCTTATAAATTTCGTTTGCGATATCCGCCTTTCTCATGCTCCCTCCCTACATCAGCCAACTCGAAGCATTCGGCAACTTGACTTCGCATCGCCCCAGCGAGAGCTGGTTTCCTCATAAGTTACGTGAGGTTATGCGGCCTGTCAAGGAGAAAGATCAGCTGAGGTGATTCCCTTATTTGCAGTCTCTGGATAGCAGCTTGTATTCGATACTGTCAGCCAACGCCTGCCAGCTTGCTTCAATGATGTTTCCCGAGACCCCAACAGTAGCCCATTTATCCTTGTGGTCACCCGATTCGATCAAAACCCGGACTTTGGATTCCGTTCCACGATTGGCAGAGAGCACGCGGACCTTATAGTCCAACAGCTTCACCTCTCTTAGCTCGGGGTAAAACTTTTCAAGAGCTTTCCGGAGCGCGTGGTCCAAGGCATTGACGGGGCCAGCCCCGACAGCTGCTGCGTGCTCCACCACCTCACCAACCTTTACCATCACGGTGGCTTCTGAGAATGAGGTCCCATGATCTTGTTTTTTTTCAACAATCACACGGAACCCTAACAACTCGAACGATGGGATATGGGTTCCCATTGCCTCCCGCATGAGTAGTTCGAACGACCCTTCGGCACCTTCGAACTGATATCCTTCACTCTCCCGTTCTTTCAGGGTGTTGATCAGTTCCTGGACTTTCGCGTCCTCCTTATTCAGCTTGATCCCGAAAGCCTCCACTTTCTCGAGCAACGCACTCCGGCCGGCATAATCAGACACCAGCACACGCTGACGATTGCCAACCATAGTCGGGATGACATGTTCGTACGTTGCCGGGTTCTTCAATACCGCGTGTATATGGACGCCACCCTTGTGAGCGAAGGCCGAGTCTCCCACATAGGGCTGATGTTTGTTGGGCATGAGGTTCGCGATTTCCGTGACGAAGCCTGACACTTCCTTCAAGTGATTCAATCGATCACCCAATGCCTCACGTTTCATCTTCAACTGGAGATTCGGAATGATCGAACATAAATTTGCATTGCCACAGCGCTCCCCGATCCCGTTGATAGTGCCTTGCACCTGCACGACACCGGTTTCGATGGCAACTAATGAATTTGCCACCGCCATCTCGCAGTCATTGTGTGCATGAATCCCAAGAGGTACCGAACACTCTTTGCGAACCTCATCACAGATTCTCCTCACTTCCCACGGCATGGTCCCGCCGTTCGTGTCGCAGAGAATCACGCGTTCGGCCCCTGCCGAAACCGCCTTGCGAATCGTCTTGAGCGCATATTCGGGATTGGTCTTGTATCCATCAAAAAAATGCTCGGCATCATAAAACACTCGCCGATTCTTAGATCGCACGTAGGCTATGGAATCGCCGATGAGGTCAAGATTTTTCGCGAACGAAATACCCAGTGCGTCGGTGACGTGAAGCGACCAGGTCTTCCCAAAGAGGGTGATGATCTTGGTCTCGGCATCCAGGAGTGCCTGGAGGTTGGGATCATGGTGTACCGAATGGTTGGCCTTCCTCGTCGAGCCAAATGCGATCACCGTGGCCTGATGCAACGGAACGGCCTTGATCATCCTGAAGAATTCGATGTCTTTGGGGTTGGCCCCAGGCCATCCGCCCTCGATGAAATGGACGCCGAGTTCGTCCAACCGCTTCGCGACTCGCACCTTGTCTTCAGCAGAGAAGGACACATCTTCCGCCTGGGCTCCGTCACGCAACGTCGTGTCATAGATCTCCAAGGCAGCGGATCGGACCGGTCGAACTTGTACCTCCGGAACCGTAAATCGCGGACGTCGATGCAATCGCTGTCTGGTGACGTTCTTGGCCATGAGGAAAGCAGAGTAACAGGAGAAGGGAGGGCCTGTCGAGACTCTCGTCGGCAGGGGGCCTAGCGCTTCCCAGCCGAGTTCTGGTCGAGCCCAAACGCCGAATGGAGCGAGCGCATGGCCAGTTCCAAGTATTTCTCGTCGATCACACAGGAAATCTTGATCTCCGACGTGCTGATCATCATGATGTTGATTCCCTCCAGCGACAGGACCTCGAACATCTTGGCGGCAACCCCCGAATGGGACCGCATGCCGACCCCAACCAAGGATACTTTGGCAATAGCTTCGGTCACCGAGACAGACTTCGCATCAATATCCTTGGCCACAGACTGGATCAACGGCACCGCTTTCTTCAGGTCAGCCCGTGGAATCGTAAATGAGATGTCCGTCATCCCGGCTTGACTGACGTTCTGAATGATCATGTCGACCAGGATGTTCGCCTGTGCCACCGATCCAAAAATCCGTGCGGCGATCCCGGGCTTGTCCGGGACTCCGACAATTGTCACCTTGGCCTGGTTCCGATCGCCGGTTACACCCGAAACGGCCACATCTTCCATCCCGGCATCTTCGCGTGTCACGAGCGTCCCCTTTCCTTCCTTAAAGCTAGAATTGACCTCGACCGGCACGTTGAACTTCGCCGCAAATTCCACCGATCTGCTCTGCAACACCTTTGCGCCTAAACTCGCCATCTCTAGCATCTCTTCATAGGAGATTTTTTCGATCCGGCCGGCCGCGGGCACGATATTCGGATCGGAGGTATAGACTCCGTCCACATCGGTGTAAATGATGCATCGCTCGGCCCTCAGTGCCGCAGCCAGGCGACAGCAGTAAGGTCCGATCCACCTCGTCCAAGCGTCGTCACATCCGATTCTTCGTTGATCCCCTGGAAGCCTGCAACAATCGGGATGGTGCCCTTCATCAACGCCTCTCGAATGCGATCTGCTTTCACGCGTGTAATGCGTGCCTTGGTATGCGCATTGTCGGTCATGATCCCAACTTGACGACCGGTATAGGAACGGGCGTGCAGCCCTCGACGCCGCAACTCCATCGCCAATAACGCAATCGTGACCCGTTCACCGGTAGAGAGTAACATGTCGAGCTCTCGATCGTCAGGCAACGACGTCACCTCGTGGGCGAGTTTGAGCAATCGGTCTGTCTCGCCGCTCATGGCAGAGAGCACGACGACAACGAGATGCCCATCCTTGTGCGCCTTCTCCACGTAATCAGCCACACGCCGAATGCGTTCGATGGTGCCGACCGATGTCCCTCCGTATTTGTGTACGATTAACGCCATGACGCTCAGGACCCTTTATTAAATAGTCGTGCGACAAACTTGGTCGCATCCTTGGGAGAGGCTCCCAGCGCTTGGACATCAATCTCGGTCAACCGCTTGCCGACCCCTGATGTCCCCTTCAGCGCTGAATCAGAATAGACGAAGACTGCAGGATCGTTCCCGACCTGATCTGTGTGAACACTCCCATGATCACAGAATACGAGGAGACGAGAGGGACCGAGCTTCTCGAGCCCTCCTACCAGCGGCCCGATCAGGTCACGATCGATCGATTCAATCCCTCGGACCTTCGCCTTGAGATCCGTCCCGTAGACGACTTCGTCCGGCAACTCGACATGGACATAAGCGAAATCGTTCTTGGCCAGCTCTTCAAGCGACACGGCCGCCTGCATCATGAGATTGGACTGATCCAACCGTGTCGGATCGACCGCTGTTAGCCCCGCGAAGAGACCGAGCCCACGGTGGACATCGTTCGAGGAAACCACGACGCCGGAAATCTGAAACCGTTCCGAGAGGCTGGTCCAGGAGATGGCCCGGCCCTCTCCCCAGAGCCACAGACAGTTTGCAGGCTTCCGTCCGTCCTGCCGACGTTCGCCATTGACTGGGTGGTCGCGGAAGATCTGCAGGGAGGCCTCCATGAGCTTCCGCAGAATATCGGCTCCATCCCCTGACGGGAGCGCCTCGCCAATCGGGCGGCCGACCAATGTCTGAGGATCCGTACAGACCGCCCTCGGCTTACCGTTCACCCAGACCATGACGTGGCGGTGTCCCGATCCCGGATAAAACTGGATTGTTTCCGATCCCAATTGTTCGTTGGCGGCATCGATCAATTCTCGCGCCTCTTCCGTGCTGATCAGCCCAGCGGTTGCATCTTCCATAACCACCTGGGGGCCGAGCTTCTTGATATCGCTCAGGGCTCCCTTGGCTCCCGGCTCAGCCTTGAGCGTGATCATGGTGCAACGGTAGACTACATCGTGCTCGGTGACATTGACTTCAAGGCTGGCTGCTTCGAAAGGTCCTGGGCCTTGATAGTATTTCCTGGGATCGTACCCGAGGATGGCTGTACCCGTGAGCCCAGAGCCATGGCGGTTCCCGCTGTTTGCAAAAGACAAGAATCCCAATTCTCCACCTTGAACCACACGATCCAGGTGGGGAGTCGCCGCTACTTGAAGAGGAGTCTTGCCACCCAGTTCCTGCCGAGGGCGGTCGGCGACCCCATCGGCATGCAGAATCACATATTTCATCGACAGAGCGCTCGCATCAATCCTAAACACCCAGGAGACGGGCGACATCCTCCCGAGTCGCCTTTACAGTTTTCGGTTGAACGGACACGCTAATGGCTGTATCGGCATCCTTCAATCCATGTCCGGTCAAAGTACACACGACTGTTTCACCTTCACGAAGTGCACCGGTTCGACCCAGCTTCGTCACTCCCGCCACCGAAGCCGCCGATGCCGGTTCGCAGAAGACGCCTTCCGTCGCGGCCACGGTCGCATAGGCCTGCAAAATTTCTTCGTCCGTCACGATGTCTATGGCACCGGACGACTCTTTCAAGACATTTAGTGCCAATTGCCAGCTGGCCGGGTTGCCGATCCGGATGGCCGTCGCCACGGTTTGTGGATTATCCACCACGTGACCGAGTACGATCGGTGCTGCCCCAGCTGCTTGAAACCCCAACATCCGCGGCACTCTGCTGATTTGATTCGCGGCACGATATTCCTGATAGCCCTTCCAGTAGGCCGTGATGTTCCCGGCGTTGCCAACCGGAAGTATATGGATGCTTGGCGCATCACCAAGTTGATCGCAGACCTCCATGGCTGCGGTCTTCTGACCTTCAATTCGGAATGGATTAATCGAATTGACCAACTCGATGTGCTGCATCGCAGATAGCTCTTTGACAATCGAGAGCGCTTGATCGAAATTACCTTCGATTTGGATCACCGTTGCGCGGTGCATCATCGCTTGGGAGAGTTTCCCCATCGCAATCTTGCCTGCGGGAATCAAAACGTAAACGGCCAACCCCGCTCGAGCTCCATAGGCGGCGGCGGACGCCGAGGTATTGCCGGTCGACGCGCACATCACAGCTTGGGATCCGGCCTCAACTGCTTTCGAGATCGCCACCGTCATGCCGCGGTCTTTGAAAGAGCCGGTTGGGTTTGCACCCTCAAACTTCAAATAGAGATCGATACCTGGAGCAATTGTTTTCGCTAATCGTGTGGCTCTGATCAGGGGTGTGTTGCCTTCGCCTAACGTAACGATCGGTGTGTGTTCCGAAACCGGGAGAAACTTCCGATACTCCTCGATTACCCCGCGCCAGCGATTCATTGCGTTATTCGTCCTTGCCCTCAACTCTGATCAGGATGGCGGGAGCGGAGATAAAAGCCATGCGGTTGATCTCTCGAAGAGCTGTCTGAACATCCCGCTCCTTGGCCACGTGGGTTTTAATGACAATCGAGACCGTTTGCCCGGCCCTTCGCCCCTGTTGCAACATCGACGAAATGCTGATGTCGAATTGGCCGAGCACCCCCGCAATCTGGGCCAATACGCCTGGACGATCCACGACCATGAATCGGAGATAGTAGAGCGAGCTGATCTCATCCATGGGACGCATCCTTAATGGACGCCGCTGGTTCTGCTGGAAAGACGCGGGTGGGATGCGTCCGATAGCGCCCTTCAGGAGATTGCGCGCGAGGCTGATGACATCGCTCACGACCGCACTTCCGGCTGGCAAATCGCCGGCACCCCGACCGTACAACACCACATCACCGACCGCGTCGCCGACAAGCTGAATCGCGTTGTACACGCCTTCTACCTTGGCAATCGGCAAGGACGACGCGATCATGGTTGGATGGACGCGCGCCTCGATCTCGCCACCGACGAGCTTCGCGATGCCTAGGAGTTTGATCGTGTACCCGAGTTTCCAGGCATAGGCGATGTCACGCTGCGTAATATGTGTGATCCCTTCGGTGTAGAGATCCTTGAAGTTGATCGGCGTACCGAATGCCAGGCTGGTCAGAATGACGAGCTTGTGTGCTGAATCGATACCTGCAACGTCGAAGGTCGGATCGGCTTCTGCATACCCAGCCCGTTGCGCCTCAGCCAATACGACCTCGAATTCCTGCTTTTCGTGGGTCATTCGAGAAAGAATGTAGTTGACGTTCCGTTGATGATCCCATAAATAGATTGAATCGAATTGGCCGCCAACCCTTCTGTCAGCGCATGGATGACGGGAATCCCTCCACCGACGCTGGCTTCAAAGCCGAGGTCCACCCCATGGTGCACTGCTGCTGCGAAGATGTCCTCTCCGTGAAGCGCCAGCAACGCCTTGTTCGCGGTCACTACCTGTTTCCCTGCAGCCATCGCATCCAAGATCATCCGCTTGGCCGTGTCATAACCCCCGATTAATTCGATCACGATGTCAATGGTAGGATCGTTGAGGATTTGCCTTGCATCGGCAGTTAACATTCCCGAAGGTAAACGAATGCCTCGATCACGCGTAATATCGAGATCCGCAATCCTGATAAGTTCCACAGGCACACCGACGCGGCGTCGGATGAGCTCGGCATTTTCCAAAAGAATTTTGGCGACGCCGCTTCCGACCGTACCGAATCCGATAAGCCCAACACCCACTCTCTTCTTCATTCGTTGACCCCTTCGAGTTTGAGGGCCTTGCGGACTCCGCGGACTGCCTGCCTGGTACGATGCTCATTCTCAACAAGCGCAAAGCGTACAAACTCATCGCCTCCCTCACCGAACCCGATCCCCGGTGAGACGGCCACTTTCGCCTCGCGTAGCAACAGCTTAGAAAACTCCAGTGATCCCATGTGGCGATAAGGAAGTGGAA
>AF_2010_repII_A1DRAFT_10000119_pt1 | contig 13873 bp, 18 predicted proteins | sample AmaForreplicIIA1_FD_9195 | JGI IMG/M metagenome (IMG submission 9195)
CTACAGCCGATCCGGCGCTGGCGAATGCATACGAAAGTCTGGCCAAGGAAGCCGAATCCGTCGAGCCGACCGTCGAGAAGATTTACGGCCTCAAAATTCACGCCAACAAAGAGATGGCACGAATGGGCAGCGCTGTCCCGTCGCAGCAGATTGCCGCCTCCGTCACACCGATCGATGCATATCGAGAGCTAGGTGCCCAGGTCCGACAGAATCTCTATCCGGAACTGGAGAGGCGCGGTGTACGGAACATAGTTGAGCTTGGCCGCAATGAAGCGTCAGTGATTAAAATGCGAGATGGAACCTACGCCAGCTGGGCCAATGCCGCAGGCGATCAGGCCCCGGCGGATCTAAGGACCTGGGCCGATAAGTTGCGTGGCGGTCATGTGTTGCCGCCGTTGACCAAACATGGTGTAGCCGTGAGAGTACTGCAGGCTATGGGCGGCGGAGACCAACCGTTGGCCACATTCAACCAGATGTTCCGTGACGGCATCGGACCGACGGCAGGCTATATTCCAAACACGCCAAACTGGTATCCGCAGACAAGGCTGGAGCGGCTGCTGCCGGGTGCTTATAACTTGCCGCAGGGAGGAGAGAGCTTTGTTCGCGGGGAGGCTGCGACTCCAGTAGCCGGGACGCGAGCAACACGGACTGGACGTCTGCTGACAGCAGGGCAACCAGCGTTGGCGCCCGTCTCGCCGGAAAGCTATGTGCGCGGAGAAGCCGCAGTCCCAGTACTTGGGACACGAGCACTACGGACTGGACGCCTACTGACAGAAGGGCAACCAGAGTTGCCGCTGCCCGCCGCCTCGGAAAGCTATGCTCGGGCAGAAGCTGCAATCCCGGCGCCGGGAACGCGAGCGACACGAACTGGGCGCCTGTTGAAAGCCATGCCTGAGGGTTTGGGGCCGATCCCGTCAGAAAGCTATGTGCAAGGAGAAGTTGCAACCCCGGCGCAGCGGATCCAGAACTTACTTCCTCCTGCCGGGTATTCGTCGACGCTCACCCCAGAGCCGCCGCCGGAATCCCTTAGGGAAGCTCTGGCGCGGATGCAGTCACCGGAATCGAGACAGTTGCGACAGAGACTCGGTAAAGGCCCTTATGCCGGTGAGGGGCCACGAACTGCGGAGGAGTATAGACGGACCAAAGGTGGTCGGATAAAACCCGCGCCGCCACCACCGGGACCGCCACCTGAATAAGGAGAATGACAATGACAGACACTGTTGGACTCACGCTCACACTGGAAGACCCCGTAAGCCATGAACCGCGCAGCTTCATGCTCGACAGCGGTCTGATCGCGATTCTGGCGAACATGATCATCCCGCCGTTATTAACTGCGGGTCTGAATGCGATTCCCAACGACGTCGCCCCGCAGGTCAAACCGGCGATCCTCGCCGCGGGGAACACGATGGTTGCCTGGGCGAACGCGCACTAATCCCATGGCACAGGATTCGCCCAATCCGCCACCAGGAGCTGTGGATCCGGGTGCGCTCTTAGCGCAGCAGCTCACCGGACAATATAATCCGAATGCGCTCTCAAACCAGCTCACCCAACAGTATTTGCAGCGGTTCGGTTCCAACCCGATTCCGAATGCGGGTTACCCAGGAATGCTTGCGCCGGGCAACATCATCAATCTCTACAACCGGCCGGTCACTAGCCCAGTGGCAACGCCGCAGGGGTTACCGACCGGCGAATGGCTACCGCCCGGCTGGCGGCCCACGTCCACGACATATTCGGCAACGATGACGAAGGAGGACGATCCCCGTCTAGCCCAGTACCTCTCCAGTTACGGTCCCGATGCGGCTGTGCTGCTCCCCATGGTGGTGAACGGCCAGTTCCTAACGAAGGGTCAGGCGGTCGACCGGCTTTTGACCAGTGGCGAGCATCTCGGCATTTTCGACCGATGGCAGAGCGCGGAACCCTACGCGACCCAACTCCACAACAGCCAATTCCATATGGGGGACTTTTTCGGAAAGACATCGACACTGGCGCCGCAGCCTCCCCCAAAATAGGCATAATCCTAAAAAACGTGGTTACAAAAGTGGTAGCATCAAAACCACTGATCCAGTAACTATAGTATATTCAGCTATTTAGAGACCATGCATTCATGTAAGCAAGTCATAAATGTGGTATTGTACGTTTTGCGGGCTGGGCGTGGAACTCGCGGGTTTCAGGCCCTTTCGGTGGAATCGATCAAATTGTCGTTCTGGTGATTTTGGTGATTGAAGTGAGCCGAGGGTGAGCCAACGTGGCAGCAAAAGTGGTATCAATATGAACATTCTATTGCTCACACCCCGAGAAAACGTCGATGCGATCCAACGAATCTTCGCTGGCGACAAACTGACGGTGAGAGATGGACCGATCACGGAGGACAGTGCAAAAGGCTTTGATCTGGGCGTGAGCTACGGCTACAGGCATATCCTGAAGCCGAATGTTCTGGCCATTCTTCCGGTCGTGAATCTTCATATTGCCTATCTGCCGTGGAATAAAGGCGCCGACCCGAACCTCTGGTCTTGGATTGAAAACACCCCCAAAGGTGTGACGATCCATTGGTGCGATCACGGCGTCGACACCGGCGACATTATCGCACAGCGCACGACGGACATGAATTGGGACGAGACGTTGGCGACGTCTTATCAGAAGCTTCACGCCGACATCCTGGATCTGTTCCGGGAGACATGGCCCAAGATCCGCAGCAACGAGGCGCCGCGCACTCCTCAGGCGAAGACTTACGGTTCGTTTCATCGGATGAAGGATAAGGAAGATGTCGCCCATCTCTTGAAGGAGGGCTGGGATACCAAAGTCTATGAGTTGGAACAGGAATTTTTTAAAGACGAGGACTGAAGTGGAGAATCAATTCAAACGTGACGCCGAATATGACCGTTCGATCTGGCGAGGCGATGGAACTTGGCAGTTTGATGCCTACATCGATCTCGAAACGAGCAACCGGTTTTGGGTAGCGGCCGGACATGATCCGAACGGGTGCGAAGACTGTCGGAAGTTCGACACGTTTGCCGAGATATTAAAAACTTGGGAGTGACCGTAGAAAAGGATGAACCGATTAACTACATCCACGGATGGGAGGCTTGTATGGATAGGAGGCGGTTTCTCAAAATGGCGGCTGGAGCTGCCGCCAGTATCGCAGGGGCTTCATCTTTGGGGATCGCGCAAACCGCACAACCCCAATTAGACTCAACAGTCTTTGATGGTTACGAGGGGCAATGGCTTGTCGATGTCGCGAATCTCAACATCGGAAGCTGGGTGCAGTATTACAACACGGAATGGAGTCGTAATCCGAGTTATCTGAATCCTCAAATACAGTTTTTAGCGGCGATGGGCATGAGCGAACGGCTCCGGGATGCGGGCCTAGACGCCGTGTTGAATTATTACGCCCAAACCGATCCGACGACGCTACCCTTCCCACTCTATAACGCCTATGGACAGCCCGTGACCAGCCTCGTTCAGCAATTTATCTATTCGAGTGATGGCCATGAGCAGGAAGTGTTTAATGCAATCAATCAGGTGGGCGGCTTGGACAACTGGAACAACGGAGTGGCTGGCCTGTATCTCGCACTCTGGGAACAGCAGGGCGTCCCGTCGCCCGTGGATGGCATGACACCTAAGACTTTCACATTGAGCGAGCCTATTTCAACTCCGATTAGCGATTCAAACCTCGGCTGTGTGCTCAGTCCAGATAGCTGCATTTTGACGTGGCCTGGATTTCCCCCCGGTGAGTCGCAGTCTGGAATTCCTGCTGACGATAACCCGCCTATCGGTGTAGTGATTCCATGGTACTACCCCGAGGATCGGTGGACGCCGCAACCGCTGAAGGGACTGACAAAGGCAGACCTGTGTTTTTATCTCCGCATCTTGGCGACCTACTGGTCGGTCGCAACTCGCGCAATAATGGCTGGGGGTGCACTTGCGGCAGTGTTTCCAGAAGCGGGATCGGTACTTTGGGGAATCACTTTAGGCCTTAATGTGACCGGTTGGCTGTTCTGCTAGGGGGCGTGATGACGGTTCGGCAGATTCTGCGACACCCGAGAATGATCAGGATTCAATTTGTCACGTATACGGCAACGTTAATCGAGTCGGCGATCGAGCTGATGGGATACACGAAGCATCGCCTCATTGTGGTTGTTATCGCTATCGTGGCAGCGGCGATATTTGAGTCGATAGCCGCTTGGTGGAGAGATCCGATTCCACGGATGAAACTTTGAACGATATGAGTTGGGGCGGAGATGAAGGGCGGGGCCGGGAACCCCGCCCCTTCATTCTAATTGACGAGTCGAGCTTGCTCGACTTCGATATACGTATTGAACCGACCGGCGGCTCTTGCCTTAGAGACGTCGTCGGCATGGATGTATTTCTCGGCCATCCTGATGCTGAGCCAACCAGCGAACTGCATCAGGTCGAATGCGTCCGCCCCCGAATTGCGAAGGCGTGTCAGCGCCGTATGGCGCAGATCATAGAGCCGGAACTTTGGCAGAGGGATGGGATTGGCCCTTCGCCATAGGCGCTGATGCACCGAGTTGAACGTGGAATAGGAAGTCCACTGACCGGGGCTGGAATCCGACGGGAATACGTAGCCCGTCTTCGGCCGACCATGTAGAAGCCACCATTCCTTCAACCGGGCTGCCAATCGCTCGCTGAGTGGCAGATCTCGATCACGCTCACCTTTGGTTTTGCGGATGTGTATAAAGCCGCGCTCGAATTTCCCGATAGCGCCGAGATGGACATCCGCCCAGGCCAGACTCGCAACAGCTCGACCTGGATCTGCGGCAGTGTCGATGCAGATCGCAAAAAATAACTGTTGCCTCGCATTGACCGCATCCATGTAAATCTTCTCTTGTTCGGGTGTGATAACAATACCTCTCTTTCGTTCCTTCTGCCGGACTCCCTCGAACTCCGGCAGTATGGCGATCAATTCCAATTGACGGGCCTTGTTCAAAACTAGCCGTAGCGTCGACGTCAGGTGATTGATCGTTGAACCCTCCAAGTGCTTGCCCTTCAACCGGTTCAGATAGCCCTTAACCACTTTCGTCGTGATGTCGCCGAGATGGAGTTCGGATATCTCGTCGCGCAGGATCGATTCAGCGCGATCCTGATAATAACGGAGCGTGTTGGGTATATCCTTGTATTGATTCGTGGCGTAGTTGTACCAGAACTGCCCACCAGGATCGGTGTTGGTCGGAAGATCGATGAATTCCCGGAGCGTCGGCACCGGTCCGCGTTTCTGGATCTCTTCAGTAATGCCTAGCGCTAACAACTCTTCCTTCCGCCGCAGCGCTTTGACACGAGCTTTCTCTTTTTTCTTCAGTTCATCGAGGAATTCCTGCCGTCTGGTCAAGGCGACACCTTTCTTGTCGGTACCGGCCGTGAGCATATGTCGAACTCCTTTGTACTGAACCCTGAAGGAGTACCTATCCTGACCTTCACGTTTGAATACTCTGCTGTCTTTTCTTTCTTTCTTTTCCATGTCGTCTGTCCTTTCTTTTAGTAGCTTGATGTTGCTACGGGGTGAATGCTACCATAACGCAACCTTGATGCAGCACACAAAATATAGTAGTAAGTTCCTAACTCGATAGCTTTTAGTTGCGGTCTTTAAATCTTTCGATGTACTTGTCCAGGTCCTTGACGTCGAACTTCACACCGCGCATGTCGCTGCGTGTGCGGGTCCCTGGATATTGAATGAAGCCGATGCGCCCTTCCATGACCCAGCTGCGCAGGGTCCAGCGGCTGATGCCGAGATGTTTGGCGGCGACATCCATACCGACGATGCCGGAAATCAATCTCTTCGGCTGGCGTCGCTTGTGTTTACGGGTTGCAGTCGGTTGGCGCGGCTTTCGTTTACGGGTTGCAGTAGTAGTCATCATATAATTAGCCATTCTCAACGTGTTCGGTATCGAACAGTTTGTAATATTCTTCGGTGCCGCCGCGTACGCCCCACTTCTGGAAGAAGTATTCGCGGTTGGCATCGGCTTGTTTGCCGATCCGTTCCTGCTCGTTCTCATCGGCATTCCGGATGGTCTGAGAACCGTAATGGAGATAGGGCAGATTGATGGCCCAGGCGGTAATACCGGCCCGGTGCAGGCGTAGGTGGTAGTCCCAATCCTCGGCGAATGCGACCTTGAAGTTCTCGTCAAACGGGCCGACCTTCTCATAGATCTCGCGCCGGATCAAAAAGCACGAGAAGTCCGGATGCGGGCTCTTCGAGTCGGGGATCTTCAGCGGCGGTTTGATCTTCTCGGCATCGTCTACTCCGACAGCGGTGACGAACCCGCCACCATCCGCCAATAACCAACTGTAGGTGTCTGGACGCAGCTCGACATCGTTGTTCACCACCAAGGCGTGATCCTGATGCTGACGCTCAAAGACGAAGCGGAGGCCTCGGTTCCAACTGGCCGCGACACTGAGGCCGGGATTCTTCGCGTGAATCCGGAAAATATCGGGCTGGGTCATGAGCCACTGCGCTGTACCGTCTCTGCTGCCGTTGTTGATGACCAGAATCGCCAGATCGCCAACATCCTGACCGCGGAAACTGGCGACGGCTTTCTTCGTGAGTGCGATGTTGTTACGTACCGGGCAGATGATCCAGTTGCTCACTTGAAATCACACCTCGCACAACGCGTTTTCTTCTTCTTTTTGTAGGCGACAATAAAAGAACCACAGACTTCGCACACGCCTTTGACGGGTTTGTGCTTATAAGGCAGTCGCGGCCCGTCATCCAGTGCACTTGCCAGATACGGGATGCTGTCTTTCCGGTCGCCGTGAAGAAATTTCATCGTTGTTTCCGCTTGAAGATTCCCAACGTACCTACAATCCGTTTTAAGGCCCAGTGCGGCCGCGTCTCCATATACTCGGTGACGGCCCTGTAGACTCCCGGCAAAGAGTCCCGGCCGAAGTCATGAAACATCGCATAGCCCCCAGACACGACGTAGGGAAGGAAGTGTTCACAATCACTCAATACGGCGAGATATTCGTGATCGGCATCGATCAGGACTGCGTTTATCGGCTCGTGCAGTCGAACCTCATCGGACTTTTTCCGGATCAGTTCCTCGCGCCACGGATATATTGCGATATATTGGTCCATCCTTAACCACGCGTCATAGATCTCATCGTGATCGACGAACGGATCAATCCCGATATAGCGCAGCAGACGATCCTCCACCACCTGTAATGCGATCGATGAGGAGCGTCCGTATTCAAGACCGACCTCGACGACGAGGGCTCCCTCGTCTAGGCTCATCAGCGTGTCGAAATAGGCTTGGCATTCATGGTCTTCAAATGCCGTTGGTGAGGATATGGTTCGGGTCAGTTGCATTGCTTCTTCAAAAGTGATCATCGGAGTACCTTCCTCACGGGAGCCAGTTCTCGTGACGATATAACCTCTCGTACCAGCCATCGCCCCACAAACTGACTTGATAAGGCGGACTTCCCACCACGATGAGGATCTCGCTGATCATCTCTTCGGTAACTCCCATGTCCATCAGATCCTGAGGGCTGCTTCCAACCAATCCCCAGAGACAGGTGATCCCGGCTTCTAGAAGCGCCTCATAGGTCGGTCGAGTGACTCCAAGTCTCCCGATGTGCGTTTCCCAAGTGAGATTGTTGCGATCGGTCCACCATGGCATGTGTCTCAGTGGTGGCGGCATCCATCTCACTGTTGTTGGTGGTGGTGGTGACGGTGCTGGCGCCGGTCTCGTTCTCGCCAGTGCCGCCTCAATGACTTCTCTATCTTTACGCGGCGGGGGCGGAGCCTTAAACGGCCGTTCGCGGGCCTGCAGTCGTTGTTGGTAGAGGCTGAACTCCCGCTTCTGGCGCCGCTCGTGGGCTCGCAGTCGTTGTTGGTAGAGGTCTACATCATCCTCCGTATTCAGTTCCACCTCGCCAAGACGATGCTTGACGATCTCCGAAAGACGGTCCGGCCAGTCAGAGTTGTAAGCGTCGGCGGAATAAGGAGTCCAGAAGCTGCCCCAATCTAGGGCATATGCCGGCGAGAGTGTCGCGATCATACGCAGCTCCACGGCAACACGTCTCGGAAGTCTTCATAGATCAGCCGGTGTCCGGCCTCATGCATGGCTTGGTCGGATCCCCACTTGGATCGCTCGGCCCATAGCTGGTATGCCGGGCTGAGCGCAGTTCGGCCCCCAAGATGATGACAGCGCACGCCACATAGGCGCACACGATAGCCAAGCTGATGGGCCAGGCAGCAAAGGAAGTAGTCGTAACAGTGATGCGGAGGGTACCGATCATGAGGCCAGCCGCCAGCCCGATCCAGAAGCTCGCGGCGCACAATGAGCGCGAAACCGTCGAGTACTGCGACATCACAATTATCCTCGAATCGTTCACCATGGACCTCCGCATCGTCGACATTGGAGCGGTAGCCGGCGCGGCCAAGTTGTTGGAGCTTGTAGGGCCGTTTGTAGAGCTCGTCGCTGCCGTGGCGTAATGCCCCACCGAAACCGACAACTCCAACCTTCGGATCTTCAAATTCTTCCAGGACACGTAAATCCCACCCCAGCTCGCGACAGATGACGTCGTCGTGGATATAGCAGAGGATCGGAGCGGCGGTCCGCTGACGCAGCTCCTCGTAGCTTGCGACCACGCCTAGGTTGTTCTCTGCCGTGTTCCGTCGGAACCAGAGGTGGTTCGCGGTCAAATGCGTACTGTTATTGATCCAAGTGCACACCGGATCCGGAATGACGGGTTTCGGGGCCATTGTGGCGACGCAAAAGCATAGTTCGCTCATATCACTACACCGCTCTCGAACCATTTCTTCCACATGCTCGGCCACAATGCGTGCCAGTCCAGATGAGCGACGCTATTCCGGCAGAAATCCGGTGCTTTATTCGGGCTTTGAAGCGCCCGCTCGATGGTCTCGACCCAATCTCCAGGATCAAATACAGGCCGCAGGCAGTTGTACGGCGTATCCAGGCGATCGATCACCGGCGAGACCAGCCATTCGTCGCACGGGATCAGTTCTACCCCACCGCCGTACCTACCGTGGATGCAGGGCACACCGCAGGCGAGGCTTTCCACAATGGGATAGCCGAAACCTTCGCCCAAACTGGGAAGGATCGTCAGATTGCACGCCGAATAGGCATAACTCAATTCCGAATCGTTGAATGCGCCGGTCTCGGTGATGATGACGTTCTGCGGATCGAGCCGAAAGTCGTCGACCAAAGCCCGCAAGTCCCAATGCCGCAGTGTGGTGTCGACATGCGCCCAGAATTTCACGTTTGGAATCCCCGCCGTCAGCCGCGCGATGATAGCGAAGGCCAAACCCCAGTCTTTTCTGGCCTGATTCGTCATCACGCAGCCCACAACCAAGTCATCCAGACGTACACCGAGCTTAGCTCTGGCTTGGGTGAAGTCCCGCGGGGTGAACACGTCCAGATTCATCCCGTGCGGGATCCACTCGACGTGGCCGCCGACACTTTTAGACAACACCTCGGCGCCGAACTGGGTGTAGGCAAGGATCCGGTCATAATGCTGTAGTGTCTGGCAACTCTCCCGAGTTAGGCGCTCGCCGATACTGACCGAATCTACGGGGAAGTAGCCCCACCGCTCAAATTTACCCGAGCGCAGGAAGTCACCCAGAGGTCCCTCGATGCCATTGGGATTGGCAAACCAGTGTAGTCTGGACGGATCGGTGATCGTGAAGATGATCCCGTGATCGTCGCCGGCGAAGTCGCGCCACGTGAATTCCAACTTCGACTCCCCCCACTCTTCCCACTCGTGGAAGGGATATTGGGCGAAGGGCAATTTGCTGGAGGCCATGCTGCCGCGCCCCATATAACCGACACGAAACTGCGGTAATCCTGAGACCAGAGTCGCCAAATCCCGGCCGATACGCGCAAGACCGGTTGCGAGGCGAGGATTGTCGCCGTAGAACAGGATCGGTATGGGGTGCATCAGTCACTCCCTTCCGAGATTTCTGTGACACTGACAAACGGATCGCCCACTTCCCGCTTGGATGTGGCCTTTTCGAGCTGTTCGACAGTTACACCGGCTTCCAACAGACTTTGCCTGGAGATCTTGCCGCCCTTCATGCTGTGGCTGAGAGTGAGCCGGTGAAAACGGAACCGGACCGAGCGCATATTGGCTGTGGCGAGCATCCCGCCCAGCTCGTCGTTCAGCTCGTGGATCTTCTTCTCGATCTCGTCGTGTGCGTTCTTCAGTGAGATCCGGTGCTCAGCCAGCTGCTCGAAGCCGTTCTCGACCAGATACGCGCTGGTGTTCCAATCCGGTGTAGTCTCGGGTGATTCAAGTTGTTTTTTGTATGTCATGGTGTCTGATGTTGATGGGTGTTAGTGTAGTGATGCCTGTGGGCCGATTCAGCATCGAAATGTGGCGTCATACCACACTTCTAACCACAAGGTGTGGCTCCGAAATTCTACGGATACCACGGCGTGGCGTCATTTCAGGGCGCCCCAAGTCCTGGCGATCGTTCCTTTTGCGCCGATCGGGACCACCAGCTTCACAGCTTCTTCCAATTCGTTGCGGATCATCACATCCACGACTGGCGCGACCTTTTCGTCGCACTCGATCAGAAGTTCGTCGTGCACTTGCAAGATTGGCTCGCAATACCAGCCCTCCGACCACAGTGCAGGCAGGACACGCTGCCAGATGCCAGCCATCCCGAGCTTTTCGATCTCCTGGGCGCTGGTTTGGATATCGTGATTCAAGCTAACGCGTTCGGCTTCTGACCGTAATTTATTGTTGGAACTGTGGATTCCAGGCAAATAGCGGATCCGGCCCAGCATCGAGCGCACATAGCCGTATCTTCGGGCTTCCGCCTTCTTGTCCTCCATTAGGGAGCGTACTTTCGGGTACGCGCGGACCAGATAAGCGTCAATCATGTCCTGACACTCCTCCTCAGTACGGTTTATTCCGCGTAATTTGAGCTGTAGCTGCAATCCTTGGGCAGAGATGCCATAAACGATGCCGAAGCCGACGCTTTTCGCGCTATCGCGCTGCCAGGAGCCTTTAATGACCTGTTCCATCGGGAGTGAAAACACCAGAGACGCGGTCTTCTGGTGGATATCCTCACCATTCAGGAAGACTGTGGTCAGTGTAGGATCGTTACTGCGGTGTGCCAGCACCCGCATTTCGATCTGATCCAGGTCCCAGGAGCCCAAAACACAGCCCGGTTTGGCGATAAATCCGTCCCGAATGCGTTTTCCCAGGCGCTGACCACCCAAAATGCGCTGGGAACGTATCGGAATAGCCATCAGATTAGGTTCCGAGCACGCCAATCTGCCGCTGGGAACCCGTGTGATACGCAATCTGGGGTGGATACGCCCATCACTACCCAGCCAACGCCAGAGTTTGTCGGCGTATGTGCCCTTCATCTTCGACAATTCGCGATAATCCGATATGAGAGGCAGAACGGGGTGATCGGACAACAGTCGTAGTGCCTCGATCACCTCGTCTGCGGTGGAGGGCTGGTGCGTTTCAGTATATTGCTGCACCGGGAGCTTCAAACGGTCAAACAGCAGGCTAGCGACCTGCAGTGGAGAGTTCGGATTGATGCGGATACCGATCAGATGCTCGATCTCGTCGAGATCTTTTTCCATCTCGCGAGCCAGTTCCGCACCGAGTTGTTGGAAATACTCACCATCCGCCTTGAATCCGACATGTATCATGCGGTCAATCATCGGAATCACGGAGATGTCGAGCTTGTAGGCCTCCTCCAAGCCCATCTCCTCAATGCGCTTCTTCAAGATCGGGTAGATCGTGTAGGTGTCGTCGGCGTCACCGGCGGAGTACTCGATCGCCGTCTTCAGGTTGACAGCGTCTAGGTTGGCTTCCGGCATCGTCCCGACGTTATCCATGACAGCATCAGTCGCCTCCGGCATGTCTTCACATAGCGTCTCCCAGCGTTGGCGGATATCCTCAGCCGCTGGCCGGCGCTTCATCTCCCATCGGTACTCCAAGGTGTGCGGCTCTAGCTTCTTGCCAGCGAGCTTCGTCACGACACAATCCACCCATCCGGTATGGTCGTCGTTAATCTTCCCGACACGGACACCCATCTTCTCCAGCTTTCGCTTTTTATCGGTGAACGCCTGCCTATCTTTTGGACCAATGATAAAAATCTCCCCATCCCAGACGCCGAGAATCCCATCCAAACGGCGATTCAATGACCACGGCTTGCGGATCCTCACGTGATCGCCTTCGAAGACAAGTTCCTCGGGCGCCGGCCCATAATCCCATTCCGCGACAGTTTCCAACCAGTCGCGGGCAAGATCATTCGACGCGGGACCGATCACTTCCATGTAGCTCTGGCGCCGGATGCCGCGATATCGATAAGCGAGTTCCTTCAGTCCTTGCGGTTCCAGGCAGAGCAGGAACGCCATGACCATCGTGTCGTCGAAGGAAAAGCCCTCGATACCCAGCTCGCGCAGGATCGCGATGTCATACAGGCTGTTATGCAGGATCAAATGCCGTTCGGCGAGCTTGGCTGCGGCGGCGATGTTGGATTTGCGGATCACATAAGCGCTATCGTGGCCGCGAGAAACCGATAAACCCCAAGGATTGCCCGGTATGCCTTCGGTGTCGGTAGCAATCGGCAGATCCGGAAAGTTGATGACGTCAGGCAAGGTGTATTCCTCGTAGCAAAACGAACTCGGCTTGGATCGGGTCCGGTCAAAAGGCTCGGTCTCTCCGGCCATCACACGGCGGCATTGCTCGAAGCTATACCAGATCAGTGGCTGGAGATCGCTGTCATAGAGACGAAGATAGGTGGGGACGACGACAGACCCGTTCCATTGGTGCGGCAGGGCATAGACTTCCTCCAGATTGACATTGCCCAGAAACCAACGTGTCGCGAAACGACCTAGCGTCATGATGAATTCGGGTTGGACTTCATCCAGCTCGCTTTGAAGCAGGGATTCCCACTTCCGAACATCCTCGCTGGTAACTTCTTTCTCGCCCAGATACTCCGGCACGAGGTTGGTCAAGTAGACTTCATCGCGATCCAGACGCAGGATCTGGTGCAGATAGCGGGTGAGTTCCTTACCTACTGCGGCACGCGGATGGAAGGGAACGCCGGTCTTGGCTTCCCAATCACCTGGCCGCTCTCCGATAATCATTAATCGAGCTGGTTTCGGACCACACCCTGGCACGATCATTTCTTTGCATCTATCGACGCTACGACCTCAGCCGCTACCCTGTTCATTCTTCGATGTTCCTGGAGCGCAGTATCGACGGCTAACGTGTAGTCAAAGAAACTTTTGTCGTAACATATCCACATATGCGGTATCCCATTGACGGTGTACTCCGTCAACTGAGCACAATTGACATCCTCTGGGTCTGCATCCATTACGTCTCCGATGATCGACTTGATGAAAATAAGATCCTCTCCACCGTCTGATCTGGGTTCGACGTCGATTTTCCAGGCAACGACCGGATAGCGCATCACGACCCCCTCTTCATCGATGAACAAGACGCGGGTTCCGGTCATATCGGGTACGATTGTTGTGGTCTTCCTTCGCATCTTTTACCTCCATACTTGATCGATCACGCTGCACCACTCTCACCACCTCCATCGTTGCCATCGTCATCACTACCGGTTCCCTTGCGGTAGAAAGTGGCCTCACGACTCACCTCTTCACCCATATAGGTGACGCCGCTGTTGAGGTATTCCTCGAAGGCTTTGACATCGTGGACCAGAAGCAGTGAACACCAGATCAGTTTGGGTTTGTTGTGCGCCGACGGCCGCTTGCTCTTCTCATACTTCATGATCTGCGTCATGATCCTGCCCGGCCCGTTAGAGAGCTTGCGCGTAACTCCACCCAGTGCGCTCTTGTTGGTGACGGCGCTCAGTTCGGGATATTGTGTCTCGAACATCGGCCAGATATCCTCAGCCGGG
>AF_2010_repII_A1DRAFT_10000120_pt1 | contig 13859 bp, 12 predicted proteins | sample AmaForreplicIIA1_FD_9195 | JGI IMG/M metagenome (IMG submission 9195)
CGTACACAACATTGATTGACGACAGCGCGCGTTTGGCAATGAGTGGATGCTCAGCGGCGACGGCCGCAACCGCCTCACCGACGTAACGGACCGTGCTCCGCGCCATGATCGGTTGGTCGTTTACGAAGACGCCGAAACCGTCCTCGCCCGGCACATCTGCGTTCGTGATGACGCCTGCGACGCCCTCCATCGCCTCAGCCGCCGAGGTGTCAATCGACACGATGCGTGCATGGGCATGCGGAGAGCGTAAAACCTGGACGTGCAGCATCCCGGGCATCGTCATGTCGCCGGCATATTTCAGCCGGCCTGATACTTTGCTCGGCGTATCGATGCGGTGCACATTTTTCCCGATGAAGTCGCCGGCTTCGGTTTCGTCCTCCAACAGAGCGGCAGCCGGCAGCGTCCCGTTCTGGACGTCGCGCGCCAGCTCGACCGCGTCGAAAATCTTTTGATAGCCGGTGCAGCGACAGATGTTGCCGCCCAGTCGCTCCTTGATCTCCTCACGGTCGGCGAAAGGATTTGTCCGCAGCGCAGCGGTCGCCGCCATCACCATGCCGGGGATGCAGTAGCCGCACTGGCTCGCGCCCGTTTTGTGAAAGGCCTTCTGCAGGACGCTGAGTTCGCCGGTTTTCGCCAGCGCCTCGATCGTTTCAATTGTCGTTCCCTGCGCCTTGGCGACCGGCAACAGGCAGGATTTCACTAGCGTACCGTCGACGAAAACTGAGCAGGTGCCACATTCACCGGCGCCGCAACCTTCCTTGTTGCCGGTCAGATTGAGGTCGTCGCGTATGAAATCCAGCAGCCGTTGATGCGGTTTGGCGTTGCGAGAAATCTTGCGGCCGTTGATCGTTGCCTTGAACTGAAGGTCAGGCATAGGCCGCCTCCAGCTCAGGTGCGAGCACGTCCGGCTGAACGCCAGCGGCACGGGCCGCATTGATCAAACCACGTAACATGAAACCGCGCACCACTTCACGACGGTACTCCTGACGCGTGCGCGAATCGACGAGGGAAACCGGCATTTCAGCAGCCTGATCGAAACGCTCCGCGGTCACGGGCCCGCCCCGCAGAAAATCCTCGACGCTTTTGAGACGCAGGGGCTTTGGGCCGACCCCGGCAAGCGACAGGCGGACATCCGCGATGCGCCGTCCTTCCGCATCGAGTTTGACGAGAGTGGCAAGGCACGCCAGCGAGATCACCAGCGACCGGCGATGGCCGACTTTCTCGAAGCTGCCGCCGTAATTCGGCAAAGCATCGCATTCAACGCCAAGCACCAGTTCGCCGTCTTCGAGCATGGTACGGTTCGGACCGATGACGAACTGATCAAGCTTGAGGCGGCGACGTGCAATCTGGCCTCCGGCTTTTTTCGCCAGCTCCACCTCTGCCTCGTGTGCAATCAGGCAAGGTGTAGCGTCTGCCGCCGGCGAAGCATTGACGATGTTTCCGCCGATCGTAGCCTGCGCCCGGATCTGATCATCGGCGAACCAAACCGCGCAGCGTGGCATCGCCGGCAACGACCGGGCCAGATTCTTGTCGTCCAGAAAACGCTGGATCGGGGTTACCGCACCAAGCCGCACGCGCTTGTCGCCGACTGAGATATCCCGCAATTCGCGGATCTTTGTAACGTCTATCAAAACCGGAATGTGCACATCGCCGGCGCGTCCTTCGCGCGCCCACGGCAGCGTGTCGGTTGCACCAGCGACAATGCGGTACCGGCCGCGATGTGCGGCCAATGCATCAAACGCCTCGTCGAGCGAAGCCGGCGTGATGTACTCATCGCAGGTCAGCATCGCGCTCTCCAGATCCCCTTCCTTCACTGGAAGGGAGAGGCGTCACTCGGCCGCCTGCTTGTGGACGGCGTCCGCCTTTGCCTTCACCACCACTTTGATGGCGTTTTCCACCCGATCCTTGGCGTAACGAATCGCAGTCGGAAGGTCATCGAGCGGAAATGTGTGCGTGTGAATCTTCGTGGCGTCGAACCGCTTCTGCCTCATGAAGGCCTCGGCGCGATGCGTCGCGCTCTTGCCTTCACCGCGGATGCCGTAGAGGTAGATGTTGTTGCGCACGATATGCGCAACATCGACCGGCACTTCCTCATGTGCAAACGCGGCAAGGCAGACGCGCCCGCCACGATTGACCATTCGGACTGCGTCGTTGACGGCGCTCGTAGCCGCCGAGCATTCGACCACATAGTCGACACCCTTGCCGCCGTTGAGCTTTTTCACGGCGGCAACGACATCGGGCTCTTTGCGAATGTTGACCACGGCATCGGCGCCCAGTTCGAGGCCGATTTTAAGGCGGTTATGGCGTGTGCCGGTAAGGATGACGGGGTGAGCGCCCAGCGCCTTTGCCACGGCAACAGCCATCAGGCCGATCGGCCCGGGACCGGTGACGCAGACGCTTTCGCCCGCGACCAGCCCGCCCAATTCAGTCAGCGCATACATCGCGGTGCCGGCAGTCACAACGAGAGTCCCCTCTTCGTCGGTCATTTCATCTGCGAGCGCCACCAGGGTATTGATGTTGTTGACCTGGTATTCGCAGAATCCGCCGTCGGTGGTGAAGCCGTTGGCACGATGGCCTTTGTCGACGTCGCCGTAATTGAGACCATAGTTGTGGCATGACGTGTACATGCCTTCGCGACAGCGTTTGCACTGTCCGCAGCCGGCATGAATTTCGACGGCGACGCGCTGACCTATCTTGTATTCATCGACACCTGGCCCGAGCGCCACGACCGTGCCCATGTATTCATGGCCGGGTGTGAAGTTCTTGTTGAACGGCAGACCGCCCTGAATCGATGCCGGCGGCCCGTGGTAGATTATTTCAAGATCGGTAGCGCAGATCGCCACCGCATCGATGCGCACCAACACTTCCGCCTTCTTCGGTACAGGGATCGGCTTGCTCGTGATGCCAAGCTGACCAGGCCCGCCGAGCACCCAGGCCCGTTGCGTATCCGGAATCGGAAATTCGTTGTGATTGGTTTTAACGCCGGTGGGTGCGTACATGGTTCCTCCCCCAAAAATTACGACCGATCGATCAATTCGCGACGGCCTGTTGATTGTTCTGTGCGCCTGGACCACCGAATTCGGCAGAGAGCGCGCGGGTTGCAGCCACGATCTCGTCGCGCATCAGCGCGATGTGATCGTCACTGGCGCGCATTGCCGGCGTCGAAGCACTGATAGCGCCGATAACCGTTCCGACCTGATCGCGAATGGCTGCGCCAACGCAAATCACGCCCGGCAGAAACTCCTCGCGATCGAGCGCATAGCCGTTGCGGCGGACGATACGCAGCGATTCGATCAGTGCGGGAAATTCGGTAATCGTCTTGTCGGTAAAACGCTTCATGCCGTGCGCAAGGATACGTCGCATTTCATCTTCCGGGAGCCACGCCAATATGGCTTTGCCGAGCGACGTCGCGTGCGGCGCTTCCATTTTTCCGATTCTGCCGGTGTCAACGCGCACCGCGTGACGCGCTTCGCGCACCGCAAGTGTTATCACGGCGTCGCCTTGCAGAGCTGCAAGATGCACGGTCTCTCCGGTCGCCTGGTTGATCGCTTCCAGATAGCGCTGCGCGCGGCGCGGCAGATCGACCTGCAGACAGGTGTGTCCAAGGTAGAGAATGCGCGGGCCGAGTGCATAAAGCCTGCGACCTGGCACCTTCGCTGCAAAGCCACGCTGGATGAGCGTGGCCAGCAAGTGGTGACAGGTGGAGATGTTGAGATTCGTGCGCGTGGCGAGTTCGGTCAGCGTCGCTTCGCCGCCGGCTTCGGCGATCGTTTCCAGCAGGTAGAGAGCGCGGTCAACCGATTGAATGTTGTGACGGTCACCTGGGGCATGGGCTCGCCGTGGGCGAGCTTTGGCACCCGGTCCGGGCAAAACTGTTGCTTCCATTGTTGTTTCTCCCTCCCGCTAAGGGAAATCGCAGCTCCGGACCGAGTCAAGGAAATTTCAGGATCAAGAACCCAATTTTCGCTTAATGAAAACTAGGCAAGAGGCGCCGGGCGGGTTTTTCAGGAATTTCAGGCGCTATTCGCCGACAAGGCCGAGTTCGAGCTCGAGGGCGCCACACAGCACCTGCCCCAGCAGGATGTGCATTTCCTGGATGCGGGCGACCGTAGATGAAGGCACCGCCAGGAGGTGATCGGCGAGCGGAGCCATGTCGCCCCCACCCTTCCCGCCGAACGCAGCCGCGACGATTCCCATGGATCGGGCTTTCTTGAGTGCGGCAATCACGTTCGGACTTTTGCCGGAGGTCGAGATGGCGATGACAACATCCCCCGGCTTTCCCAAGGCTTCGATCTGGCGCGCAAATACCTGCTCGAAACCGAGATCATTGCCCGCCGCGGTCAGCGCCGACGTATCCGTGGTCAGGGCGAGTGCCGCAATGGCGCCACGGCTTCGCTTGTATCGGATCGTCAGTTCGGTCGCGAGATGTTGGGCATCGGCGGCACTTCCTCCATTTCCGAGAAACATCAACTTGCCGCCGCCGCGGATCGATTTCGTGCACGCGTGTACGAGGCCGGCGAAGGCATCTGCCAATGCTGCCTCTGTGCTCCGGACAACGTCGTGATGTTCCGCGAACTCCGTTTTGAAAAATGCACCGAGATCCACAGTCGTCTTCCTCACGCCGCTTCGCCACGAAATTCCGGAACGGCATCACGCAGAACATTGTAAATCGCCGCACGCTCGCCACGGGCCACCCCCTGCTCCAGCGTCGCGACCCAGGCACGTATCGCATCGAGCGGCGGCCGCACCGGCTTTGCAGCAACGATGCCGGGAATTCCTATCTCGGAGGTCTCTTCGCCGCGCGCGAACAGAATTTCGTTCAACCGTTCGCCCGGACGGATACCGGTGTAGGAAATCTGAATATCCCGTCCAGGCTCAAGTCCGGACAGCCGGATGATCCGTTCGGCAAGATCAACGATTTTGACCGGCTGGCCCATGTTGAGAACATAGACCGAGACGTCGCCGGCGCGATCGCCGAGAGCATGTGTCGCCGCCGTGACGACCAGGTCGCACGCCTCGCGAATGGTCATGAAATAGCGCACCATGTCGGGATGCGTAACGGTGACCGGCCCGCCCGCTTCAATCTGCGACTTGAACTTGGGCACCACTGAGCCGTTCGAGGCGAGGACATTTCCGAAGCGCACCGAAATCAACCGCATTGGTTGATGGCCCGCGACGGCACGGCGAGAAAATTCATCATCGAGAGCCTGGCAGTACATTTCGGCCAGACGCTTGGTGGCGCCAAGTACGGACACCGGCTCAATCGCCTTGTCGGTCGAAATCATCACCATGGCGGTCGCGCCGGCCGCCGAGGCCGCATCGGCGACGTTGATCGACCCGAACACGTTGGTTTTGATGCCTTCGTCCCAATCCTGCTCGAGCATCGGCACGTGCTTGAGCGCGGCGGCATGGAACACGATGTCAGGCTTAAACTGACCGACGAGGCTCATGATGCGCTGCCGGTCGCGAATATCCGCGATACGGCCCACGATTTCCGCCGCGCTTTGCTTGCCCTTGAGCGCATCCGTAACGGTATGCAACGCCGGTTCCGAATGTTCGATCACCAGCAGGCGGGCCGCGCCAAACGTCACAATGCGGTCGCAGATCTCGGAACCTATCGAACCGCCACCGCCAGTCACGACGATCGCTTTGCCGGTGACAAAATCTTCCAGCCGGCGGTAATCGATCTTCACGCTGGGCCGCAGCAGGAGGTCTTCAACCGCAACCGGCGACAGTTGGACTGCAGAACCGCCGGTATCGAGTGACGGCATCTGGCTCATGTTCAGGCCAAGCCTGCGTGCACGGATCAGGATCGCTTCCGGGCGGGCTTCCAGCGTGAGTGCCGAAGGCGCAAGGACAAGGCGCCTTACCCGATCGCCCCGACTTTCCAGATCGGCCACGACGCCTTCAAGGTCGTCGATATCCCCAAGAACGGGAATGCCCCGTATCGATTGTCCGCGATCGGCATCCGACGGCGACAGCACGCCGACCGGCCAGATTTTCTTCACCGCCCCGCTTTCGATTCCGCGCAGCAGGACCTCGGCGTCGGCGGCACGTCCGAGAATCAGAGTGGGCGTCGCGTCCGCAACCTTCACACGCTGGAGGGTGCGCGCATAATGGAAGTAACGATAGACGACCCGCAGGCCGCCCAGGAAAAACATCTGCAGAAACCAGTACAAGAGAATCGTGACTTTGCCGAAAAAGAACGTCCCGTAAATATTCGGCGCCACCAACACGTAGTCGAGCGCAAGCAGCGAGATTGCCAGCACAGTCGACGCACGAAACAGGTTGTAGAGATCCGGGATAGACGTGAAACGCCATTTGTTTCGGTGCAAGCCTAGGATGAAATAGACGGCAGCGGCATAAAGCAGAAAGAACGGCAGAAAGCGCTCGAGGCCCGGCAGCCGTTCCGTGAGGGCTGTGCCTTCGAAGCGCATCAGGAAGGTGACGACAATCGCCGCCACGGTGGCCAACAGATCGTGCAACACGATCAGGACCTGACGCGATGTCAGTTTCGGAATTCGGATCATGCGAAACAGCCGCCGGGCGCATGCCTCGCGATCACGTCAGCGGAAGGCGCTACTCTGGTCGATGCGATGTCCAATTTGTCCCCTTGTCGTCCGAATTTCTTGATCCTAGCAAATTGCCCTCAGCCCGGCCCGAACTCCTCCGAACGGATTATTTGCGCTGAATTCCAATCACTTAGCTAGCAAATTTCGGAAGCTACGGGACAGCGAATTTTTCGTTAGGCGAATGTCCGCCGGATCGGGTTTCTGCGGAGCGCAAGTTGCGTTCACCCGATCAATTAGCGGTCAACGTTGCCCGCACCCCATCCTGCCTTAAGAGATTCTCGAAGTAGGCGATCGTCTTGGCCAACCCCTCTTTCAGAGGGGTGCGGGGCGCCCAGGACAGCACCTCCTGCGCGCGCGAAATATCGGGACGTCGCTGACGTGGATCATTTTCAGGCAAGGGACGATGCACGATGCGCGAACGCGAACCGACCATTTCGATGATCGTCTCGGCAAGTTGGAGCATCGAGAATTCGCCGGGGTTGCCGATGTTTATCGGACCCGTAACCTGATCCTTTGTCGCCATAAGCTTTATCAGGCCATCGACGAGATCATCGACGTAGCAGAATGATCGCGTCTGCGTACCATCTCCGTAAACCGTCAGATCTTTATCGAGCAGAGCCTGAATGATGAAATTCGAAACCACGCGTCCATCGTTCGGATGCATGCGCGGACCGTAAGTATTGAATATGCGCGCGACCTTGATCCGCAAATTGTGCTGACGCCAATAATCGAAGAACAGCGTTTCAGCGCACCGTTTGCCTTCGTCGTAACAGGACCGGGGTCCGGTCGGATTGACGTGGCCCCAGTATTCCTCGTGTTGCGGATGCACGTTCGGGTCGCCGTAGACTTCTGATGTCGACGCCTGGAGAATCTTCGCCTTCACCCGCTTTGCAAGCCCGAGCATGTTGATCGCACCGTGGACGCTGGTCTTGGTCGTTTGCACCGGATCGCGTTGGTAGTGAATGGGTGAAGCGGGACAGGCGAGGTTGTAGATTTCGTCAACTTCGACGTACAAAGGAAATGTCACGTCGTGTCGGGTCAGTTCAAAGTGCTTGTGGTCGAGAAGGTGTTCGATATTTTTCCGGCTGCCGGTGAAAAAATTGTCGACGCAGAGAACGTCGCCGCCCGCCGAGATAAGCTGCTCGCAAAGGTGGGAGCCGAGGANCCCCGCCCCTCCCGTCACCAAAAGACGTCGTTGTAGGTGCATCCAATACTCCGATCGATTTCCGTGAAACTTCTATCACGCCAATAAAGTGATATGAAATGATGCTTGTCGAGGTCATTAATGCGAAGAAACCTGCAATTTTACAGCGATTCTGCGTTTGTTACCGATGCCCGCAACGTGTAAGCGATCAAAGTTCCTGTGAGCTCTTCCGGAAAAACCGACACGCCGAGGCCGGCCGCCTTTCTCGATCGTGATGGCGTCCTCAATGTCGACCACGGCTACGTTTACCGACCCGGACAGCTCGAATGGATCGACGGAGCCCGGGAAGCGGTCCGGCTTTTGAATTCGGCCGGGTACTACGTATTCGTCATTTCAAACCAGTCGGGTGTTGCGCGTGGCTACTACGACGAAGCGGCTGTGAATTCGTTCCACGCGCATATGCAGGATGAACTCGCGGCGCACGGCGCCCACATCGATGCCTTCTATTTTTGCCCGCATCATCCCGAAGGGATCATTAAATCTCTCGCCGTGTCCTGCCACTGCCGCAAGCCTGCCCCAGGCATGCTGGAACAGGCAGCGCGCGAATGGCCGATCGATCTCGACGCAAGTTTTCTGATCGGCGACAAGGATGACGATGTGGCTGCAGCTAACGCTTTCAACATCCGCGGGATCAAATTCAATTCGTTGAAGGACTCGTTACCGGATCTGGTGCGTCGCGAAATCGTCGGTCGTCCGCAAAATCGGCGCCAGACATGAGTCGAACAGAACATACGCGGACGCATTTTCTGACCGCACTCGCGCTGCTCTGGCTCGCCGGCACCGCCCTGCGGCTGACAATTTTGGCTGTTCCGCCCGTCATCCCGCTTATTCATGACGAATTGAACTTAAGCGCAACCGAGGTCGGATTCTTGACGGGATTGCCTTCGATGCTCTTCGCCCTCGCGGCTGTGCCGGGTTCGCTGTTGATCGCTCGGCTCGGCGTGAAGGCTGCGCTGGTGGTCGGGCTCGCGCTGACCGCAGTCGGCGGCGCGCTGCGCGGGGCGTTGCCGGATGCTGTGTGGTTATATCTGATGACAATCGCCATGGGAGCTGGCGTTGCCATCACGCAGGTGACGATGCCGCCAGCGGTGCGGGCATGGGTACCGAACCGAATCGGTTTCGCCACCGCCGTCTATACGAATGGGCTTTTGGTCGGCGAGATCTTGCCCGTCGTGTTGATGTTTCCGTTGGTTCTGCCCCTTGCCGGAGGCAGCTGGCAGTGGAGCTTCGTCATCTGGAGCCTACCAGTTGCAATCATTGCGGTGATTGTCTTGGTATCCGCGCCGACTTCGGCGATCGACCGAGGGGCGCCGCCGCGACGCTGGTGGCCGGACTGGCGAAATGCACTCATCTGGCGACTCGGCATCATGCTCGGCACGATCAATGCCACGTATTTTGCAACCAACGGCTTCGTTCCCGACTATCTGAGAAGTACGGGACAGAGCGAATGGATCGGCGCCGCGCTCTCCGGACTCAACACCGGACAACTGCCGGCGTCGTTTTTGCTGCTCATATTTTCCGGCCGGCTGGAGCGAAAGACGTGGCCCTACATTGTCTGCGGACTACTGTGTGTCTTCTCGACTGTTGGAATCGTGTTCGGGACTGGGGCGTTGATCGTCGCGGCCGCAACGCTGCAGGGTTTTGCCGCTTCCGCGATTCTGATCCTGGTGCTTGCCCTTCCGGCACTCCTGAGCAAGCCCGATGACGTACACCGCGTGACTGCGGCAATGTTCACAATCAGCTACAGCTGTGCGGTAATTGTGCCTGTGATCAGCGGGCTTGCCTGGGACCTAACCGGCATCGCCAAAATGGCCTTCCTGCCGATCGCCCTGTGCGGAATTCTGCTGGTCATATTGGCGCCGGCAATCAATCATGTCCCACGTACCGGAGCTAATGCCATGCGTCCGATTCCTGTTGGAGCCAAAGGATCCTACACACTGCGCGTTACGCCCGCTCAGCTTGCCAACCAGTTCAAGGACGCTGCGCTGCCGCCGGTTTTCGCCACGCCGATGATGGTAACCGCGATGGAAAACGCGGCGTTGAATGCGGTACGAGGCTATCTCGATCCCGGCGAAAGCGCTGTGGGAACCGAGGTCAATATCCGTCATCTCGCCGCGACCCCCGTCGGGCACCAGATCATTGCGGAAGCGGTGGTCACCAAAGTGGACGGCCGCCGCATCGAATTCGATGTAAGCGCGCGAGATGAGATCGAAGAAATCGGCAACGGTACGCACGAACGCATGGTTGTCGACATTGCCCGTCTGAATCAGCGTCTCAGCGCCAAAGCGCGCGGGAAATCATGAGTGTGGCTGGGTTCGCTATTTGGGGAGTTTTATATTCGCGTCTCTGACGACCTTGCCCCACTTCTTCTTTTCGGCCCGAATAAATGCCGCAAACTCCTCCGGAGTGCCGGTTATCGGCTCCAGGGCCTGCGCTGTTAGATACTGGTGAGCAAAGGCCGGATCCGAAATCACCTTGATCAGATCCTTATTGATTTTTTTGATGATCTCGGGTGGCGTTCCCGCCGGCGCAACAAGGCCAAACCAGGATTTTGCCTCGAAGCCTGGCACGCCTGACTCGGAAATCGTAGGCACGTTGGGATATTCGCTGCTGCGCCGATCGCTGCCGACGCCGATCATGCGCAATTTTCCGGCGTCAACGCCGGCTTTCACGATGCTGAGTGCTGCAAACATCAGGCTGACATGACCACCAACGACGTCATTCATGGCCGGTCCCGCGCCACTGTACGGAATATGGTTGAAGCGCGTGCCTGTCATCGCCTGAAACACTTCCATATTGAGATGGCCGGTGGAACCGATCCCGAATGATCCATACGTCACTTCGCCGGGCTTCGCTTTTGCGAGAGCCACAACATCACTCACGGTCTTTACCGGTAGCGAAGAATTGGCCACCAAGGCCTGCGTCGCGGAAACCAGAGCCGTAATCGGTGCAAAATCCCTCAACGTGTCGTACGGGACCTTTTCGTAGAGATGCTGCAACGTCACCAGAGTGAGTTCCGCCGTCAGCAAGAGCGTATAACCGTCGGCCGGGGACTTCGCGACCTGCTCCGCTCCGATCATTGTGCTGGCGCCAGGACGATTTTCCACGACAACCGATTGGCCCCAAACATCCGAAAGTTGCTGCGTCAGCACGCGGGCAAAGGAGTCGACCGCCCCTCCGGGAGGATAGGGAACAACGACACGCACGGGCTTGGTTGGATATTGCGCGAGCGCGATCTGTTGGGAAAATCCCAAGAATAGCGCCGCCACAATAATGCGCCATGCCATCACGTTCTCCGGATTGTCAGTTGGTAGTACTCAGACTTAAGCGGCGAACTTCTTCTCGCCGCTTTAGCCAGTACGAGAGATGCTGCGGGAGCATGTCGAGATAGTTTTCGATGCCCAACGCTTTCGCAGCATGAACGGGCCAATGCGGGTCATAGAGAAGCTCGCGTGCGAGCGCGATCAGATCCGCCTGTCCGGCACAGAGAATCTGCTCGGCATGATGGGCTTCCGTAATCAGACCGACCGCAACGGTCTTGATTCCGACTTCGCGACGCACGCGATCCGCGTAGGCTACGTGATATCCCGGCGTGCGCGGCACGAGTGCGGTATTGATGGGGCCGGCGATGCCGCCCGACGAACAGGTGATCACGTCGACGCCACGCGCCATTAGTTCGCGCGACAAAACGACCGTGTCCTCAATCGTCCATTCGTGGCCGGGGCCGTCCGTCGCCGAGCATCGGAAAAACACCGGCCGGTCCTGCGGCCATACCGACCGCACGGCTTCCGCAATTTCCAGCGCGAAGCGCATGCGGCCCTGCAGATCTCCGCCATAGCCATCATTGCGCCGGTTCGCTAGCGGACTGAGAAACTGATGAATCAGATAGCCATGCGCGCCATGAATTTCGCAAATATCGAATCCGGCATCGATGCTGCGCACGGCCGCATCACGCCAGGTTTCGACCATCTGGCGGATATCAGCGATCGACATCGGGACCGGTGCCGACGAACCCAGACGCGGATCCGGAACCGCGCTTGACGATATTCCGCGCCACGGTTTTAGACCGCGTGCCGCATCGCTTTCGGTCAGCGGCTTGAAATCGTTCCAGGGCAAATCACTCGAAGCTTTTCGGCCAGAATGGCCGAGTTGAATGGCCGGTATTGCGCCCTGACCGCGGATGAAATCAGTGATCCTGCAGTAGGCGCCAACATGTCTGTCTGAGTATATGCCGGCACATTCGTGGGTCTTGCGGCCACGTTCTTCCACCGCGGTTTCTTCGGTGAAGACGATCCCCGCGCCACCTATTGCGTATTTTCCCAAGGTCACAAGGTGCCAGTCAGTCGGACCGCCACTCTCCGATTTGTACTGGCACATCGGAGAAACGACGATGCGGTTGCGGGCGAAAATTCCGCGCAAGACTATCGGCTGAAGGAGCAAAGGCAGCCGGACGCCGGCATCATGCATGCGCCACGTCTCCGGACCCTGGCGGGTGCGCTGTCACTTGGTCGAATCCTCCAAACTTACAAATATATCCTAGCCCTTGCCCGCAACCGTTGAACGAATGACTTCACGACGGGGGCATTTTCCCTTTTTCGGTAGGCTACAGCAATCTCGGCCTCTTGCAGAGCATCTGAAATCTTGCGGTAGACAATGCCCGGGATTCCGAGCCCCCGCATCGGCTCCGAAATGATGCCCAGCCCCGCGCCCGCGGCGACCAAGGTCAGCAGCGAAAATATATCAGGCGCTCTTTGGACAATCTGAAGTGACTGTCCCGGCTTCGAGACCGCACCCAGATTCCCCCAAAAACCGACGTCCATCTCCAGCGAGCCGGCGATAAAGGACTCGTCCGAAAGCGTGGCAAGACTGATTTGCTTGCGCTTGGCCAAGGGGTGGCCTTTTGGAATGGCGGCGTAATAAGGATGCCGGTCGACAACAAAGCCCGTCAACTCCGGCGGATAGCGCTCCGGCGCTCTGATGAACGCGATATCAAGGACGCCGTCGATCAGAGCCTTCAATTGAGGAAAGGTCTCCATGCGAACGATCTGAAGTGATACATTGGGGTTGTCCCTCTGAAAATCACCGATCATTTCGGGCAACATGCCAATGCAGCTCGCCGACAGAATATAGCCGATTTCTATCGAGCCGATGTCACCGCGTGCAGCGCGCTTTCCGACAAGCTCGGCGTTCTCAGCTTGTTTGAGGGTCGCACGTGCCTCTTCGAGAAAGCGCTTGCCTGTCTGTGTCAGCGAGACGGCACTTTTCTTGCGGCGCGAAAGGAGTTGTGCGCCGAGCATCCTCTCCAGGGCCTGAATCTGGTGGCTGAGCGTTGGCGTCGAGATATTGAGCTCATCGGCGGCACGCGAGAAATGGAGCTTCTCTGCTACGGCCACGAAATACCGGAGGTGCCGCAATTCCATGGTGTCCAACGCCAGTGCCCAAGAGTGTCATGAGCACGCATAGTCGAATGTATCGCAGGCGGCTTCAAGAACCACGTTGAAGGTGGATTTGATCGGTTTGACAGACTGCCAGTGCCAGTCAATGCTCGGGGAGGTCCGTTTCGCCGCACACCTGTAACACATTGCGATAAGCAGCTACTGTGATTGTGTGGTCGCCTGTCCGGAGAACTCGATGTTGATGCGTGCGCTGATAGGGAGCATTGCGCTTGTCACGACGTCCGCCGTCGCACAACTGTCATCGCAGTGGCAATTCTGCACGGGAAATCCAGGAATTGACTGGGACGTGCAGATAAAGAGCTGCACGGCACTTATTCAGTCGGGAATAGAATTGAAAGAAAACAAGGCCATCGCTTTCTATAACCGCGCGCTTGCTTACGAAAACAAGGAGAAATACGACCTCGCCATCGCCGACTTCACCGAGGCCATACGTCTCGACCCGAACGATGCGGATTTTTTTCTGAATCGGGGCATCGACAAACAGCGGATCGGGGACAAGGCCGGATCGGACGCCGACATAGCCGAAGCGAAGCGGCTCAATCCGAACGTCGGCAAATAAAACCGCCCTCGAACGTCTCCAAACTCAGCAGACTGTTTGATTAGAAAGGGCGTATCAGCGCGGGCTGT
>AF_2010_repII_A1DRAFT_10000121_pt1 | contig 13806 bp, 10 predicted proteins | sample AmaForreplicIIA1_FD_9195 | JGI IMG/M metagenome (IMG submission 9195)
TCTGGTCGACACCGGCAGTGAGGTCGTCGCCGGCTCAACCCGGATGAAAGCAGGCACCTCTCACAAAATCGTGCTGAACCTGTTCTCGACTGCCGTCATGGCAAAGCTCGGCCGCATCTACCGCGGAATGATGGTCGATATGCGGGCGCGAAACGCCAAGCTGCGTCGGCGCGCCGAGGCTATGGTCAGCAAGATTGTCAGCTGTACGGAGCGCGAAGCTGCCGGCCATCTCCAAAACGCAGAAGGCGACGTTAAGACCGCTGTATTGATCGGCCTGGGATTGAATCGCAACGAGGCGACGCAGTTGCTCAAACGCCATGGCGGCAATCTGCGCGCCGCCATCAAAGAAACCACGGGCGGCGATGGCTGAACCGTACACCGGCAGCGCGATGGGACGCGAGATTGCCGAAATTCCGGCGGCGGCCGCACGTCTTCTGGCGCGCACCGATGCCATCTCCGCGATCGCCGCTCGAATTGAGCAAGCGAGACCGCGCATCGTTGTGTTCTGCGGGCGCGGCAGCTCTGGCCATGTCGGTATCTATCTGCGCTATCTTTTCGAGGCACGGCTTGGGCTTCTCGCCTCCGCCGCTGCGCCTTCTGTGGTCACCGCCTATCGCCGTCCCCCTGAAATGCGCGATGCCTTGTTTGTCGTTGTCTCACAGTCCGGACGCAGCCCAGACCTCGTGAGTGCCACACAGGTGTCGCGCAAGCACGGTGCGTTGACGCTTGCCATTGTCAACGATGCGGATTCCCCCGTAGCCAAGACTTCCGAGCTGGTATTGCCAATCGGCGCCGGAGCCGAACACTCCATTGCCGCCACAAAGACCGTATTGCTCTCGATGCTCGCTGGTGCGCAGTTGGTCGCAGCACTCGCGCGCGACGACGATCTCGCCGCCGGTTTCCGGCAGCTGCCGCAGCGCTTGTCCCGCTCTCTCGCATGCGACTGGACGGTCTGGGCCGATAACGCCGCGCGCGCCGCCGCGGCGTTCGTCGTTGGGCGGGGCTATGGCCTCGGCTGCGTACGCGAGATCGCCCTCAAGGTCGCCGAAATTCTGCGCGTGCCGACAATCGGACATAGCGCAGCCGAATTGCGCCACGGGCCACGCGCATCGATTTCGCCATCAACGCCGGTATTACTGCTGCGACAGAACGACGAGGCCGCCACTGCCGTCGACGACCTTGTCAAAGACCTCAACGACGCAAAAGAAACTTTGTTCGTCGCCGGAGGTCCAGCGGGTACGCTTCCCTGGATTGGTGACGGACATCCGGTTTTTGACCCGGTGGTGATGCTCGTCCCCGCCTATCGCGCGATCGAAGCCGTGGCACGCCGCCGAGGTTTCGATCCGGATAATCCGCCCTACCTGAGCAAGGTCACACGTACGTTATGATGCCGCGCTAAAGCGTCCATACGCCGTGTAGTCTGGAGAGTGAAGGATGAATAAGAGTTCGAGCAGCGATGATTGGCTTCAGGCGGAGTTGGCCGACGCGCTGGACGAGGACCTTGAACTCGAATTGTCCGAGCCGGCGCTGTCGGAAGAAATCCGAAAGATTTACAAGGAAAGTCACCCGCCAACCATCGATCGAGCGCAATACTTCCAGCATCTTCTTACGCTGCAGGCCGAGCTCATCAAGTTGCAGGACTGGGTCCAGCACACCAAGGCAAAGATCGTTATAGTCTTCGAAGGGCGCGATGCCGCAGGCAAAGGCGGAGTGATCAAGCGCATCATGCAGCGGCTGAACCCACGCGTCTGCCGCGTCGTCGCGCTCCCCGCCCCGACCGAGCGCGAAAAGACTCAATGGTATTTCCAGCGCTACACATCCCATCTGCCGGCAGGTGGCGAAATCGTGCTATTCGACCGCTCCTGGTATAACCGCGCCGGCGTCGAGCGCGTGATGGAATTCGCGACGCCCGAACAGGTAGAACAATTCTTTCACGACGTGCCCGAGTTCGAGCGCATGCTCGTACGCTCGGGGGTCATCCTCCTGAAGTACTGGTTTTCGATCACCGATGAGGAGCAGCAACTGCGCTTCCTCATGCGCATCCACGACCCCATGAAGCAGTGGAAGCTCAGCCCGATGGACTTGCAGTCACGTGTTCGCTGGGAGGATTACACCAGAGCGAAAGAAGACATGTTCGCACGCACCAACATTCCCGAGGCACCGTGGTTCATCGTGGAGGGCAATGACAAGAAACGCGCGCGGCTGAACTGCATCGATCACCTGCTGAAGCAGGTGCCGTTCACTGCGGTCCCGCACAACGACATCGCCCTACCGCACCGCAATTTCGATCCCCACTACGAACGAAAAACGCTCCCCCACGAGCTATACGTCCCGCAGAAGTACTAGTGATCGCCGCTCGTACAGCAGACAAATTGCTTATTGCTTCGCCGGCGTATCAGCAAAGTCATTGACCACGGACGCCAGGGCATTTGGCCCAACTTTCACCGTGCCGGCGAACGGGTGATCGATGGCAACGACGGTCAGCAATCCCGAAAAGATCAGGATCGATAAGGCGCCTGTCATCAGCACCTGCGCCCGCAGGTTTTCGGTGGCAAAGAAGAGGGTAAACCCAACGGTCAGGAAAGCGCCGCCGAAAAGCACCAGCCAAATGATTATCGGCACGATGCCATCGGCCATGACGAAGCGTTCGCGTCGAGCTTCGCTGATGCGATCGATCTGTCGCAGGATCTCGGCCAGGATAAGTCCCTCGTCACTGCCGAAGGAGTGGAATTTCAGGGTCGCGTGGTAGACCTCATTCAGCGCCTCGGTCGTAGCACGGCTTTGCTTGCCATTGGCCATCGCCGGCCAGTCACCGGCAATCGCTGAATTCAGGTAGTCCGTGGTCGCCTTGCGAATGACAGCGGCGTGTTCAGGATCGATTCCCCTTGTCAGACGAAAAACGGTTGCCGCCGCGCCAGCCTCCTTAGCCACTTCGCTTTCGGCTTGGTTGAATTTTTCCCAGACCACGATCACGGCAAAGGCCAGCAGCACGGCATAAAGAACGCCTATCGTTGCAAACTTGAAACCGGCAACTTCATTGTTGCTGCGCAGCTGCTTGAAATCGAAGTAGCGCCGCACCAGGACCGGCCCAGCCATCGCTAGCAAAGTTGTCGGGACAATAAGAATGACGGCGGCAATCCACAGCGGTTGGGTCGCAAGGAAGTTCATGTCGCTTCACTTCTTGGATTTCTTCGTCTTTCGAACGTCATGGGCTGCTTGATGGTAAAGCTTGCGAATCTTCTGCAAGTCGACTGTCGGCTTTGGCAGGCTGAGATTCATGTCCTCCATTGCGCGAACCACAATCTCCGACACGGCTAAGTTCCTGAACCACTTGTGGTTGGAGGGAATGACGAACCACGGCGCATGCTTGGTAGAGCATTTCGAAATCGCCGCCTCGAACGCGTCAATGTAGTCGTCCCAGAGCTTTCGCTCTGAATAGTCGCTGTCACTGATCTTCCATTGCCGCGAGGGGTCGTCGAGACGATCCTTGAAGCGGGACAGTTGTTCGTCCTTGGAGATGTAAAGAAAGAACTTGAGAATGGTGGTGTTCTTTTCCTCCACCAGAAGCCTTTCCCAGTTGTTGATGAATTCGTAGCGCTGCTTCCATACGTGCTTTGGGACAAGATCATGCACCCTCACAACAAGCACGTCCTCGTAGTGCGAGCGATTAAAAACCGCCACCTGGCCAAGCCCCGGCGCATGCGGGTGCACTCGCCACAAAAAATCGTGGTCGCGTTCCTCTGCCGTCGGCTGTTTGAACCCCCTGACACTCACGCCTTGCGGGTCCATCGCACTGACGACATGCCAGCAGGTCCCATCCTTGCCGGCTCCATCGATTCCCTGAAGGACAATCAGCAGACTGTGACGGCGATCGGCATAGAACTTTCGCTGTAGTTCCGTGATGCGGTTCAGATTGTGCTGCAGCTCGGTCTTGGCTTCATCTTCCGATTCGTGCGTCCCGTGAAAATTGGGATCAATGTCGGAGAGCTTAACCTTGCTGCCGGATTCGACCTTCAGCCGCTTGGCAAGATTCACGGAAATACCCTTTCGTTACGAGATTAATGATGTTCGCTGGTCCATTTGACCGTGCGCGCGGACGCGCCAGTAGCCAAACTTGAAAACATCAAGAATGACCATCCAGACGAGACAATAAATCCACACGCCGACAATGGCCGCCGCTGGAATGGGTGCGACGCCTAATCCCGTATAACAAATTAACAACGCCGCGATCTGGGTCGCAACGATTGCCCAGAAGAGGCGTGGACTGGGATACGGCGGTTTGAAGAGGAAGCTCTTGGTACGAACGACGAACAACAGCAGGTGCCCCCCGACCGCGAGCTGCAGAAACATCACGGTCTGCAATTGGCGTGCGTCGAGGGAAATGACCGTCTGCAAAAGCGGGNCGGCCAGCCACCGCAAGCCGATCAACAACAAGCCGAAGGTTTCGGCCACCGAAAGCAGACCCATAACCGTCGCAAAGAGAAGAATTTGGTGCAAGTCCCAGCGGACCGGCCGCGACGCTGCGGGCACGTTGTCATAGGCGATGGTCATGATCGGAATATCGTCAAGCAACGCGAGGACCACGATCATGATCGCCGTGACCGGCTGATATTCAAAAAACACGACTGACGCAACGACCAGGACCATGATGTCGAGTGTCATCGCGATGCGATAATAGACGTAGCTTTCGATCCTTTCGAAGATCTGCCGGGAAACGCGAATCGCGTTGATGATCGTTGAGAGACCGGGAGCGGTCAGGATCAGCGCTGCCGCACTTCTGGCGGCATCGGTCGCGCCGCTTACGGCGATACCGCAATCGGCCTGCTTGAGCGCCGGCGCATCATTCACGCCGTCGCCCGTCATTGCGACGATATGGCCTCGGCTCTGCAGGGTTTTGACGATTTCATACTTGTGCTCGGGAAAGACACGCGCAAACCCGTCGGCGCGCTCAACAGCGTCAATGACTGAGTTGTTGGGTGACGCAGCCTTCCCATTCCCCTCTCCGAATACATCGCTGGCGACAAGAAGATGATCGCCAATGCCAAGCTGCGCGGCGATCTGGTCTCCGATCGCAACATCATCACCGGTCACCATCTTGACGTTCAATCCGAGCGCCTTCGCCTCGGCAATCGTTGTTTTGGCGTCGGCGCGCGGCGGATCCATCAGCGAGACGAGGCCGATGATCTCCCACGCCTTGCCATCATCTGAACGGCCCACGCCTAGAGCACGATAACCCTTTTCGGCAAGATCCGTCACCGTCGTTTTGTAGCGTTCGAGGAGTGCGGCCTCTGGTTTCGCCAAGCTCGCGATCGCCTGCGGCGCGCCCTTCGCGTAATGGCGAACCTTGCCTCCCTGCTCTATCACTGTTGCGATCGTGCGCTTGTTGACAGGATCGAACGGAACGAAAGCGGTCTGCTTTATTCCCTGCAGGTCGGCCCGCGCCTCGGTCGCTTTCAGGATGGCAACGTCGATTGCATCCTCGCTACTTCTCTGAGTCGCGAGCGCGGCATCGCGCAGCACGTCGTCGGCCTTAGCCGACGCGAACGGAATGCCGGACTGGACAGTAAGCTGATTCATCGTCAGGGTGCCGGTCTTGTCGCTGCAAAGAATGTCGACGCCCGCGAGTTCCTCGATTGCGGACAATCGCGCGACAATCGCTTTCTTGAGCGAGAGCGCATAGGCACCGATCGCCATCGTAACCGACATCACGGCCGGCAACGCTACCGGGATCGACGCAATCAGCAGAACAAGCACATATTGCGCAACGCCTCCGAATTCGGACCAACTCCAGTCATCGGATAGAACAAGACGATAGCCTTGAACGCCGACAAGGATCGCGGCGAGAACTAAAGCCAACAGAAGGAGAAAATCGCCAACTTGCGCGACAGCACGCTGAGAGTGCGAAACGGCACCCGCCGATCCAACAAGTTTGGCGGTCCGGCCGAAAAACGTGTTGCTGCCTGTGGCGGTAACGACTCCGGTCATGGAGCCTTGTTTCGCAATGCTGCCGGAATACGCCTTGTCGCCGACCTTTTTCGAGACAGGTAACGATTCTCCTGTCAGTGCGGCTTGATCGCAGCTCAGATATTCCCCGTCGATGAGAACGACATCCGCCGGCACAACCTGACCGCCCGCAATCTCGACCACGTCACCGGGCACCAGATCCGTCGCGTTGATCGTCTCCCATTTCCCGTCGCGGCTCACTCGGGCGCGTAACGCCAATCCCTTTTTCAGGGCAGCCAACGCATTCGCTGCTTTGTTGTCCTGCCAAAAGCCGACGACGGCGTTGTAAATGAGCAACCCAGTGACGACCGCGAAGTCCGCCCAGTCGCGACGCAGCGCAGAGATGATGGCTGCAGCTTCGATCAGAAACGGAAGCGGTCCCCAGAAATATGCTGCAAGCTTGTGCCACTTGCTTTCGGTTCGATCGGCGATCGTGTTCGGGCCAAATTGCGCGAGGCGATGCGCTGCTTCGGCTGACGATAATCCGACGCGCGAGGTTTTTTCCTGTTGGAGCACAGCAGCAATGCTCGCGGTCGTCGGCGCTTGCTCTGATGGTGCGGCGGCAATGTGTTCGCTCGTCATGGCAAGGCCAACACTGCTCCCAATGGTTGGCATTGAGGCTACGCGCCTTCTGACTGTCGCGCTAGCCGAGGTCTCTCCTCCCGGACGCAGCGCAGACAAATGTCGGATTTTTCTTTAGTTTGGATCGAATGTGCCGATCGCCATGGGCGCCGGAAATTCGCAGATGAGCGATGACCAACAGGATACCGTTTCGTCGAAGGCATCGGTCTTTGGGCTGCTAGACGAAGCGCCCATGACGACACTGCACTACTACTGGTTGCTCGCCAGCGGCGGAACGTTGCTCGATGGTTTTTCAGTTGTTTCTTTGGGAATTGCGATTCCGCTGCTCAAGCAAGAGATGAATGTCACCCCGGTCCTCGTCGGCCTCATTCGTTCAGCTTTGGTCCTTGGGGCGGTGCTCGGAGCGATGTTGGGCGGAATCGCCGCTGATTGGATAGGCCGCAAGCGCACGTTCATCGTGGACATGGCGATCATGGTAGCCGGCGCCGCGTTGTGTGTAATGGCGCGCGAACCTTCATTGATCGTGGTTGGCCAGTTTTTGATCGGTGTTGGAATCGGAATCGACTTTCCCGCCAGCGGCTCGTACGTGTCGGAGATCATGCGCGCTCCTTACGCAGCCGGATGACTGTTGCAAGTCAGTTGTTTCATGCGCTTCTCCAGTGCAATACCCCCCCGCTTCGCGCCTAAGCGCAGCAATTGACGACCGAGTGACGAAATGACGAAGTTCTCGCTGTCGACAACACGCAACGTTTCGACAAAAGTCGAACGTTAGAAAACAGTCATCGCTCGGTCGCAATCCCGGGTTTTAATTTTGCCTATGCTGACTTTTTACGGTGAACGTCGATGGTAGCCGTTACTCCAATCTCGGTACCAAAGCTGGTCGAGCGACCAAGTTGTCCGGAGTGCGGGGCAGGCATGCGACTCGTGTGGATCGCGCCAGAACGGACGCACGTTGACCGGCATATTTTGCAATGCCGATCTTGCGAACAGACCATCGAAGTGATCGTCGAGCGCGATCTCGATTAGTCGTCAAAACTCGCTTAAAGATTGCCGGTTATCCGAACGATCACCCCGATAACCGCATCGGTCGAAATGGATATTAGGCGCGACAAAAAGCCAAGATCCAAACCCAATTGCGAGCCCAGCAAAGGCAGAAGAATAAGAAGGCCAATAAGGATGATCATGCCGTAGGGTTCAAGGCGCGCAAGATATTGCCCCAACACATTTGGAAGCAGCCCTACGGCGATCCGCCCGCCATCGAGAGGCGGCAGAGGAAACAGATTGAACACCGCAAGTACGGCGTTGATGATGAGTGCGTTCTTTAAATTCAACGCGGCCCACTGATTGGCAGGCGCCGGCAGATAGCCGACGAGATGAAAGCCCAGGGCGGCAACGATCGCTAACGCAATATTCATTGCAGGCCCTGCCGCGGCGACAAGCACCATGCCGATGCGAGGATTGCGAAGCGCACGAAAATTGACCGGCACCGGCTTGGCGTATCCAAACAGGAACGGCGATCGCGTCAGCAACAAGAGGCCGGGCAGAAGGACCGTGCCAAAAGGGTCTATATGTCGCAGCGGGTTGAGACTGACGCGTCCGAGCCGGGCTGCAGTCTCGTCACCAAAGAAGCGCGCAACATATCCGTGGGCCGCTTCGTGAAACGTAATGGCGATCAGGACCGGCAGCAGCCAAATCGAAATGGTGTAAAGCAAGTCCATGCCGACGTGTGTACTCAGAAACAGCGGTGCGCGCCATATCTTACATTTCGAGCGGAGATTGGAGTTGATCAGCGCAATCACCGTCACGACAACAACGGCCTTGCGTCTACCCGAGGAAGTCGAAGAATATAGTCTTCCCTCAGCCATTCGCACCGTGAGCAAGACACCAGCGGACGTTGTCGGCTTGACAGATCGGGGCGAAATCGCGGCCCGCAAATGCGCCGATCCCATTCGTATCCATCAGGCCGGTGATGCAGCTGCTGTGCGCAGCGTGTGGTGTGGCGGAAATCGCCTCGCATGACGATTCTGACCTCTCCTCCGACAACCCCAACAAATCTCATTGGCCCGGGACGTTTCGTGCTGATCGTCGGCCCAAGTGACGCAGGCAAAGACACTTTGATCGCGCGCCGTTGAGGACGGCAGGTTCGCATTGTGGTGGGAAGCGCACGGCCACAAATATGGAATACCAAATTCAGTCAACGTCGCCATCCGCACCGTTAGCGTTGTCGTCACCAATGTATCGCGGGCAATCGTTTCCGCCGTGCGCCGACGCTATGCGCACGTCGAGACGGTTCTGGTGAACGCACCAGGATGTGTTGACGTCGCGTCTTACACGCCGGTTGCGGCAGACCGATGGTTCGCTCGCAGAGCGGGTGAAACGCAATGATCTGTTCGTCGATTTTCGCGCCGACCATGTGATCGAAACGACCCGCACGCCCGACATTGCCCTCCGGCGATTGCTTGAAGTCATTCATCGGCGTGATTAAGGCGTGCACTAACCGACGGGCTGGACCTCAGAGAATTTTCTATTTGCCCATTGCCGCCCCAGTCCGCTGCAGTGCCTATGGAACCGAGAGTTCGGGCCAAGCATTACCTATGAGTCCAGGGCGACGATCACCGGATCAGCCGTTCATGCTTGCCCTAACTGTAACGCCCGGCAAACAAAATTCCTTAGACCTCGAAAATGTCGGGTCCCCGCCCGTTTGCGACGACGCCGTCATCGTGCGGGTGCTGACGCACGGCATCTGCGGTACCGATCTTGAGACCATCAAAGGCGAATATGGCTGGTCGCCGCCCGGGACCGATCAACTGATCATCGGCTATGAGTCGCCGCTGCAGCGCTGGCACGAGGCATTTCATCGCAATGCCAATGACATCAAAGTCGTTATCGACTTTGCCGATTGAAGGGCATCTCTATGGCATGCTCAATCGCTGACTACGCCCTCATCGGAGACCTTGGCACTGCAGCGCTGGTCAGCCGCACCGGTTCAATCGACTGGCTGTGTTGGCCCCGTTTCGACTCCGATGCCTGCTTCGCCGCATTGCTTGGTACTTCCGACCATGGCCGCTGGCTGATGACACCACGCGAGGCGTGCGTCCGCACGTCCCGCCGCTATCGCGAAAACACGCTGATCCTTGAGACTCGATTTGAGACCACAGACGGCTCGGCCATCCTGGTCGACTTCATGCCGCCGCGCGAGCGCGATTCGCACCTGATCCGCATCATCACTGGCGAGCGGGGCTCGGTCGCCTTCCGCAGCGAACTCATTCTGCGGTTCGGCTATGGCGCGATCATACCTTGGGTGACGCGCGCCGACGATGATTCGTTACGCGCGATTGCCGGACCTGACATGGCGGTGCTACGCCCGTCCGTCACGATGCGCGGGGAGAACTTCAAGACGGTCGGAGAATTCACCGTCACCGCCGGCCAGTCATGGCCTTTTGTGCTGTCGTTCGGCCTTTCCCACAGGCCGCCGCCCCCTCCGGTTGGGCCTTTCGAAAAGCTGCGCATCACCGAGGATTTCTGGCGGGACTGGACCGGTAGGAGCAAGTACGACGGGTCCTGGAAGAGCCACGTTATAAGGTCGCTGATCACGCTCAAGGCGCTGACATATGCGCCGACCGGCGGACTGGCCGCAGCCCCGACAACCTCACTGCCCGAACATATCGGCGGCTCACGCAACTGGGACTACCGGTACTGCTGGCTGCGCGACGCGACCCTGACGTTGCTCGCCCTGATGAATGCTGGATATTTCGAGGAAGCGCAGAACTGGCGGGAATGGCTGTTGCGTGCAGCCGCCGGAAGCCCCCCACAAATTCAAATCATGTACGGCCTGCGTGGTGAACGTCGGCTGACGGAATGGCAGGTGCCCTGGCTTCCGGGATACCGCGACTCGCTTCCAGTTCGTATTGGAAACTCTGCCTACAGTCAGCGCCAACTCGATATTTTCGGTGAAGTCATGGACGCGCTCCATCAGGCAAGACAGGGCGGATTGGGTGCCAACGAGGCAGGCTGGGCGCTGCAACGCCAATTGCTCGCGCATCTCGAGAAGATCTGGCGAGAACCCGACGAAGGTCTATGGGAAGTTCGCAGCGGCCCCGAGCATTTCACCCATGGCAAAGCGATGGCTTGGCTGGCTTTCGATCGGGCCATCCGAAGCGCTGAGGCTTTCGCCCTGCCCGGTCCTGTAGACCACTGGCGCGAAGTACGAGCCGCTATTCATCACGACGTCTGTGAGCGCGGCTTCAACTCAGAGATTGGTAGCTTTGTACGCTCGTACGGAAGCAAGGAGTTCGACGCCAGTCTGTTGATGTTGCCTGCCATCGGATTTTTGCCACCAAAGGATCCGCGCATTGTCGGCACTGTCGCCGGTATCGAGGATCGTCTCCTGCGACACGGATTCGTACAGCGCTACGATACCGCGATTTCGAATGATGGATTGCCAGCCGGCGAAGGTGTGTTTCTCGCGTGCAGTTTCTGGCTTGCAGATGCCTATCTGATGCTCGGTCGTCGCGAAGACGCCCTGAAGCTGTTCGAACGGATGTTGTTACTTTGCAATGATGTTGGCTTGCTGAGCGAGGAATACGAACCTCGAACCGGACAGCTGGTAGGCAATTTTCCGCAAGCTTTCTCTCACCTAGCGTTGGTGAACACGGCCAGCAATCTCTCCCACCATCGAAAGCCTGCCGAGCAGCGCTCCGAGCATAAGGTGGTCCCCAATTCAAAGGTTTACGCGTGAGCACTTTCGAGTGGTCGCCGGCAATAAAATTGCGGCCGGGAGATGTGGTCGGGCGCGGATCGTCGATGACCCATCTCAGGCGCGGATCGCCGGAAAATCTCATTGACCGCCTCAAATTGCCAAGCAACAAACGATCCGCTTAAGTAGCACCCCGCGGAATATTGGAAGCCGACCGCGACGAAACGCTATTCCAGCTGGCTAATCTTGTTTGTCGCAGAATCACTCGAAGCACTACGCATGCTGGGTGCCAAATGAAGTCGCGGGATTAGTTGATTTCGATTATTGCAATAATGCGACCGGTCTTTGGATCGATTTTTCTCACCGGTGAAGCAGGACCTAGAGTGCCGAACATCCTCGAGATCGCTCGGTCCCGTTCAGCGGTTGCGATTTTGCGATAATTCTGAAGATTCGTACGCTTTCGTTTCTTCTTTGGTCGAGCTGTCTTGTTCAAGATCGTTGACGGTCTCATTTTGGGTATCAGCTCCAGCGCTGGTTTGATTGCCCCCTGAGGTCTCGTCGTATCCGTTCTGATATGTCGGCTCAACGAGAGAAAGAAACATCAACTCGCCAAACACTGGACACCGTCGTGACGCCATCGGCGGCGGAGTTGTCAAATCAGGCCATTTCGCTGCGGCATGATACGATGCCCAACCGACGCTACTGAACCGCCCTTAACCTAGTTCACGCGCTCGCAGATCGTCGACTAAATTTGACGTGATGCGCCGGATTAAATTCAGGCAGCATGCGTACGCTTTCCGACTCAGGAACGAACTTACTGACGGAGCGTTTTGCCGCTGTCGCCAGCGTCTCTCTCCCTTTCTGATGCAGCTGGCGTTTTGGGGCCGCCATCCAGCCTGCGTGGCGGCCCCCACTTTCACGTCCGCTAGAGGACGGGGGCGTTGCCGTACCTCGATTTGCGAGAAGCGCCGCCTTTGACGAGCAACGCGTCAACACGGGCCAAACTTATTGCGAAAAAATTCCGACGTTCCAGATGAACGCCGCCAGTATCACGCAACAAAAGACGGCCACCCCGATCAGATAGTTCGACCTCTGCATATTCGATTTCAATATCTGATCAACGAGCAACGTCACGAGCCAAAATAGCGTCGCCGTCAACAATATTTCGAACAAAGCGATCATGTCGGATTAATCTTACTAAAGAACAGTCAGAGAGAGCCGCGTGAACTGGTGAGGTGTTGCGGCTCCTCTGCTCTCTGTGCAGCAGCCCGGAAAGTTCAGGGGGCATGCCCCGGACAGCCGCTAAGAAAACTTAACGCTGCAGACTTTTTGGTTCTGTCCGGAACCGGTCATTGGAACAAATTATTGTCCTCAGTGCTGCGCCTTGCCCGAGCGCTTCTTCCAGGAAGTAAAATGCTACTATGAAGCTACGTTGAAAGGCTGGCTATGGCGGGATTGCGGCCAGCAATCGCATCGACGGCCAGTGCCTTCGATTAAGTACGTTACAGCAAGCGCAAGCGGCCGCTCGAAGCAGCCGCATATCCGATATCGCAATCTTTCCTCGCTTATATTGTATCAGGCCGTTGTTTTGCAGGCTCTGTGCGATCAAGGTGACAGTTGTTCGCCGGACCGCGAGAGCCGCCGCAATCAACTCCTGCGTCACGCGAATGTTAGCCGTCTCCATCCGTTGCGCGCTTTCATGAAGCCAACGGCAAAAGCGTTTGTCGGCAGGATGAATCGCGTTGCAAGCCGCAATTTGTTGCGCCTGGACGAGCAGCCAGTCCTTGCAAAAGCCGATCAGATCCCTGATTTGGCGATTTTTGTTCGCTGCAGAAATAAGGCTGGAAGCAGAAATCCGGAAAAAATTCCCGCCGACCTGAACGATGCCTGTCGTCAGATAGTCGGATTGATCCGGATCAAAATAAGGTCCGACCGCACCCTCCCGTGCAATGCTCGCCGTTTCGACGAGTTCCCCATTCGACATTGCAAGAACAACCGAAATCAAGCCTGAAGCGGGAAAATAGATATCGTTCGTCGAGCCTCTCGAACTCCACAATACTGTCCCTTCGGTCAGCTCCATTTCAATGAGATGAGGCTTCAGAAGCGCCATCGCGGAGGAAGACAGCGCCGCAAGGCAGGCGTTGGATATTTTTTCTCCGTCCCTCGTGACGGATTGTCTGAGCATCTCAGGAGGCAGCGTCATGCGGACCTCGCGTGCGATGGACTAGCACCAAAAGAAATGCGGTCCATAATCTGGTCGGCGCGGATCAGCGTCTCCGTGACCTGCAACAGTGATCTTTGGACATCAGCAATGGAATCATGCAGCAAGGCCGTATGTCGGCAGGCATGTTCGATCGACCTTCGATACTCGAACGGAAGATGCGACAAAGAGTCGTCAATCGAAGGGAACAGCCGTTCACCCCTCGGCCTTTTATCAAATTCACTTATTCCGCTGCCCTATTATCAATCCCGCGCTGAGCGAGGTCGTCCAGGCGCCGCACTGAATTCCTTATAGCATGAAGTTC
>AF_2010_repII_A1DRAFT_10000122_pt1 | contig 13796 bp, 14 predicted proteins | sample AmaForreplicIIA1_FD_9195 | JGI IMG/M metagenome (IMG submission 9195)
TCTTCCTCCATAAGGGCCCCGCACGGCTGCTCCCCCATATGGGCCGCGCACGGCTGCTCCCCCATACGGGCCACGGACGGCTACCCCACCACGCGGACCACGGACNGCTGCTCCTCCGCGTGGCCCATGGACGACTTCGTACGCCAACTGGATGTTGGACGCGGGAGCCACTGCACTAAGCGGCTGCGGTTTGACTGGAATGGCTTCGGCCACACCATAATCTGCAATCGCGACCATGGCGGCGATGACCAAAGGCAGTAGTAGCATCGAAACAATGCGCATTACTAATCCTCAGTTTAAGCTTTTCAGTTCTTTTCACACGACGCCTTACCACTAAACGCCGGCACATGAACGCCGATTGAACGAGTCGGTTCCAAGCGGTTTGTAATCTTGAGTTTGAAGGTCTGCCATCGCGAGAACAGACAAGAACTCGTTGATCTAGATCAATGTTCGAGGTCAAAGAATATGGCCCGTCACTGAAGGGAGAAACCGTCACGGGCCGAGTGGGCAGATCGATCTGCAGACTTTGAACCGTTTTATACTGATGCGGATTGGACAAACTTTTAAGTTGGACTTGCTGCAGTATTGGGGCCCAAAAATCCAATTGTCGGTAGTCGCGACGACTTTTGAGCATTTGCCGCCAACGGCCAGCTAACTAGTGCTCCGCCAATGAGCTTGGTGAGTCGCGCGCCGCTTCCTTAACAACTCCTCAACAATGGCCGAAACGCAGCGACACTAGACGCGCCCGTCTTGGTCAGAAGTGGCTGAAAAATCACATCAAACAACACTTGACGGTACTCAACGCAACGCTTGTCCCCGGTGTCCCCGCCCCGGGCGGTTTTGTTTTGTGGAACCGGAAGAGGCTGACAGCCGCATCACCAGTGTAACCCAGCCCTCAAGAACGGTCCGCCGTTCGAGCACAAGGCCCTGTGCGCTATAGATGCTGGCGACGGCGTTGGCGTGGGAAGGCAGCAGGCCAGACAAAACGACATGGGCCCCGGGCGCGGCGAGGCTACGTACAGGCACCGCGAGCCTCGTGAGGGGCCCCATCAGAATATTCGCAAATATCAGATCGTAAGGCCCGCGCTCGCGGATGACCTGCGCGCGCACACCGGCGGCGCGCACGAAGGTGATGAACGATGCCGCGCGATTCAGCCTGGCATTCTCACGAGCGGTGCGCACGGCCACCGGGTCGATGTCTCCGGCGGCAACGCGCTTGCGCAGCAATTGTGCGGCCGCGATTGCAAGCACACCTGTGCCGGTGCCGATGTCCAGCACATTGGGCGCGCGCCAGCGTTTCATCAGATCATCAAGCGCGAGGAGACAGCCGCGGGTCGTCCCGTGATTACCGGTGCCGAAGGCGAGGGCGGCCTCGACCTCGATTCCGATGTCATTGGCTCTGAGGCCGGCCCGGTCATGAGCGCCATGAACGACGAAACGTCGTGCGCGCACCGGCCTCAGTCCGGCCAGGCTCTCCGCCACCCAGTCGTGGGCCGGGACCCGCTCGATGCTGAGCGCGTCCGCCGCGGCTTCGCCGGCCGCCAGCTTGACCAAATCGCGCAACCCAGCTTCGTCGGGCGTGTTGCGAAAATGAATCGCCACCTGCCAGCGACCAGCATCATCTTCGAACGCGGCGCAAGCCGAGTCCGTAGCATCGAGGCTTTCGCCAAGAAAAGCCGCAAGGCGCCGGGCGGTCGGTTCTTCGCAAGAAAGACGGGCGACGGTGGTAGGGGTATTCATGCGGCGCAAGATTGCCCTTCGCATTCGCGCGCGCAATGGCTATGTAGGCGCCTGTGACCCTCGAACGAGCTCATTCCACCGAGATTGAAGCACTTGCTTTGGCCCGCCGCAGCGGCTGGCCGGAAGACATGCGCGTGCTGCTTGATCGCTACCCGCGCGAGAAATGGGAAGCCCATGCCAATTTGGGCGAAATGGCCCGTTTCTGGCTGTCGCGGCACGCCATGTTCCGCGAACTGTCGGCAACGATTGAAAAAGTCACCGAACAGTTTCGTGCCGGCAGGCTTCCACCCATTGAATTCTCGCGGCAATTCGTACCGCGGCTTCGGTTCGTCCTAGACCAGCTGAATGTTCACCATCGGATCGAGGACTTTCATTACTTCCCGATTTTCCGCGCTGCGGACGCCCGGTTAGCCATCGGATTTGACGTACTGGAAGGTGATCATCACCACATTCACGGCGAGATGGCGCGGACCGCAGAGACCGCCAATGCGCTCTTGCAGGCGCTACGCAGCGACAGCGACAGCCTTCGCCGTTGCAGCGACGGCTACGCGGACGCAAGCGCGGTCCTACTCAAGGGGCTCATCCGTCACCTTGATGATGAAGAGGACCTTATCGTGCCGCTGATCCTCGATCGCGGTGAAGAGGAGCTCGGCGTTGCGCACCACGGCTAGCGCTGTGGAACGGCGGCAGCCATCTGGCTTCTGCGTTCAGTGCCGCTTGAAAAACTGAATCTCGCGCTCGTGCCGTAGCGCTGCCTGCCTTGTTGGAAAGGTGCCCAGGTTTCGACGCTTTCCCGTGCGCGGATTCTTTTTACGCGAATAGAGCCTGAACTTTCCGTCGACGAGTTTACGGATCATCACGATTCTCCATCGCTGGCAACCAAGCGTTAAGAGCCCGCGCCCGCTGTTGTACTAACGCCGTTCAAAGTTTGCGGTTCAGAATTTTGGCAACACCTGCGGTATCGCTATATCGCGGTGGTCCCATCAGTCTGCCAGTTGCGCCTCGGGGAATTTCCATTTGCCGTTCAGCATTTCATCGCGCGGGCGATAGAGCCGCACCATGTAGTTCCAGTCCTTCATGGTGGGCAGGCAATTCGGGATCTTCCCGTCGCATCCGCCGAACTGGATGGTGGCAGAGCCATCATTGCCTTTCGTGGCGCTCATGCTGTTGACCGAATAGGCGTTGTATGGGTTTTTCAGGAAACGGCCGTTGGCGTCGTAAACGGTAACCGACCAGAAGGCGTCGACGGGTACCTTGGCCGGAACCGTAAGCTTGTAGACGGCTGTGCCGTCGTTCTTGCTCGGCGTGACGTTAAGGTAAAGGACGTCCTTCTCTGGGTTGCCGCCCCAAGCCGACGCCGTGGCGATCAAGTGCCGGACACCATCCACCTGGGTTTTAGTACCGAATGCTCGTTGCAGGTCGGGCAGCGTCGTGTTCAGTGCCAGAAGCAGATCACGTACCTTCTTCTGACTTACCGGATCCCAATTGGTCGCCTCAAAGCGACCGGGAGCCTTCTGTTTGACGATCACGGCGTCCTGCAGTGCCTGCGCCTGTTTCATGTCCTGCTGATCGGCGGGATCAGCCAGAATTCGCAGCGCCACGAAAAGATAACGCGTGCCGACTTCCCCTCTGTTGTAAGTGTAGTTGCCGGGACCATATGCGACTTCGAAAACGTAGTGGTTCTCGTTGATCGCGGTAATCGACATGAAGCGTTTGCCCGCCTTGGGCAGCGTGATTCTCACCGGACCGGCGTCGAGATCGAACACCGCTTCGGAATAGAGCATGTCACGGTTTGGCCGTACGCCGACGCCTTCAACCGGCAAATCGCGGACGTGGATGAATTTGCCGAATGCTCCGCGTTTCACGAATTGCGCGAAATACATGTCAGTTTCGGCGCGATTGAAGTTGTCGGTGGTAACTGTCACCGCATTGCCCGCCGACGACTGCGCATGAGCCAGAGCTGAAATGCCGCAGGCCACCAGAACGCCAGCGAGAAACGCTTTACGCATTTTTCCTCCGTTACCTCTGCAGGTCATTTCTTTGGCTTCTTCAGGCTGCGGATGAACTTCTCGGCCTGCGTTTCGCTGATGCGCACCAGCGGCGGAGGAAAATACGTGCCGTCGGCGACATCCTTCGTCGGCCCGTAAAATCGGTAGGTGAGGTTATATTTTTTGTCATTCGGTGTGGGGAGCCAATTTGACTCCGGAATGTCCTCGGGCGGTTTCGGCCCAAAGACCAGGGTGAGCGAGCCGTCATCGCTCAATTTCAGAGGCGATTGCTTGTTGAGCAGATACCGGTTGAGCTGATTGGGAATGACCTTGTAGTCCGCGGTATCGACCGCGATGACCGACCAGAAGTAACGCGTCTTCGACAACGGCAGCGCTTCTTTGGGATAGGTCTGCGTGTAGGTCTGACCTCCGTCGAGGCCCATGCCGGCGAAGTAGACCACTTCCTTGCCAGTGTTCGCCCAAATGCCGGCGTAGTTAGCCACGCTCCGCATCGTGTAGTCGGTCCGATAGTTGCCGATGAGGCGGGGGCGCATCCACCCGTTCACGAGCTTGCCCATCTTCTGGACTTCGCCCTGGAAGGCCGGGATCGCATATTTGCGGACCACTTCGTCGATGCGTGCCCGCTGAGCGGGATCGGCCGCAGCCTTTGCCACTGCGCGCGTCCTTTCCCGGATATCGATCATCCCGACGTTGAGGTCGGCCTCGCTTGCGAGGATCTCTTCGGTTTTGTCGAACCCTTCGACCCCCGGCAACTTGCTGTTCGGAAAATCCACCTTCACGACTATTGGATCGATTACAGGAGATCCGGTGGCCTTCATCGTAACCTTTTTCTGCAGGGCAATTGCATCCGCGGGATTGGCACCCAGTTCGATACGCATCAAGATGCGCGACTTCTTGCTGGGGAGATCGACTCGCTGCGTCCCCTTCGGAAGCGTGATGCCTTTGGCGCCTTTCAGGCAGAACGCGAATTTGCCGGACGGGTGTTTCGGAAAAGTGCGCTCGTTGATGTTGGCTGAAACTTCGCCCCAGCCGTTGAGTGCCTGCACGGTGTAATAGCGTCCCTTGATCTCGGGGAGTTCGATCAAAGTGCAGCTCTTCTCATCGACGGCGACCCAGGCCTCGCTGTAGACAACATCGAGATTCGGATTGGCCCAATCGACGCCGCCGGGCTCGCGGTCGATGATCTGGTTCCACTTGAAGCCTTCCTTGAAATCGAGGTTTTCCTGCCGCAGCACGAGCCAGCGGCCGAGCAGGTATTCGTAGGCCTCGACAACATCCCTGTCGGAGACGCCCCGGGCGGGCTGCGCCTGTGACGAAGCTGTCACGCAAACCAGCGCGAGCGCTGCGAGAATGGATTTCTTCATGATCCCGTTCCGTATTAATTGCGGCAATCCTAGCGTACGCGCTCGGTCTCCGTCAGCGGTCATCGCCGCGCCAAAGCTCTTTGTGGGCTCTCAGAATGGGTTGACGTAGTTCAAAATCGCGATCTGCCGCAGGATGACCTTGCGGATAACGTGCGCCGGCTTGATGTGCTGGGTGTAGATCGCCGCAGCGCCCGCGGTTCCGGCGTAGAGGCGAGATCTTCCAGAACAGGTTGAAGGGCACGATCTTCATCTTCACGAGGATGACGAGGAGCAAGAGGTAAACATTGAAAAACGCGACGATCACCGCGGGGCCTCCGCCTTGCGCGGTGCGGGGATGTCGACATAGGCCCAGATCAGCGCGATCTGCCAAGGGGCGAAGCGGCAGATCAACGTTATCGAGCCGGCGACGGTGACCGCAGTCGCCCATGGATGGCCACGACTTTTAGCGATGTGTCCGGGAAGTGATCCGGCGATGAAAAAGATCGCGATCGCAACCAGTACGAGAAGTACGATCCAGGCAAAAATGTCGATCATGACCAGGCCCTCTCCTGATCCACCGTCTCAACTGTGCCGGCGCCGCGCGTTCGGCCGCCGGCCTTGTGCTGAGACGGGAAGCGTCGGCGTCATTTTTCCGTGTCGACGACCTTCCTCCAGTTATGGTCGGGGTTGAACTCGCTTATTCGCGAGGCGATGCGGCCGGTCCTAGGACCCAGATCCCTTTCGTAAACATCACCGTCGTTGTTGATGATAAAGGTCATGATGCCGGAATTGCCGTATTCGGCCGGGTAAGCCACGAGCCCGAAACCGCCGATCATATTGCCACGAACGACGTAGTCGACGGGGCCACCCGGCGCGTTCGGTCCTTGACCGGTCAGTATCTTGTAATAGTACCCGTGAAACGGCTCGCCGGCGCCGACGCGATAACCCTGTTGTGTCGCGGCAGCGACAGCTTCGCCGAGCGGACTATCAGGCTCGCTGCCCGACGTCGGCCAGTACAGGCCGTCCTTCTTGCCGGGTGAACTGACGATCTTCTGTGCGTAAACGGCCTGCCCAGTCTTGTCCTTGAACTTGTCGGCGTATTCGTTCTGCGCATCGTAGTAGGCCAAAGCGGCCTTGATCGCCCCCAATTCATTGCGGCCGATGCGTCGCGCCAGGATTTCCTCGCGGCCTGCCGCTGTGTCGAAACTCCATTGACCGTCCTTTTGCACAAGCGGGATCGGGAAGGGCCAATCGTTTTGACCCATCACGAGAACGGATGGCTTGCCGCTTTCAGAAACAATTCGATGCTGTGCGTCGTAGGCGGCGAGGAATTCCTGCTTGATATTGTCGTCGGCCACCGGATCGCCTGACGAGACGAGTTCCTGAGACCCAGGGCCGAGAATCGACAAGACGGTCCGGCGGTCGCCGCTTCTTGCAGCCGCCACTAGCGCTTCAACGGCCGCATCGGGCGTATTGAAGCGCTGTTGGGCTTGGGCGAGTGAAGCAATACCGAGAGCAAAGGTCGCGGTAGCCGCCAACAAAGCGAGTTTGCTGATGAAACGAATCTTCTGTGCTTTGGTCATGACGACACCTATCAATGCGAGGCCGTGGATGGAATCCGTGCACCGGATGCGATCCACTGGTCATATGTCATGAATGGCAGGCCGAGCTTGTCGTAGAAGACACGCAAGTATCCGTCGCGGCCACGCACAACCGCATCTGGTCTGACAGCCTGCACCTCCTGCGCCATCACGCCGACATAGGCTTTGTCGCTGCCGTTGTAGCTGAAGCTATAAAGTCCAAGGCCATTGTCGAGATGACCAAGCAGGGTGATGTCGTGCTTGAGCGCGATGTCCGAGCGTCGTCCGCCGCCGCCGCGTCCGCCGCCGCCACCGCGTCCGCCGCCACCGCCCATGCGCGGGCCACCGCCACCGCCGCCCATGCGCGGGCCACCACCACCGCCGCGTCCGCCGAGACTCGCGTGTCCGCGTGACGACTGCGCCATGGCGCTGCGGCCGGCGCCGCTGCCCGCGAACGCATTGCGACCGCCCCCGCCACCGCCGCCGCCGGGACGGGCTCCGCCGCTCGGACGCGCAGCGGCTTTGCCTTGACCTCCGCCTGGACGCGCCTGGCCTTTGCCGCCGCCACCGGGACGATCGCTGCCGCCAGGACGGTTGCCGGCACCGGCGCCTGGACGATCGCCGCCGCCCGGACGGTTGCCGGCACCGGCACCTGGACGATCGCCGCCACCTGGACGCTGCACGCCGCCTCCGCCCGGGCGATCTCCTGCGCCGCCCGGTCGAAGCGCGGCTTGACCATTATGGCCGCGGAAATCCATGCGGTTGTTCGCGCCGCCACGGATGTTGTTGCCCTTGTTGAATTTGTTGGCGACGTTCTGATTGTTGTACCGGACACCGTGTCGGTGATCGACGTTGTGATTCCAGTTGTTGCCACTGTTATTGATGTTGATCGGTCGGTTGACGTTGATGTTGTTGCCGCCCCAATTGACACCGCCGCCCCAATAATTTCCTCCGGAAGCCCAGCGTCCAACGGCATAACCCGCGCCGAATGCCAATCCGGTTGCGAGGAGTGCGCCGCCACCTGGCCAATAGCTTGCGCCCCAGTAGTACGGCGGACTGGCGGGGTAGGGCCATGCGCCATAGACGACCGCGGGATCGTAGTAAGGAACGTAAACCGTTTGCGGATCGGTCGGTTCGATCACGATGTACTGCTTGCCACCCTCACTTTTCTTCGAAACTTTTTGCTGCGGCGACGATTTGAGCTTGTTGTTCGCATCCGCTCTGGCCCGCAGTCGCTGGATGGAGTCCATCACGTCGGTCTGCTGCGCGAGCACGGCATCGCCGAGCTTCTGTGTCCAGTCCAGCTTGTCGCTCATCATCTTCAGCACATCCGGAGTTGCGGTGAGCGATTTGATGCTTTCGTCCCATCCTTGCTTGTCGACTTGGGTCTTCAGCGCATCGCCTTTTAGATTCTTGTTTTCTGCAATCCAGCGAGCCCCTTGCACGACCTCGAGTGGATATGTCGAGGCCATCAAGACTTCTGCCAGCAACGTGTCGGGATAGAGAGCTATCGGGGAGACCAGCGCGTCGAGTTGCTCAGGCTTGAGCAACTGATCTGACGAGGTGCTCGCCGGCGTAGAAGCCGGCTGGCCCTGTGCACTTGCTCCCTGAGCAAAGGTGAGGAATAGCGCGAATGTGATTGATTGCACGAGCAGTCTGGACATCACCATCCCCTTGGTTCAAAGCCAACAACGCCGCAACGCCGCAGCGTATCTGCTGTGTTTAGCCTAGAGAAATGGATACCGCTGATCGAGTTGGACAGAAGTCCAATATCCTTAGGCCACAACTAGCGCCTCGCGAATTACCAGCGATGAAAATTCGCGTCAGGACGCCCGGTGCACTCCCGCAATTGCCGGAACATCCAGGTGGGGCCCATTGACCGGCAGCTTCGCTTCGCGGCTGCTATTCCTGAAATGATCCAAGACGAATACCCGGATCGCTGATGACAAATTGCGCCTGTTGGGGCCGTGATCGATGGTCGCGACGAGCGCAGACACGGTCATATGCTTGAGGTCTGCGATCTCCCGCAGGCCGTCCCAGAACTGGTCTTCCAGCGAGACACTCGATTTGTGTCCGTTGCGGATAATCGAGCGCTTGATCACTGGTGAATTGGCCGCGCGGTGCGCGGGACTGCGATCAGTAACCGGCGCTTCTGAAGGCACAACTGTTTTTGACATTTTCCTCGATCCTGATGCTTCAGCCCGGACCATTAAAAGCGGCCAAGCGAGCACGAATCGAGTTGGACCATGGGCCAACGCCAGGTCATGGAAAGCCCAATTCAGCTCAAAAACGCTCGGTTTGGGGGTTGTCAGCCCGATTTCCTCAAGATCTTGCGTGCTTGTTGGAGCTGTGGCGGGGCCGCCCCCTGAATTGACGGAAATTTGAAACTGAGGCCGCCCGAGTCTTGTCGGGGCTCACGGGGGGTCTTTACGATGAGCGGGCGACGGGGCGCCACCGCGGATTGATCTGCGACTGCGCCACTACCGGATTGAGGTGCGTGCTTGGCCGAAAACCAATCGGTCGTCCACTCCCAGACATTGCAAATTATGTCGTAGGCGCCATAACCATTGGCTGGCTAGGCTCTGACCGGTGAGGTGTGTTCCAGCCCGGGAGGACTGTTTTTCTGGATTGGGAATTCGCCTTGCCAGGTGTTTGCCATCGCGCGCAGGCAAATTCGTCGTCCTAACGCCGCCGCGCGCTGCGAACTCCCGCTCGGCCTCTGTTGGTAGATTTTTTTCGGCCCGCGTCGCGTAAGCCAAGGCATCCGAATAGGCGACGTAGACGACAGGGTGATCGTCAAGCCCTTTGATGTTACTCTCGGGTCCATAGGGACGCCGCCAACCCGCGCCTTTCATGAAGGTCCACCACCGACTCCAGTCGCGCAGATCAACAGGACGCTTTGGTGGAGTGAAAGCCAAGGAACCCGCAAACAGCATGTGCGGGAGTGTGCCCGGATAGTCATCTGGATCGGGTGGAATCTCCGCAAACGTGATGTGACGAGTCGCGTTTACGAATTCCTGGAACTGTCGATTCGTTACTGGCTGAGCGTCGATCCAGCCGGGCATTCGGACCACGTTTTCTGTGCTGGATGAACTGTGCGTACTAGCGTTGTTAAGCAGGTCAGCCTCTGAACTAATCTGCGCGTGAACTCCCATGCGGGAAGCTTCGCGTCGCACGAGCGGGAGCTCGCGTTTGACCCTAGTCCAATTGAGAAAAACCGAGCCCCGGCCTCCACCGCGCGAGGCGACTGGGGACGGGGAGGAGGGGGGATGTCGCCTCGCGCGAGTCCATGAGGCTGGCAAACCACAATGGATACTCTGGAGCCTGTTAGCATGTGTCTCGACGTAGCATATGTCGATTGGACCCTGGTCCAATATTGCCCAGGTCCGCAGGTAAGAGCCGGTAACAACCCGCGCGCAAATGCATGTCTCCGAAGCGGTTTTTCCCCTTCGTATGCGTGCCGCCGGACGATACTTTGGCATAGTATAAAATCATTGTGATCCGGGTGATGGATGATGACCTCCTTCGTTTCCGGAATTCCAATGCGAGACGGGCAGAGCGGCGATCTGCCGGGCAATGACCTTAAAAAAACGCTTCGAAGTTTTTTCATCGTCGCAATTGCCTACTATCTCGGCGCCGAAATTGCTTTTCTGGTCGGTACGCTTTCGGACAACATTTTCGCTCCCTTCTGGCCGCCAAACGTTGTCCTTTTTTGTGCGCTCGTTCTGACCCCGCCACGACAGTGGTGGATTTATATTCTTGCGGTACTTCCGGCCCACATCGCAGCTGAATTGCGAGTGGGAATGCCGCCAACGCAATTGTTTGTTGCCTTTGTCACGAACTGTCTGGTCGCCGCTATCAACGCCTACGCGCTGCTGTGGCTTAAAGTTGGATCCCCTTGGTTCGGCAACATTCGCAACGCGACAGCCTATGTGTTCGTAACGGCCTTCGTCGGTCCGGCCTTTTGTGCGTTTGGCGGCGCGTTCGTTCAGATTCTCGGTGGCGGGTCCATCGATGACTACGGGTTGTACTGGGCCCGCTGGTATGCATCGAACGCTCTCGGCAGTCTGACGTTGGGACCGATAGCACTAATTTGCCTAGAGAGGTTTCCCTTCTCCATCGTGAGTCCGGTACATCGTCGACTCGAGGCGTTGTTGATTGCGACCGTCCTCGCTCTGACGTGCATCGTCGCGTTCGAAGAAGTTCCGACGATCGCAACCGGCTACATTCCGGCACTTCTGTATTTGCCTTTGCCAATCATCGTGTGGGCGGCCGTGCGGTTTGGCGCGAAAGGCGCGAGCGGAGCGACCATGGTCGTGAGTCTCGTGTTGATCTGGCGCACACTGAACGGTCCGAGTCCGTTTGTCGTTGGCAGCGCGGAAGCCAATGTCTTTGCCATGCAACTATTCTTGATTGGTCTGTCGACACCAATTCTGCTGCTTGGCTCAGCCATTGAGGAGACCAGGCACGCCGAAACGTCGACACGCGAACGCGAAGCCCGGATCTCGGTTGCTGCAGCGTCGTCGAGCGTTGGACTGTGGCAATACGAAATTGCCAGCGGCGCGTTTTGGGCGACCGACTATTGCCGCAGGCTGTTCGGCCTTCCGCCGGACGCGCCATTGAATCTCGATCGATTGCTCGGTCGGATTCACCCCAACGATTTTAAGGTGGCCGATGCGGCATTCAAATCGGCGATCATGCGCGCAGCACCACTAGAAATAGAATTTCGCGTGCAAGGCATGGATGACGGCATTCACTGGATCTCCGCACGTGCTCAGCCGATCTTTGACGAGGCTGGAGAGCCCACGGCAATGACGGGAGCTTTCGGCGACACGACATCCAGGAAAATGGCCGAGGCCGATGCAGACATACAGCGGCAGGAAATTGCACATTTGATGCGCGTCTCGATGCTCGGTGAGTTGTCCGGCGGTCTGGCGCACGAATTGACGCAGCCGCTAACGGCGATCCTATCGAACGCCCAGGCCGGGAAAATATTGTTGGCGGGCGGGAAGAAGAACCTGGAAGAAATCGGCAATATTTTCGATGACATTATCACAGAAGACGGCCGCGCCGGCGAGGTTATTCATCGGTTGAGAGGCCTGCTTAAAAAGGGTGAAATCAAGTACGAACCCGTTGATATGAACGAGTTGATCAACTCGACGCTCCGACTTCTGCACAGCGAACTGATCGATCGTCGAATTACTGTCAGCGATGACAAGGCCGCGGATTTGCCGCTGACCCAAGGAGACCCGATACAGTTGCAGCAAATTCTGCTCAATCTTTTCATGAACGCGATGGACGCGATGGACGGCGTGGCGCCGACAAAGCGTGCCATAGCGGTAAGCACTGCAATGACGCAGGAGGGTGGAGTCGAGGTTCGTATATCGGACTGTGGTACGGGGCTGCCGCCGTCACAGGAACAACATATATTTCAGCCATTTTTTACGACCAAAAAACGAGGGCTTGGCCTTGGTCTTCCGATTTGCGCGTCGATCATGAAGCTGCATGGTGGCAGCCTATCGCTTCAAAACAACGTGAGGGATGGCGCCACTGCGATCTTTCGGCTGCCCCCCGGCGTAAGATAAACTCTCGGTTTGTGAGGTGGGTGGTATGCGTGAGGCGGGCTTTACCACGTTTCTTGTGGACGACGATCCCGCCGTGCTTAAGGCGATCACGCGTCTTTTAAACGCCGCCGGCTACAGGACGAAATCATTTTCATCGCCTCAGGAATTTCTATCCGCGCATGACCCGTCAATTCCTGGCTGCGCGATTATCGACCTTGTCATGTCCGAGCTCGATGGTCTGCATTTGCAACAGGCCCTGCTCGAGACGGGTTCTGAGCGACCAATAATTTTCCTATCCGGCAAGGGCGACGTGTCGACCAGTGTCAGGGCGATGAAAGCGGGTGCCGTCGATTTTCTGACGAAGCCGGTCAAGCGCGAGGCGCTTTTCTCCGCCGTGGTGAGGGCCGCTAAAGTTGACGCGCTGTCGCGACAGAAGCGTGATGAATCAAAATCAATTGGCGACCGTCTCGCCACACTGACACATCGAGAGCGGGAAGTATTGGAGTACGTCATTGCCGGTCGGCTCAACAAGCAAATCGCCGCAAGTCTCGGCACTGTCGAAAAGACGGTGAAAGTCCATCGCGGGCGAATGATGTCGAAACTCGGCGTAAAGAGCGTGGCCGATCTGGTCCGCCTTGCAGACAAGGCCGGAATTGTCCCGGCGCACGGGTCCGGCTAACGGCGGCCGCATGTAGGCCCTTCGGGCAACTCGACGGTTTTGTACGTTTGCCCGAAACTCGGGCAGATGTCGCCAAAAGCTCCTATAAGGGTTGCCATTATTGACGACGAGCCTGCTGTACGCACGGCGTTGGCTCGTCTGTTGGACGCATCGTCTTTCGAGACCACGACCTATGGCTCGGCGCGGGAATTTATTGACTCAATGCGCTGTGACGTTCCGGAGTGCCTCATCGTTGACGTTCATATGCCGGATTTTAGCGGACTCGATTTGCAACGGTATCTCAATCGCATCAACAAGAAGATTCCCACCATTGTTATCACGGCCTTTGATGATGCCGGTATCCGTGAACGGAGTGCGGCATCAGGGGCGAAGGCGTTCCTGACTAAACCCTTGCACGGCCAGACCCTCATCGATGCCATCTTGGCTGCGACGACGGACTCGAACGCTGAAAGCGCCGTCGGCCCTGCAAAAAACGGCACGGACAAGTAGCTTTCGCCGGTACTGGTGCGGTGTCCACATTGGACCACGGTCCAATTTCAGGAAGCCTGCCCCCCAATCTACAAACTTATGCCGCTGTTTGACCGGAACTCCTACGCCATTTCGGGAGTTTCGCACCGGGGCACTCGTAGCGGGGCGCATAGCAATTGTTGCGGCGACTGCGAGGTTTCCAGTCGCGCTGAAAAAACTATGGAGGAAATAATGAAACGCATTTTACTTGCCACTCTGATTACCTCTTTTGCCGTCGGCAGTGCGATGGCTCAGTCCTGTGAGAGCCGGGCGGTCAGCAAGGAAGGCAAGCCGCTGACCGGTGCGGCGAAAACCAGCTTCATAAAAAAATGCAAGGTGGACGCGTGCGCGACCAAAGCCGTCAGCAAGGATGG
>AF_2010_repII_A1DRAFT_10000123_pt1 | contig 13761 bp, 11 predicted proteins | sample AmaForreplicIIA1_FD_9195 | JGI IMG/M metagenome (IMG submission 9195)
CTGTGTCCCAAACGGGCGAGAGACACGGTTGAATTCTGAAATCGTCAGGATCATTAACGAACAAGCCAGTGAAATCGTTCTCAGCCTTCGCGTAAACTGGATGTGTTTTTGAATAACCCAGCGAGCGAAGCGCAATCATGCAGTTCAGCATGGCGGGATAAACCGCGGCAAGACCGTCGCTCCCCTCTCTGATGCGGTCGAGCATCCACCGCTCCGCTGCCTCCAAGGCGCGTTGCCGCAGCAATCCGATCCGAAGCGGTTGCAGAAATTTTAACGTGTCGTCAAGGCGGAGGAAGAAATTGCGCCAGGTCCAAAATTTTTCGCTACGCGGCAAGCGCAAGTCCGCCTGCTCAGTGCCGAGGGGATAAAGTTCATGCAATTGCTTTTCGCCGGGCAAAATCCGCGTGGGTTTAAAATGATTGATGATGGATAGCGGAATGAGCATCGCCCGGCTCCACGACGACATTTTGTAAATGTGAAAAGGAGCCCAGCTCGGCAGGAGCACCATCTCCAGTGGAATCGCGGGCAAATATTTCCACGGGAAGACACCAAGCAATGCGAGATAAAGTTTGCTGAATGTGTTCATCTGCGGAATCCCGCCGAGGCGCATGATGGTCGCGCGAGCCTCTTGCATAAACGGCGCATCCACAGAACAACCGGCAAGCTTCAGGGCAAAATACGCCTTCACTGACGCATTAATCTCGCTCGGCCCACCGTGATAAATGTTCCAGCCGCCGTCGGGTAATTGGCGTTTGAGAATGTGACGAATGCAACGGCGTTGCAGTTGTGCGTCCACTTCGCCGCACCAGTGCATGAACACCACGTAATCCGAGCACAGTGTGCTATCGACCAACAGCTCACCGCACCAATGCCCGTCAGGTTTTTGTTGCTGCAAAAGATTTTCCTGAGCGAGTGAAATCGCCTGCGCGATCTGTTGATCCGCCGCAGAATACGATTCCGAGGCGTCGGGCGACCTTGGTAAGACTATTAATTGGTTCGACGCCATCTCGATCGTTCAGGAGGCCTTCACGGCTGGCTCAGCGCGCTGGCCGGTGAGATGACCATTTCCCGAGCTGACACCGTTGTAGGCGAGCACTTCACTGCCGCGTCCAGCAGGCTTCGGCTTCGCACCGAAATTGAACTTGATTGTTTTCCACGTGTCGCCGCGCTGAGCTTGCAAGCCGAGCGTTGCGGTGGGCTCGTAGCCGCAATGCACCATGCAATTTTCGCATCGGCTATCACGTGCGACACCATTGACGACTCCGTATCGGTTCCAGTCAGTTTTCTCCAGCAGCTCCGCGTAGGTCGAGAAATGGCCGTCGGTCATTAAATAGCAGGGCCCCTTCCAGCCACGAATGTTTCGTGTGGGAATTGCCCAGGCCGAACAAGTCAGGTCCCGTTTGCCGGCAAGAAATTCAAAATAGACCGGCGTTCCGAAAAATGTGTACCGATTTATCCACTCCTCGATTTTTCGGAATTTCTGAACGGTCATTGGGCGAGTGAGAAAAAAATCTTCCGGGCGCAAGCTGAGCCGTTTGATCATGTCTTTCTTGGCTGCGTCGTAGTCGTATCCCGGAGTGATCGTGTGTCCGTCAACGCCCAGATCTGACAGGTAATCGAACATCCGCTCGATTTCCTGCATGTCGGTCTCTTTGTAGATCGTTGTATTCGTCGCGACCTGGTACCCGAGGACCTTCGCCATTTTAATTGCCAGAATGCACTCTTTAAAAACACCCTCGCGCTCAACGATCAAGTCGTGTGTTCGCTCCAAACCATCAAGGTGCACGTTCCAGTACATCCATTTGCTTGGCGCAATCGTCGGCTTCGCCGGGTCTTTCGGCCCCTTCCGGATTTCAGCGGCGTCTTTTTCAGAAATCAATCCATCCTTACGGAGCACGTCGATTTTCTCCTCGAACTTTTTGCCGCTGCCGTTTTGAGCAAGGCTCAATTCTTTGGCCAGCCATTCGCGCATTTTTTTCCGCATGAACATCGCGTTGGTGCAGATATAAACGATCCGTCCTTGCGCCATCACTCCTTCCACCAGCGCTTCGATATGCGGATAAATCAACGGTTCGCCGCCGCAAATTGAGACCATCGGCGCGTTGCACTCTTCTGCCGCCGATAGGCAGTCCTCCAGGCTCATCATGTCTTTGAGCGACGTCGAGTATTCGCGAATCCGCCCGCAACCGGTGCATGTGAGATTGCACGTATGCAATGGCTCGAGCTGGAGCACCGTGGCAAACTTCTTGGTGCCCCGCAGCTTATGCCCGATCACATACGCAGCGATTTTCGTTGTGAGTGGAAGAGGAAATCTCATAAAAACAAAGATTTTACCGAGAGGCCATCGGAGTGTCAATGAGCCGGCCAGTTTGTACTGTGATTCGGCCTCCGGTATTTGTTTGGACTTGCAACAGGACTGTAGCGTATCGGTCGCGAACAGCAAATAAAGCTGCGACTACGTGAGATTTGTATGGTTAAATAGACGCAAGTGGGAGTCTAAACAATTAAGGAATCAAGCGTATGAAAAGATTATTCTTAGCAGCATTTGCCGTTGGACTTGTTGGCTGCGCAAATCAACCCGCGCCCCCGCCCGGTCCGGCAGTCACCGGCGGATACCCGTATTCCCGGTATGCTTACACGTCCCTCGCTTGGGGCCATCGTAGCCCCGCCTATAAGGATTGGAGCACAGACCAACTACAGAAGCGCCGGCTCGATCTCTACGGAACCGTCCCGTTCACCAGGACGCGCAATGAGGTCTATGCCCAGATCTACAGCGGAATGGCTCTGCCACAGCAGGACGAAATCAAGGCTATCGAGGTTGAGTTGAATTGGCGATTTCAGCACGGTGATAAAAGCGCCGAGCTGAAGGACTTCTGGCCTTACGAGCGTCGACATATTGCCAGCGGCGGCCATTTAGAATCGGGATTCTAACCGCCGGCCGGTTTGAGCGGTGCAAATTGGCGAGATCGCCGCCGTGCGGTGTTTGTACGGTACGGTCGCCGGCAGCACTTACACGCCGTGCCAGCCCCGGCGGATCAGGCTAACGGCGATAGCGGCCAGCAGGAGCGCCACTATTTTCGACACCCCACGTAAGCCTTGTCTGCCCATCCAGCGCGCGACCAGATCGGCATTCCAGAACGCGATTACCACCAGCGCGAGATTGACGAGAAGGGCCGCGAGTGTAAACACCAGGCCGACTGTATCGACAAGAAGGAGGAGCGCTGTCAGCAGAGCCGGCCCAGCTATCAAAGGCATCCCAAGCGGAACGACACCGAAATCGTCCGTGGCTTCACGACTCGCCGGCGCGACATTAAGCAGCTCGCGTCCAGCTATGCCGAGCAAAATCAGGCCGCCTGCCACCTGAAAATCCGCTACGGTGATTCCAAGTGCGGCAAAGATTATTCTTCCGAGAAATATAAATCCAACCGAAATACAGAGCGCCGTGAAAACGGCGATGAAACCCTCTCGCTGGCGTTGCTCGCGCGGAGTGTCCCCAGCCAGACCCATAAACATGGCCACCAGGCCAATAGCGTCTATCGCGACAAAAATTGGAATAAAGGCAACGAAAAACTTGTGGACCATGTCTTAAGCGTGATGCCGGAAGCGCTTCTCGCCACAGATGAACACAGATGAACCACAGATTCATCAAAATTCCGTCTGCCATCAGTTAAAATCTGTGTAAATCTTTGGCCTATTTTTTGCTTCCACCTTTATGTCCAACGATTCCAGTAAAGCCGCACTTGTTCACGTCTCACTGATTCTCCTGGCTTCGAGCTTAGTCGCGTCCGCAGGCGAAATGAAAACGGTCGACGATTTTCGCGCCGCTGCAGCAAAGGCCAACAACGTATTAACGATTCCGGATTGGGAGCAAACACCGGAAGCCGTCGAGGCAGCAACGAAAAATGCGATTGCGAAGGCTAACACATCGCTGGATCGGATCGGCGCCCAAGACCCCGGCAAGGTGACTTTCAAGAGCACTGTAGTCGCCCTGGATGACGTCACTTACGAAGCGGGTCTTGCGGCAAATAGGGCCACTCTCATTAAGGAAACGAACACGAATCCCGCCATGCGCACCGCTGCGGAGAAAGCCGTGAAAGCGTTCGAGGACTGGGCCGTCGGTGTCGACTATCGTGAAGACGTTTACAAGGCGATCAAGGCTTTCGCTGATACGCATCCAAAGCTCAGCGGCGAAGACGATAAGCTGCTCAAGGAAACACTACGCGATTATCGCCGTGCGGGTTTGGAATTGCTTCCCGACCAGCGCAAAGAGGTTGAGGACCTGCGTAAGGAGCTAACCAAGCTAGGAACGGATTTCGAGGCCAACATCGTTAAATCCAACGCTCCGGTCATGTTCAGCAAAGCCGATCTCGATGGGCTTCCGGAAAGCTTCTTCGCATCGCCCGGCATCAAAACGGGCGACGACGTTTACACGGTGATGGCGAATATCACGTGGCAATTCAACACAGTGCAGGAAAACGCCAAAAACGAGGCGACGCGTAAACAGCTGTACATCGTTCGCGAAACGCTCGCGAAAGACAAAAACGTACCGCTTCTGAACCAAATGCTGGCGCTCCGAAACGAGATTGCTCTGCGCCTCGGCTACAAGTCATGGGACGATTACCAGACGGAAGTCAAGATGGCCAAGACTGGCATGAATGCGGAAAAGTACATCAACGATCTGGTCGCAGGCATCCAGCCAAAATTCGATAGTGAAGTTGCGGAACTTCAAAAGTTGAAGGCCGCCGACACCAATGACCCTAACGCCAAAATCATGGTCTGGGACTGGCGGTACTACAGCAACCAGCTGAACAAGCAAAAATACGCCGTCGATAAGGAAGCGTTGCGCGTATATTTCCCGTTTCAAAAAGTGCTCGACGGCATGTTCAACATTTATCAGAGCATCTTCGGTCTGAAATTCGAAAAGATCGTCGCGCCACAGAAATGGATTGACGATCTCCAGCTGTATATGGTCACCGATTCAGCGACGGGCGAGCCGCTCGGGATGTTTTATCTCGACATGTTCCCGCGCGAGGGAAAATACAATCACTTCGCGCAATTCGAGATCATCAGCGGCAAACTTTTGCCCAATGGAAAATATCAGCGGCCCATTGTTGCCTTGCTCTGCAATTTCCCGCCGGCGAGTGCCGATGCTCCATCATTGATGACGCATCAGGACGTGGAAACGCTTTTCCACGAGTTTGGGCATGCTCTGCATTCCATTGTCACGCGCGCCAAGTATGGCCGCTTCGCGGGAACGCACGTCCCGGGTGATTTTGTCGAAGCGCCATCGCAAATGCTGCAAAACTGGGTTTGGGACAAGAAAGTGCTGGATACTTTCGCTGCCGATTACCGCGATTCCTCCAAAAAAATTCCCCCAGAAATCGTCAAGAAGCTCAACGACGCGAAGCTGGCAAATGCCGGGGTGCTTTATCGGCGTCAGTTCGCATTCGCTTCACTCGACCTTGCTCTGCATGATCCGCATCCTGAAGAGATGCCATACGATTCTGTGGCGATATCGAACCCAATCTTGGAAAAAGTCTTTTTGCCGATTGATCCGAGCACAACGTTCGTCTCCTATTTTGGCCATCTGAACGGCTACGATGCCGGTTACTATGGCTATGCCTGGGCGGACGCTATTGCAGCCGACATGGCAACCGTTTTTGAAAAAGCAAAGGACGGTTACCTTGATAAACAAGCCGGAATGAAATTGCGCCGGGAAATTTATGAGCCCGGCGATTCGCGCGATGTCAACGAGTCGATCGAAAAATTCCTGGGCCGCAAACAATCGATCGAACCGTTTTTGAAGCAGATAGGCATCGGCACGCAGGACAAAAAGAAAGCAGCCGGACCATCACACGAAAACAAATCGGCAAATCTGCGACTCCACTTGCACTGTGGTGGATTAGATGATTCAATCGAATCGCAGTTACCAAATCTGAATGGGCTCGCTTAAAAAACGCAGAAAAGCAAAAATCGCCAAGCACAAGCGTCGCAAACGCATGAAGGCGCACCGGCATAAGAAGCGGCTGCGGTACAAATTGTAAGGCACGGTCTCATTTGGTTTTGCCAGCGAACCTGTCGCCCCTGCTGGTTTGCCGAACCTGCGTCAGAAAGATAAGCTTAAGCGTGAGCGAGCAGAAAAAGTGGTGCGTTTGCTGCGCCTGCCGAAAGCTTCTTTTCGGGCTGAGTTTTCTGGTTGCGGCAAACATTGCGGAGGCGCAGGCGCCAAAGCCTTCACCTGCGAAAGTTTCTCGCTCCCATCCTGGAAAACCTATCTCACGCCATGATGATTCGGTTGCATCGAAACCGGCTCCAGACCTCACGTTGCGACCGCAAGGCACGCACAAAGCGGACGCGCTGGCGCGTTTCGTTCAAGGAATGGCGTTCGAGGAGAACGGCGAGATGGAGCGCGCCCTGGAAGCCTATCGTAAAGTACTCAATGTCGATCCTGGTCAGTCAGAGCTCGCCTCGCGCGTGGCCGGCTTGCTCATACAGCAGGATGATTTCCCGCAGGCAATAGACGTGCTCAAGGACGCCATCAAGGCAAACCCAAAAAGTGCGGAGCCGTATCAGCAACTTGCTTTCATCTACACGAGGTATTTGAAGCGAACAGACCAGGCGATTGAGTACGCCAATCACGCCATCGCTTTGAATCCCGGCGACATAGAAGGTTACCAGCGCCTGGTTGAAATAGAACTCGCTGCCGGACAGGAGAGAAGGGCTCTCGAGGCTCTGGATCGGGCGCTGAAAGTTCAGAGCCGTGATCCCAATTTCTGGATACGCCTTGGAAAACTTTACGTCGCGATTCTCTTCAAGTCTGATTCACAGCCAAAACCCGACGAACTGAAAAAGACTAATGAGATTTTCAAACGAGCGGCGGAAAATTCCGGGGACGATCCGGGCATCCTCAAGGAGGTGGCCGATTACTACGCGGCATCACAGCAACTAAAGGAAGCGATCCCGCTTTATCTGCGTGTTCTCGAATTGCAACCGGATGACGCGAACGCCCGAGAGAAACTGGCCACAGGTTTTATCCTGACAAACCAGAGAGACAAGGCGGTTGAGATGCTTGAACAAATCATTAAGGAACACCCGGAAAAATATCAACCGTACGATTTGCTGGCTCAGGTGCTTGACGAAGAGGCGCGATCGCTTCAACGCGCAAATCGGATCGAGGAAGCCAAGGCGAAGTTTGCCAAGGTCGCCGTCAATTATGAGCAAAGCCTCCTAATCAACCCAAATCACGCCGGCACGTATGTAAGGCTGGCGGAACTGCTACTCGGCGCTTTACGCGACCCTGAACGCGCAGTGAGATTGCTGGGCGACGCCCGGCGGAGATTTCCGGGCGCACCGGAGATAGTCTATTACCTGGCGATCGCAGAACGCGAAGCGAAGCAAAGCCAGCAGGCCGTGGCCACGTTCGAGGAGGCGCTGCACGAAGCCCAACTGGAGGAGGAGGACGATTTCGTAAACGCGAAGTTTTACTTCAATTATGGAGCAGCTGCCGAACAGGCGGGCCTGTACAACAAGGCGGCGGATCTGCTTCGTAAATCAATTGCGCTCGATCCCGAGAACTCGGCCGAGGCCAGCAACTATCTGGGTTACATGTGGGCGGATCACAACACGAATCTGGAGGAAGCTGAAGCAATGATCAGACGTGCGTTGCAAAGCGAACCCAACAACGCTTCCTACCTCGATAGTCTCGGTTGGGTGGAGTTTCGGAAAGGCCAATTCGATCGAGCCTTGGACGACCTGCTCCGCGCGACGAAGACTGCAGAGCGCGAAGATCCCGTCGTGTTTGAACACATCGGCGATACTTATTTAAAATTGAATCGAACCAAAGAGGCATTGGAAGCATGGCAGAAAGCGCTGTCGCTCGATCCGAAAAACAAAAATCTAGCGGATAAGATCGACGCTACGAAAAAGACCATCGGAAAGGATTTACCGGCAAACACTAATCCGACGTAACGCCGAACTGCGACGCTCAGGTGTAAGGTAACCGCTGCATCGCCCGACATTCGAGATTCGCGCTTAACATCCCCCGAGATGAAGGAATACCCCACGCCGTGGCAACGTAAGATGATGTGGGCGGCGTTGACTGCCTGTTTCCTTGTTATTCTTGTCGTCGTTGTTGCCGCTGCGATCTGGGCCGGCGCCAGCATCATCAGCTTTCTGCAACCGATTCTGATCCCGGTGGCGATCGCCGGAATTCTTGCCTATCTGCTCGATCCGCTGGTGACGAAAGTGTCTCGCGGAACGCTTACTCGCACCAAGGCAATAGCGCTGCTTTTCGCAATTGGGTTTTTTGCATTGGGCGGATTGGCAGCATGGCTCGTTCCGACGATCTCAATTCAGAGCGCTAACTTCGCTCGGCAAATCCCCTCCTACACCGAACGGGCTCGGAATTACATCGTCGATCTTATCTATAGGTTCGATCAGACATTCGGATTTATTGGCGCAGGACAAACCAAATCCGCGTCGAGAAGTCTTACCAATTTCCTGATCGGCCCTGGGCCATCTCCGTCTCCCCACCGACAAACGACGGCGAGTCCGACCGGATCGCCACAAACTAGTACTCCAGCCACCGAGATAATCGCACCGACCCAACCCAAGTTGAGCAGCGCCGAACGCCAACGCATTCAAGCGTACGTGGAAAAACAAATGCCGAAATTGCAGGAGGCGCTACCGGCTCTACTCGGAAAGCTGTGGGACATTTTGAAGACAAGCATCGGCGGATTTCTCGGCGTTACCGGCTTCTTGCTCAGTCTTATCCTGGTGCCCGTCTATTTATTTTTTCTACTCAAAGAGAAACCGCGCATTGAAGAAAGGTGGACAGATTATCTGCCGTTGCGCGCGTCGCCGCTGAAGAGCGAAGTGGCGGATGTAATATTGCAAATCAACTCATACATTGTCGCGTACTTCCGTGGTCAGCTTCTTGTCTGTTTGGTTGACGGGATTCTCATCGGCACCGCGTTGACACTGGTCGGCCTGAACTTTGCGGCAGTCATCGGCGCAATGGTAGTCGTGCTCACCATGATTCCCTATATCGGGATCATCATTTGCTGGGTGCCGGCTGTTCTCATTGCAGCATTTCAGTGGGGTGATTGGACCCATCCGATCATCGTGACGGCGATTTTTATCGTCATTCAGAATCTGGAAGGCCTCCTTTATGCGCCAAGGATTGTTGGAAACTACGTTGGCTTACATCCGATGACTGTCATTGTGTCGATCTTTGTCTGGGGCTTGATCATCGGTGGAGTCATCGGTCCGCTTCTTGCTGTACCGCTTACCGCAACGGTGAAGGTGCTGTTTGTGCGTTACGTTTGGGGCCGGCATTTGGAGGACCACCCTCTACCGATCGAAACTGCTCTCGGATCTGAAGAAATCGAGGTGCCGAGTCAGCGTTAGCGCAGCAAACAGTCTGTATGAAAGAGAGAAGTGGATCGACCGGCGTCGCGACGACACACCAAGCCTCGGTTCAACTCGAGCGCGCGGAGCAATTGAGAAGCCGGCAATCGTCTAGCGGCACACCCTCAATCTTTCAGCGGCAGCTCAGCAGAAGTCGCCTAGCTGTTGCACTTGCGGGATTGGCAATCGCTTTCCTGGTGGGCGCTTTCTTCATTAGTTACGGCTCAAAACTGTATGAGAATTGGCGCGAACGCCGTTTGCTACATCAAGCAACAACACTCTTACAGGGGGGAAAGCTCAGCGAAGCAGCGCAGATGGCCCAGGAACTCGCCCGCCGGCATCCGGATTCTCTCGCGGCGCTGTCAATCCTGGCGGACACATCGGAGAGACAAAACCTCGAAGAAGCCGTTGCGTGGCGCGAGCGGATAGCGCGGTTACTGCCAAGAGACCAGGAGAGCCAGCTTAACCTTGCCTCCGCGGCGCTCCGCTTTGGGAAGCTCGATGTCGCCCGCGAAGCGCTTAATCGGGTGTCTCCCGGCGATCAGGATGGCGCAGCCTTTCATGTGGTTGCTGGTTGGCTAGCGCGCGCAGAGGGTAATTTTGCCGAGCAGGAAGAACAATTCGCTGCTGCCGTAAAGAAAGAGCCGAAAAATGACCTCTATGAATTCAATCTCGCAGCACTGCAAATTCGTTCCAAAGACGCGGAAAAGAGCAAGAACGCGCGCGATACGCTCGAGCGACTTATCACCATAGCGCCGTACCGAACTGGCGCGCTGCGCGCGTTACTCAATGATGCTGTGGAACGGAATGACCGCACCGCGGCGGACGGCTTTGCGCAACAGCTCCAAATGTCGCCAGAGGTCACATTCGGTGATTACCTGCTTTGCCTCAATTTTTACCGAAAGCTAGACGAGAAAAAGTTTCGGCAGGTCCTTGAGAAAGTGAAACCGTTCGCGGCACGGAATGCATCTGATCTCGCATCGCTGATTGATTGGATGAACCAGAACGGACTCGCTGGCGACGTCGTGAAGTGGATCGACAAATTGGGCACAGCAAGACTGAATTCGCCGCCTGCGTCTGTCGCAGTGGCGGATGCTTACGCAACAGCAAAGAATTGGTCGCGTCTCAAACGCTGGACGCGGAGCGGGAACTGGAGCAATGACGAATACCTGCGCCTCGCGTACGAAGCAATCGCGGAGCGGCACTTGCGATCCGGCGACGACTCCGAGTTCGAAACGCTTTGGCAGTCGGCCGATGAATTGTCACAGCATGAGCCGGAACGTGAACTTACGCTCGCCCGGCTCGCAACGAAATGGCAACTGATGAGCCAGGCCGAGGAACTTTGGCTGCGCGTCGAAGAAAATCCGACGATGCGCCGTGAAGCGCTCGACAATCTTCGCCAGTTGTATCGCGCCAGGGACGAAGCGACCAAGCTGTACGCAGTTCTCCGACGGCTTCATGAAAGTTCGCCTAACGAGGCACCCATCACAGCAGACCTCGCAAGGCTCGGCCTGAACCTTGGTGAAAATACTGAAAGCTCATATCAACTCGCGAAAGAGGCTTATGACCGCGCACCGAATGACGTCAATTGCGCGGTAACCTATGCATTTTCACTTAGTCGCCTTGGCAGAAATACAGAGGCTCTTGCCGTTATCAAAAATTTGGCGCCTGACCAGCTGCACGATTCACACGCAGCCCTTTACATCGCGCTGATGTTCTTCGAGGGAAACGATCTCGAGGGAGCAAGGGATTACATCGTTGCCGCCGAAAACGGGAAGCTTTATCCGGAAGAGAAAAAGCTGCTGGAACAAGCGAAGACTAAGCTCAGCGCAGCATCTGCAATACCGTCACCCACAGAACCGCGGCCCATCGAGACACCAGGGCCGTAGGGTCCTATAGTGGATTTACGGTTATTCAGTTGGCATCACGTTCATTCTTGCTTCTCGATTTCATCTGTCCAATCCGCGATGTCTTTCTCACTCATCTGAACGCGCTCTTCTAAACGCGCGTCCCGAAAGCCCCACTGCTGTACGTCCACCAAATATTGCTGCCGCGAAAGCAGCGTGCCGCGGCATAATCGTTCCGGCCCGGCAGTCCTCGCTTCCCTCCGGAACCGTGTAATCAAATCCTCTATGATTGCCGCTGGGATTTGCGTGCGTTCCCCGGGATAAATGTAGCCGAAAAGAATCAAATGGCTGAGTAACACGCGCCAATCAGGACCAAACCGGCGAACGAGGTGTGGCCAATCGATCTCTGCCGCGCAGCACCGAAGAATGTGTGCGATGTCCGCGCCGTCGAACCGTTCGCGTTCCATAATGTACGCCTTCATCCAAATCATTTCCTCGGACGCGCAGTGTTTCACAGGCACCCCTAGCAATTCGTCATCGCGCGCACGCTCGAACCACGAATCGTCCACTTCGCACAATCCGTTGCCGGCGCGAAAAATCAGATCAACGATATCTCCCTGATAGGTGCCCTTTGCCAGCCAGTGCGGGAATGTCAGTTCGGTTTTGTACCCTGCGCGCGCTAGTGCACGGAGTGCAGCCTCCACATGCTTTGGCCGAACATAGAGATCGAAGTCCTTCGTGCTACGCGACACGCCTCCGCACACCTCCACCATGTACGCGCCGCCGATCAGAAACGGAACCTCGGCAGCATGCAACGCTGCCACGGATCTGCGATGAAACTCATTAGCCCTGCCTTCACCATGGATGGCTGGAAGTGCCGTGGCTGTGTTTGCAGTCATTACTCATCAATTACGCAACGGACCTGCACCATGCGTGCATGGCCGGTGGTGATGCTTACGCGAAACGTCCATCCTTGGTCGCCGTTTCGTTTCTTAAAGCGATGGCAAAAGGAGCGTTGCGTATCGCTGCAACCGCAGACCTTCATTACGCCAAGCATTCACGCGGAATGATGCAGGAAGCGTTTGCCGAGATTTCGGGGAGCGCAGATGTGCTGTTGCTCTGCGGCGATCTCACCGAGTACGGACTCCCCGAGGAAGCGGAGGCACTCGCCGCAGATATTCGCAGCGCGGTCAGAATCCCGTGTATCGGCGTCATTGGTAATCACGATTACGAATCCGGACACCCGGAAACGGTCGCGAACATTCTCGATCAGACCGGTGTGACCATGCTTAACGGGGAAGCCGTCGAAATCGCCGGTGTCGGATTCGCGGGGATCTGCGGCTTCGGCGGCGGTTTCGGCCGGCGGATGCTGAATGCGTGGGGTGAGCCGCTGATTAAACAATTCGTGCAGGAATCAATCAGCCACGCCATTCGCCTCGAGCAGGCCCTGGTCAAGCTGCAAACTGAGCGCCGGATAGTGGTCCTGCATTATTCCCCAATTCGAGCGACATTAGAGGGCGAAGATCCTGAAATCTACGCCTTCCTAGGTTCCAGTCGTCTCGAAGAACCGATCAATCGATTCCGCGCCACTGCAGTATTCCACGGCCATGCGCACAACGGGATTACCGACGGGAAAACGTCAACCGGCATTCCCGTTTACAACGTCTCCGCGCCAGCGCTGCACAAAACCGGAAAGCTGTACCGGATAATCGAACTGTAGGCTGTCAGGTGATAGCTGCTCAGCATGTGCGATACGAAGCGAAGACGCTTTTCAATGTTTGATCACATATGTGATGCAACATTGAAATCGAGCTATCGCAGAATTCTTGACGCCATGAGCTCCCACGCTTCCACGTCTGCGCCCGTTTGAGTGGGCGAAACACACCGGATCGCCTGAAGCGAATCGAAAAGAATCTCGGAAAACGGCACTTTGATTGAAGCTGCCAGTTCGCTTCGCGTCGCGGCTGCCAAACTCTTGTAAAGTAAACTCAAGTGCGGCTTTAGTTCGTACTGCGACGAATCGTTTGCCGCATGTCGGATGATGTCGTTGATTTTCCCTAGTTCTGCGGTCATGGCGAATTGCACGAAAAGCGTTTTGATAAATTCATCCGACTGATCAATTCGGAGCGGCGTCTGCCTAACGAGTTGGCATTCGTGCGCTGCATCCTCGAGCGCCTTCTTAGCCGTGTCAGGACGATCTGCTCCGACATGAATCGTCACGTGCGGCTCGAAAACAGGCGCTTCGTATCGGCGCGCGAGATCGTTGATGATTCGCTGGAAGAAGCTATGTGCCGGCTCGGAGGGAATAAGCCAGTATGCAATGACGGTTTGCCTGGTCACGAAACAATTACGCGCCCGCGTTCAACTCCATTTCTGCAGCTCGACGATGTTACCTTCAGGATCGCGCGCATAAACCAGCCGAATTAGACCTGCGCCTCTCACTTGCCCAGTGGCGATTTCGCCCACTGCGCCGCCGCCAGCTGCGATCACTTCTTCTAGCGCTTCA
>AF_2010_repII_A1DRAFT_10000124_pt1 | contig 13634 bp, 16 predicted proteins | sample AmaForreplicIIA1_FD_9195 | JGI IMG/M metagenome (IMG submission 9195)
CGGCATCGCGGGAGGTGATGAATCGCGGGACGTCAACGGGAGCTGTTAACCACAAGCCACGCAATAGGAAAAACGCGTTCACGAAATCGTCGAAGAATAACATCAAGAGATAGTTCGCGGTTGCCGGCTTGTCGGCCATGTCCTGAGCCTTACCAAGCCAATGTAGGCATCCCGCTTTCATTCGAATCTGCTCATTCATGCTTGTGGGGGGAGGACCTTGGCGGAATCGGTTGTTCGCCCGCTCTATCAGGTTGGCACCGATCCCGTCGTGGTCGTAAAGGATACGCCCTTTTCTCAGGAGCGGAGGCAGGCGAGGAGAGTAGGACAGTTCCTCTTCTACCTCCTTATGCCCTCGATACCGGATGTCCGCGAGGCGATCCGCGATGCGAACGATCTCATGTCCTTCGGCCTGTCCTTTTACCAAAGCAATCAGGTCGATATCGCTGTGGACCGTGACGGCGCGTCGGGCTCCCGAGCCGACGAGAATCACACTGACGAGGTCTCCCCCACGCCGAGCGCGGACATGTCGAAGGGCGACGGGAACGATATCTTCATAGGCAGGTTCGTTAATCGCCTCGGGTTGTTCGGGAGGTTCGGGAACTTCGAGGAGTTCAGCGTTGAGTTCGTCTCGCGTTGGGAGAGTACCCGAGTTGTTCGCGTCCATTAGATTTTCTGGGCCAGTTGAATATGTTTCGGAAGTGCGCCGAGCCATTCTTCAAACGGCTGGTCTGCATCGACTATAATCTCCAGCTTGCCGTTTGCCGTGCGTCGCACCTTTCCCGGACTTTCCGGCGACAGGGGAATTTCGACCCATTCTCGGTTGAGCCCGAGTGCATCCGTGACCTCCAGAATTTGGCTGATCTGTGCGAACGACACAACCTGTAACGACATCACGTATTCCACGTGCATGCATTCTAGTTTTCGCGGGAAGAACGTGTCAATGCGCGTGCGGCTCAATTACCCAATACGCGAGCGAAGACCTCAGCCGCCTCATCGACCTGTTTGGCGGAAACGTCGAGATGGGTGACGGCGCGAAAACTGCTCCCGCCAATCGGATTAATCAAGACTCCCTCGTGTTTGAGAGCAGCAACCAGGGCGGTAGGAGAGAGACGGTGATCGATGACATCGAAGATCACGATGTTGGTGTCCACGTGCTGCAGATTGATGGAAACCGACGGGATCTGCTGAAGTTTACGCGCCAGACGTTTCGCGTTGTTGTGATCCTCCCTCAGGCGGCCGATATTGTGCTCAAGGGCATAGATCCCCGCGGCTGCGAGGACGCCTGCCTGCCTCATTCCTCCGCCATACATGCGGCGATACCGTCTGGCTTTATCGATCAATGTTGAATCGTTGGTGGCGATCAGTGAGCCGACCGGCGCGCCGAGTCCTTTCGAGAGACACACAGACACCGTTTCAAAGTTCTGGGCGTAGGACGCCGGTGGTAAGGTCGTAGCGGCGACGGCGTTGAACAGGCGAGCGCCATCCAAGTGCATCGGGATCTCGTGGCGAACGGCGACGGCGCGAATCCGTTCGATGGTCGAGAGTGGATAAATGGTGCCTCCGCCGGCATTGTGCGTATTTTCCAAACAGATCAGCGCCGTCCGTATGGAGTAGGGGTCTTTGGGGCGAATGGCCGCCTCGATCTGCTCCGCGGTCATGATGCCGCGTTCACCACTCACCCAATGGAGCTGCACGCCGGAGAGAGCCCCGGCCGCGCCTTGTTCGTAACGGACAATGTGGCTCTTACTCTCAACGATTACTTCCTGACCCGGTTGTGTCTGGATCCGGATGGAGAGTTGATTCGCCATGGTACCCGAAGGGACGAAGAGGGCCGCCTTTTTCCCCAACATCGCCGCGGCCATATCTTGGAGACGATTGACGGTGGGGTCTTCCCCATAGACATCGTCGCCGACCTCGGCACGGGCCATGGCCTTGCGCATCGCATCGGAGGGTTTGGTGACCGTGTCGCTGCGGAGATCGATCACGCCGGTTTCTCCTCGAAGGTGTAAGCATGGCGGCTCAACACTGGATAGATCGTAAAGATCGGCGTGTTGTACGGAATGAGCGCTGCCGGTGTACTGGGGAGCAATCCCAGATGCAGGTTGACAAAGTTATAGCTCAACCCTTCTTGCCAGGGCTGCCGGAACGATTCTGCATAGGCTTCGACGCGGTCGGAGGCATAGGTCCGTGTCATGAGGCCCGAGGCTCCTTGAAGGCCGTATTCCGCCAGGTCCGGTGCTCCCTGAATCAACAGTGAGACGACTGAGGCGTCAAACCAGATTTTGAATTTGCAGCTGACCTGAATAAAGGGACCCAGCGAGCCGACCATGTTCAACACAGAGAGGGGGTAGGCCAATCCATCGGGCGTGTCCGGTGCTCGATCCGGCGGGATAAAGCGAAAGGCCGGCTCTTTAATTTCGGAGACGGAGACGAAGACGAGGTTCGGATCGTCCAATGCGAGGTCGAGCATCTGGCCGTCGTGGTAGCTACAGAGTTTTCCCATTTCGTAGCGCAACGGATACGAGTACCCGAGCTTGGCATAGAAGATACGCACTCCGCCCTCGAGAGGATCCTCCGGCGTGCGGCTGATTTTCAAGTCGAACGGCAGCAGGAGATGAAAGGCGTTGGTCCGCGCAGCCATGAAGGGGGCGCAGGCGCCGGGAAATTCCTTTTGGATTTTAGGATTGTCCGGCTCGAACCTCTTGGGCGGACCGCCGAAGTGTTGGGCGGTCTTCGAATCGGCCGGAAGGTGATATTTACTTTGGTAATAAGCGGCAGCGCGTTTTTGCGCAATTTCGAGAAAGTACTCTGCGGCTTCCGTTTCCACGATAAGACGTTGCGCAGCGAGATCGTGGGGCCGAGGCACCTTCATCGCCTGGGTATAAATATCCAGGTCGGCGGTCGTCTTCTGAATATCCTGTTGTAACTGGCGGGCGAGTGCAGGATCAAAAAATCGAGTACGAGGCAGAAGGGCCTGTGCTTTCTGAAGACATTCCAATTTTGCCGTGTACCGCTTTGGTTCAGGAGCAAAAGCTTCGGCGGTCGCCATATAGAGGTTGAATTGTTCTTCCAACGTCAGGCCGAGTTCCTCAAATCGTGGTTCGCGGAGGAACGCCAACGCCATCGGCCCGAAGGCCTCCTCCCGCCTGATACAAAGGGTCATCAGATAGTTGTACTGTGTGCGCGCGTCGTCCGGTGTCACGGATCCCCCCGCGGCGGCATTGTAGCAAATTTTCCCCTTGCACGGGAAAGCTGACCCCGGCAGGATGCCGCCGCATGACCACCCTGCGGGCCGCCATCCAGTCGCTGACGAATGCTGAGTCAGAGGAGGTCATGCCATTGACGTGGGCCTTCCTCTATTTCTTTTTCCTCTTGTGCGGGTATTACATCCTGCGACCGGTCCGCGATGAAATGGCGATCGAGGGCGGGGTACAACATCTTCCGTGGATGATGACCGGCACGTTCGCTACGCTGCTCGTAGCCACGCCGCTGTTCGGTTATCTCTCTGCCCGCGTGTCTCGGTATCGGTTGTTGCTCACGGTGTATCGGTTTTTCGCAGCCAACCTTGTCGGGTTCTTCGTCTTGCTGATGAGTCATATCACGCCTGAGTGGGTGGCTCGCGTGTTTTTCGTGTGGCTCTCGGTGTTCAACCTCTTTGTCGTTTCCGTGTTTTGGAGTTTCATGGCGGACCTCTTTACACCGGAACAAGGCGCGCGGCTCTTCGCCGTCATTGCCGCGGGAGGGAGCACCGGGGCTATGACCGGCCCTCTTCTCACGGCGGGGCTGACCTATGTCGTGCCGATTGCGACCCTGATGCTGATCTCGGCCGCGTTCCTCGTCGCCTGTTGTATCTGCATCCATCAGCTCGATCGATGGGCTCAGCGACATGCCGTGGCTCAAGTCAGGCAACAGGGCGAGCCGATCGGGGGCAGCATCTGGGCTGGTATTCGTCTGGCGCTGACGTCACCCTATCTAATGGGAATCTGTCTCTACTTGTTTTGCCTGACGACAACAGCCACGTTTCTGTATCTCGAACAAACGCGTCTCGTCGGTGCCCAGATTCTGTCACCCGACGCACGAACTCGTTTGTTCGCCGTAGTCGATCTCGCGGTGAATGTCATCACGTTCATGACCCAGGTGTGCGTGACGAGCCGCATGATCAGTGTTCTCGGGTTAAGCTCGGCGCTCGTGTTTCTCCCGGTCGTCAGTGCCATCGGATTTGGTGCGATCGGGCTCCTGCCGTCGCTGGTGGTCTTTATTCTGTTCACCGTGGCGCGCCGGGTGGGGGAATACGCGATTTCTAAGCCGGCGCGCGAGGTGCTATTCACGGTCGTCAGCCGAGAGGAAAAATACAAAGCCAAGAACTTTATTGATACGGCGATCTCGCGAGGAGGCGATGCCGCCACAGGTTGGGTTGTCAATGGCATGAAGGCTCTGGGTGCCACGACGACACAGTTGGCCTGGGTACTAGTGCCGGTCGCGTTTCTCTGGGGATGGCTTGGTTGGAGTTTAGCGAGGAAGGAAGAGCAGCAGAGGATTGAACGGATGTCTGGGAAACGCGTGTCCAATCCCTTTACGGGCTGAAAAATCGCATGCTATAGTCGGCTGGGCTCGTCGGGATCAGTACTTCTTCAGAAGGGCAAGTCGGCTTCCACTGTTTACGGTTCGCGAGGGTTCGTATGCCTGAAGTTCCGGTTAAGCTCTATATGGATAAGTTGTTGAAACAGCAGCGAGCTGTAACGAGATTGCTGGCATTGCTTGCTGGTCCGGTCAAGGAAAGGGGCCTACGGGCGATGGCTGATCGAATCGCCGCTGACGAGAAGAAAATTCTTGCTGCGAACGAGCAGGATGTCGAGGCGGTGGGCAGGTCGTTTGCCGGGGACACGAACAAGGATCAGATGAAGGCAGCGGTCGCCCGTGTGCGTGTCACGGCAGACGATATCAAGGAGATGGCGGAGCGACTCCGTGCCGTTGCCGATCTGCCGGATCCGGTAGGTGAAGTCACGAAACGCTGGGAGCAGCCGGATGGACTACAAGTAAGTCGGGTCCGCGTGCCGATCGGGGTGATCGGGGTGATTTCTGAAATGAAGCCGCTCGTCACGGTGGAGACCATTGCACTCTGCCTCAAATCTGGCAACGTCTGTGTCTTTCGCGGGGCGCCGGAATGGGGACAAACCCATCAGGTCATCGGCATCGGGATTCGGGAGGCGGCTGAACAGGCTGGCGTACCGGCGGGAGCGTGGACTCTAGTGGAGCGTCCCGAGAAAGAGGTGGCGGTGGAACTAATTCGGGCCGGGAAGAGCCTCGACGCGATCATTCCGCGGGGTGGGCTGGGGCTACGCAAGGCGGTGCTCGAACAGGCCAAGATGCCGGTACTCTGCCATGACGGAGGGCTCACGCACCTCTATGTGGATGCGGAGGCTGATTTGCCCATGGTCCAAAACCTCGTGATTAACTCCAAGGCCCAAGCAGCCAGTGCAGCGAACTCGCTCGACACGCTGCTCGTGCAGCAAGTAATCGCGAGGCAATTCTTGCCGGCACTGATCAACCGACTGCTCGTCGAATTTAAAGTCCAGGTGCGGGGATGTTCGAAGACCGTGGCCCTCATGGGACAAATGCCCATCAGCGGACACACCTCCATTACACCTGCGACAGACGAGGATTGGGACAAGCAATTCCAAGCACCCGTATTGGCGGTCAAAATGGTCGTCAACTTCGAGGAGGCTTTGGCGCATATTGCTGAGCACGGACCCTGTCTCACCGCAGTCATCGCTACGGCTTGCTATGACTCGGCTCTGCGCTTCGTGCGCGAAGTGGATGCCGGCACCGTCATGGTGAACGCCTCCTCGCGACTCAACGCGACGGACAGTTATGGGGCTGGCCCCGGCATGGGGTTCAGCACATCACGTATTCACGCGAAGGGACCAATCGGTCTCGAGCAATTGACCTGTGAAAAGTATGTCGCGTTTGGGACCGGGCAATTGCGTTCACCACATCCTGTTCCAGAGACGTACTTTGACGCAATCATGTTGAAAAGACCCTAGACGCCTGCTGAAAACGCTCTCCAGCTTCGTTCTCGGTCGCTCGAATCACTCAATGTACCCTACCGGGATGGAGCTGCTCTGGCAGCTCTGGGTGGGCAGGTGAGCCGGAATACGCCCCGTGGTTGTCACTTCTGGGGGCCTTGCTGGAAATCTTCTTGATCAGGGGGCTGGGAGTGCATCCATGACCTCCGATTCCTTGCAGCAATCGCTCCAAGCTCACTTGGCCTCATGGGGGCTTAAGCAATTCACATCCGATGCTGAGTACTTCGCCTGGCAACGTGAGAAGCTTTCTCCTGCGGACCTGGATCGACTCCGCCAGCAGGTCGAACGAAAGCGGGGAGGGCATCGTTGTGACGAGATCGCCTTCTACGATCTGACTGCGCAGTCGCATATTCTGCCTGTCCTCTACAGTCAGCGCTACGGGTATTACACTGAGATTGGTTCACGCGTGGGCTCCCATATCGGGAAGGCCCGGACTATTCTTGACTTCGGTTGTGGGGTCGGGATTCTCACAACGTTCTACGCGCGACAGTTCCCCGATAGGCAATTTGTCGGGATCGATCGTTCGCCGGCCTCGATTGTGGTCGCCCAGCAGAAGGGGCGTGCGCTCGGTCTCACTAATCTTCGCTTCGAGTGTGTCGAGATAGAGTCTGGAGTGCTTCCTGGATCGGTTGACCTCATTATTGCGACGCACGCCCTTGTCCAAGCGGAACAGGATCCAGGAATGCCCAGTCGGAGCTGGCAGACCTTCGAACGCACACGTGATGATGATCAGCAATCTGCATTCGAAGGGCGAACTGGAATCGGAGTGCGCTTGGATCGACTCAACTGTGCGCTATCCTCGAATGGCCGCGTGATCGTCTTCGAGAAGACCAGGCAACTCGCTCGGCGAGTTCCGTTACAACGAGCCTTCGCGGCACGCGGCCTTCATTTGTTGGAGAAGCCAGAGCCCATCCGCTATTTGTTGGTTGAGGAAGTGTCGGACGATGGTCCGTTCTATGTGCTGACAAAGGGGCAGGGAAGTGGCATCGAGTGGGATGAGATGCCGGAACCGGATGAAGGTCTGCCGTTTGACCGAGCGANTCTGAAGGCGACTTCCGCCGATCCCGACACGCCACTCTACGAAAACCATTGGCCCTCGGCTCAGCGAGTCTGGGACGGGCTCAAAGAAAAGCAGGTTACGAAGGAAACGACGCGCGAGGAACGAGACGGCCACCAGCTGCACGTCGAACTCGGCACGGCGGACGGTTTGTTGTATCTGTACTGCGCCAATACCTTCGACCAGCGGCAGCTCGTGCTTGTGGAGGCAGCCCGCTCTTCGATGCTGGTTTCTTACTATCAGGACATTATAAACGGGCGGTAGGACTGTGGGTTGTGGAAATGTCTGTGGAACGAAGACGGGGCGCTACTTCGGCATGCTGGTCTTTGCCGCAAACTCCTTGGCGACAGCCGCGAGATCGTCGCGCAAAAACTCGTTACGGTCATCATCGAAACGGACCATGTATTTACCGCGACCGATTTCCTTGCCTCCGGGGAATTCGAAGACCTGCGCAACGACGTGCACCACTGGATAATTCTTGAAGAACAGTCCTTTCCCACCAGATTGGATGCTGGTCGGAGCCCAGAGGATATAGAGATAATCCACCCCCAAGAGTTTTTGTAACTCGCGAACGCGGCCCACGTCGGTCTTGCCGTAATCTTCATCAATTTCAAAATAAGCTGACGTATATGGTCCCTTGATCAATTGGGGATAGTTGGGAATGGCCTGAGCGACTTGTTTCTGAGGCAAAACCTGATACCGACTGGCTCTTCCCACCTCGTCGGCGAAAGCTTGTGCTGCCTGGAGGGAACTGGGATTGGTGAGACCGGGAACGACCGCCAGCTTTTTCCCATTGAAACGAGAGGGCTCATGGATCAGTTGAAAGGTTGCGCAGCCGCTAAGACACAGGGTTGCAACGATCAGCATCCAGATCCATGAGTTATATTGTCGCATCGCGCGCGCTCCAGACCTTCTCAACGTTTGCCAGCGTTGGTCACCTTGATGAATTCATCCACGATGCCTTCCGCAGAGTTTTTGAGGAGCTCATCGACGTAATAGCCCTTCGATCGAAACAGTGCCAGAAAGCTGTCGCTGTTGCTCTTGTTGAAGGCGGTGTGCGATACGATCTTTCCACTTGGGTATTCGAGCAGATTGCCGTAGACATCCGCCGAATAGGTGTTGGTGCACCCGCCGCGATCGGAACAGACAGTCCTTTTCATCAGCCGCTTGCTCCAGATTACGAACACATAATTGGTCTTCAGCTTGGCCTGAATCTTTTCGATCCTGACCTTCTCGGACGGGTCGACCCAGGCCACCTCGCCGCTTTTTTCCTCGACGGTCTTGACGGTGATGGGATAACTCGGAATGGCTTTGCTAACTTCGTCCTGACCCACAACCTGTAACGTCGTCCGTTCTTTGAGCTCTTTAGTGAGATACTCGGCCAGCTTGAGGTCGGCGTCTTCCGACCCACCGGTGATGACGCTGATCGAAGTCGGCTTGATGGGATTGTTCAGATCCTTCAGCGCAAAAAATGTTCCGCCTCCGCATCCTCCGAGAACGACACTGAACGCGGCGATTGCCAGAGCGCCGTGTAGCCAGGAATTATTCATCGCAATCTCCAAATCGTCGAGCCACCAGACTTTCCATTCAAAGACCCGGGTCGAAGACATATCGGAAGCTCGGCCTGTTCTGCTGCTCAGATCCGCAAGCTGCTATAAAGCCTAGCAAGCGATGCGGTGTCGTCAAGCTCGAGCGAACTGGTGTGCCGATTACGCAAGTGAGAGTGTGGGAGGCGGGGAGAGGGCGACAAAGTGTACTGGGCCGCGCACATTTGGGGTATCGCAAGTACCGAAAACGTCCTAACTTATCGCCAGACTCCAACAGTCATTCCTATGTCGGAATTGTATGAGCCGTTTTGGGACGGACCCGCCAGGCGCCGAGCATTGCGTCCGAGCAGTTTTTATTTTGCTCGTGTTCAAGATAGAGATGATTCCCCTAAGGGCGGAACTCGATTTATTCGTTCCTCCAGCGTATCCTGTGACTTTATTCAAGAACAAACGGTTGTGGGGCCATTAGAGCCTACAGGGCGTAGGTGAGCAGGTCCCCGGGCCAATCAATGAACTAAGTCACCAGCAGAAATAGAAATGGAGAACACAATATGAATGTCAAAGGCTTTTGGTTGGGTTTCGCAGTTGGAACAGTCTTCACCTGCCTATTCGGACAGTGGGTGCTCTCCGCCGTAACCAAGGAGCCTGATCCGCCCAAGAGCATACCGGCCGAAACGGTCGCCGACTATGTGCACAGTGTCATCCAGGCGGATCGAACCATTTACACGAGTGAGGTTGTGGAGCGGATGCAGATGCGCGGCATTGTCACCGCCTCGGAAAACTGGAGAAAGACCTGGAGACTTCCATTACCGGCCCAATTTTTGATTGAAGCGGGGCGGCTCGTGGCTGAACAACCCCATGGGATTCGATTCAGGCTGATTAGCAATTGGGCAATAAACAAAAAGAATGGGCCCGCTACCGACTTTGAGCGAACTGGGCTTACGGAGATCCTGGTGGATCCCGATCGTCCCTATAGGGGCATCATGACCGAGGGCGGGATTCGCTACTTCCAGGCACTCTATCCAGATAAAGCGGTGTCTCAGACGTGCATCGGATGTCATAATGCGCACCCAGACAGCCCGAGGAGAGATTTCAANCCGCGGGACGTGATGGGCGGTCTTCTGGTGACCATTCCGCTTCCCCAATAGGCGAGGCTATCCTTCACGAGCCTCGAAATGTTGGACTGTAGGATCTGATCCTCATTCTCCGTTCTTGCATTGGAGAGATCGGTAGTCTGCAGTCCTTCTGTGCTATCCCATCGCTGCCCAAATTTTCTGTGCGTTCTCACCAGTAAACGTGACGTCATCTTGCGAGGTGGCGCTACGCTCGAAATAGAGATGCAGCAATCCTCCTCCAAAGTGCACTTCTCGAACGAGGTCGAGATTAATCGCAACTTCACCAGCCCGTTCTTCATCCTTGACTTTGACAAAGCGCATAACTTTTCTCCTCCTTCTGTAGAGGTGACGATGGGCGTTTCTGTGAAAAGCTCCGCCTAAATTATGTGGCGGAGAAGAATGAGTCAAGCTGGGTATTGCATATGGGGAGGGGACCAGGTGAGTTTGTGTAGCCAAGACCTATCGCACGAACCAAAGAAATTAGATACATCCGATCCCGCCTCACGCCGCGAGAGGGTTCCAGAGTCCCTATTCTTTTTCTCTCTTCGGTGCGTGGCGGACAGCCTGGCTACTGGATGATCTCGATTCACTGCGGAATCGGGCCGGCGGAAGGCCAAACTCACGTTTGAAGGCGCGGTTGAAGGACGGCTCCGACTCATAGCCAACATCGCCAGCGATCTGCGCCACACTACTACTCGTGGATTTGAGCAATTGCGCGCCGAGCTGTAGCCGCCAGCGGGTAAGATAGGCAATGGGGGTCTCCGGGAGATAGCGCCGAAAACGCTCGGCCAATACGGAACGAGAAATCCCCACCTCGTTCGCGAGTGTGGCAATCGTCCAAGGATGGGCCGGCTTGCGATGCAGCAAGGCCAGAGCTCTCCCGACTTCCGGGTCGCGGACGCCGGCCAGCCACCCGGTTTGTTCCTGCGGAAGTTGCGCGATGTAACGCCGCAGCGTTTCGATGAATAAGACTTCCGACAACTTGGCGAGTACGGTCTCACCACCGGGCCCGGACGCATCGGCATTATCTACCGAATAGCGGAGAGAGTTTTCCAGCCATTGGCCCGACGCATCGTTGCGGATATGGACCTTCATGATGGGTGGTAGTCCGCCAAGGAAAACCCCGCTGAGTTGTGGATCACAGGCCATATACCCGCAGATGAATTTGGTGACCTCTCCGCCTCCGCCGAGGCGGGAGACCTTAAGCCTTGGGATAAAACTCGTTGCAACTCCTGCTCATTGTCTACCGCCTTGACGGGGGAACCGTTTCTCATGATGTGCGGATCCCCGTGCGGAAAGATGATGATGTCCCCTGCGTTGAGAGGAACTGCCTGGTCGTCTCCCTCGACCTGAGCGAAGCCGCGGCCATCGGTCAGCAGGTGAAAGATGATCACATGTCCGGAGTCCGGCGAAAGATAAGGAGCCAAGATGCGCGAGCTCGGCGAGCGAAAACACCAGGGCGCGGAAAACTCAGCATTGAAAAATATAGCGCCGTCGAGCTTGACGGCCTTGAGGACCTCGGACAGGACATCCATGCGGGCTCCACACTGCACTGGCGGAGTTTCGGCAAATTGTGCCGGACGCCAAAGCAAGTAAACCGGAGCCTAGCACGCCTTTGTCAAGAGAGCCAGACTCCCGGCTAAGACACCAACAAATACCGATCCTATAGTGTGATAGGGCATTGCAGCGGCAATCCCGAAATGAACTTCTTCAGTCCACTCACACCTCTAAAGGAGGACACACATGACGAACAGCGCCATAACACCCGAAGTGGAGAGTCTAAAGACTCATCTTAAGAATATCTGGATGGCCGGCGACTACGATCGGTTCTCACGTTATATGGAAGGCGATGCGCGAAATTTCTTCGAGCGTCTCAATGTGGCTCCCGGATCTCAGTTGCTGGACGTCGGCTGCGGCTCCGGCCAACTTGCTCTGATTGCCGCGAAGGATGGTCTGGAGGTGACCGGCGTGGACATCGCAAGCAATTTGGTGGAGCGGGCACGGGCGCGTGCCCAAGCAGAAGGTCTGCGAGCCCGTTTCGAGGAAGCCGATGCAGAGGCGCTGCCCTTTGAAGACGCAAGCTTCGACGTGGTGACGAGCTTAATTGGGGCGATGTTCGCGCCACGGCCTGAGCTGGTTGCGAAGGAACTGCTGCGAGTGTGCGTGCCGGGAGGGACCATTGCCATGGCCAATTGGACTCCGCAGGGGTTCGTCGGGCAGATGTTCAAGACCATCTCAAAATTCATTGCGCCGTCTGGAATGCCCTCGCCGGTCTTGTGGGGTGACGAAACCACGGTCCGTGAACGGCTCGGTAAGGGACTATCTGAGCTCAACTTGGTCAGGTGCCACTATACGTTCAGTTATCCATTCCCCCCCTCGGAGGTAGTGGAGTTCTTCCGCCTCTACTATGGACCGACCAATCAGGCGTTTGCGTCTCTTGACAATGGCGGCCGTGAAAGTCTCCGCCGGGAGCTCGAGACGCTCTGGTCTTCTCACAATCGAGCGGGGAGGGATTGCACCACCGTCTTCGCTGAGTATCTGGAGGTGATCGGCATTCGAGCGTGAATCCTCAATTGAATGAAAGGCAGAGAAATCAGAGAGGAGGCAATCATGTATGACATGAAGAATCTTGACAAGATGAAGAATCTAGAGGCTCATGCGCCGGAGGCGACGAAAGCGTTTTGGGCCTTCGACAAGGCAGCCTGGGCTGAGGGAGCTATTCCGAAAAAGTATAAGGAGCTCATGGCGATCGCTGTCGCGCTTACTATACAGTGCCCCTATTGCATCGACCTCCACGTGGACAGGGCGAAAAAAATAGGCGCTTCGGATCCGGAGATCGCCGAAGCCGTTTTAGCTGCTGCGGCATTATGCGCTGGTGGGACGATCAGTCACGGCACGCACGCCATGAAGGGAACCTGAAAAACGTACTCGACTGAGCCGGCAAAACCGGGACACCTATGAAAAAAGTGTCGGCCTGGTCTCTTCCTGTCTAAACGGAGGGGGAGGGCAAAGAAGGAGTTGGCTCGCCACGGGTCGCGAATTGGTTCAGAGCAGCTCGTGTTTTGCGAGTGTCTAAAACATGTCGCTTTCGACAGAACTCGAATTACTAGGGGGGTCAGCCTCCCGGCGAGAAGTTGTTCGTGACACCAGTTTCCTTCCCCATTTTTCCCCTTCGTTATTTAGGGGGGACCTGAACGTCCCCCCCCTTCTTCCCACTCATCTCTGCCAAATCGGCGTGTCTGTTAATGTATGTTGACAACCTTGAGGTCGAAGAAGAGAGTCTTGCCGGCCAGAGGATGGTTGAAGTCGAGGAGCACTGTATCATCTTTGACCTCTATTACTATGGGTCGAACGTCACGCCCAGCTTTATCTTTCCCATGGAGCCGCGTGCCGACTCGGACGTCCTTAGGAACCTTTTCTTTGGGTATCTCCTGGAATGCGTTCATATTTCTATCCCCATAGCCTTTTGATGGTGCCACGACTACGTGCTTGGATTCGCCTACGCTCATCCCCTCTACAGCCGATTCGACGCCAGGGAGTATCTGATCTACACCCTGCGTATAGGTCAACGGGTCTTTTCCCACGTTGGTGTCGACTACCTGGTTGTCTTCCAACTTGAGGGTAAACTCCAGAGCGACCACTTTGCCTTTTGATACAGTCTCGGTCATCGGTGAACCTCCTTTCCGCGTGTGAGTCATGACCGCAATTCTCTGGAAAGAGTTGCACACCACAATCTGGAATAAAAAGAGATCGATCCCAGGCTATTGTCATGCTCGTCAATCTCACACTAACAAGCAAGACCCTCATGCGCAAGGGGCGTGCATTGAGT
>AF_2010_repII_A1DRAFT_10000126_pt1 | contig 13593 bp, 11 predicted proteins | sample AmaForreplicIIA1_FD_9195 | JGI IMG/M metagenome (IMG submission 9195)
AGGCCGCGCCGACCGGCAAGCCAGTCGCGCACCCGCCCTGGCCCGGCATTATAGGCGGCCGCAGCGAGGCCGAGATTTCCGAACTCGCGTCGCAGGTCGTGCAGGAGCTTCGCGGATTTAGTGATCGCTTCGACGGGGTCGAAGGGGTTGGAAAGGCCGCGCCAACTCGCGGTCGCTGGCATGAACTGCGCCACGCCTTGCGCGCCGGCACGACTCACTGCCGCCGGGTCGAAGCGGCTCTCCTGCCAGATCAGACGTGTGAAGAAATCGATCGGCAAATCATTTTCCGCCGCCGCCGCCGCAAGGGTATTACAAATGTTGTCTACAGTGGCCGGAGACTCGGCGGGTTCAGCCGGATGGATCTCGTCCGGTTCACCCGCGCTCGTTTGCGCGAGGCAGATCCCCTGGAGCATGCACGCGGCCTTCACCGCTTGCGCATGCGACCGCCCGGACATGGGATCGCGAGCGAGAACGGGCGTCGCGCCAATGGGTGGCCCCGTGGCGAGAAAACCGGGAAGTAACAGGACGAGGAGGAACACAGATGCAAGGTTGCGCATGTTCGTTCGTCCGCATACCGGCGCGCAGCCGAGTAATTCCGAAGGCCAGGCCCGCGGTTCCACTGAGAACACGTAGGGCAGAATAGTAGGTCAAACCTCGCACATTGGAAGGGGCTGAGTTTTGATCTGACGAAAAAAGGTTGCTGAGCGAAGAGTCCTATGGTGCTTTGGTCATAACAGACATGTGCAGTGCACAGAAATGTCCGCTATGGGGGCCAAGAGCAGACATAGCGGTAAGCGCGAACACAAAGCTCTGCGGCTTCGCCGCTTCCTAATTTGGTACGGCATCCATCCAGGCGGGGCGCAGCAGTGTCATCGCCGTCTTTTGCCGCGCGTTGGGCCAGCACGCAGCCGTTCGCTTTATCGGCAAATTGCACGTGACGCGATAACTTGAGCGCGATCAGCGTTGGCCCAACAAAAATTAAATTTGACACAACGGAACTAAAGCCCATCTCTAGCAAAAAATTTTCAGCCTAGGCGGTGCGTGGTTGCCTTTCTGAATGTCTGTTCATGCAACAACGACCGTCGTGTCCCGTTGTGTGCTTGGGGAGGCAATGGAGACTCCACATGAAGTTCACTCTTCCTGGAATGCTAATTACGGCTTTGATCGTAGCTTCGCCCGCAGCTTTAGCGCAGAGTAACATGGGTTATTCGGGCACCAGCTCGAACCCAGCCACAAGCGTGTCAAAAGACGAAACCACGGGCATGACCACCAATCGCCCAAAGAAGCACATGACCAGCCACAAGCAAAAGAAACACACAGCGAGCTACAAGCAACGGCACCATGCCAAAGCGATGAGCTCCAAAGCAAGCACGACTGGCTCAGGCAGCAACTCGGCAAAGCCCGAGAAGAATGACACGACGCCAAAGTCGCGTTGAGTTCTGTATTAACGAAAGGAAGGAGCCGCTGAGATCGCGGCTCTTTCTTCTCTGGACGCAGAAAAATGCGAACAGTTTGAGGCGGATCGAGTATCAACTGACCCAGCGTTTACCAATTGCGACAATCATCATAAATAGCACCGCAATGACAAGCACCATAACTTCAAATGAACCATCGCCAAGTATCGGACGAAAAAGCTAAATATCATTCGATAAAGTCCATTGCGGCTATCTTGCTCAGACCAAAGACGATTGCGATCGCTACTTCCGCCAAATGGCCGCCCGCAAGAAATGCGAGCGGCCCAATTGTTACGTCGTTGCGGCTTGAGGCTCGTATCAGCGATAGCTGGAATAATCGCTGTTCCACCAGCCCCCGCCGGAATCCATTCTCGTGTTAGGCGCCCACGACGAGCTTTGGGTCTGCGCGAAGCCGTAACCGTAGCCATCGAAGCCGCGTAAACCGGTCCGCCACTCGAAATGAAGCGCCGGCTCACGTATCCGTTGGTATTGGTGTTCGGTTTTCAAAAAATCGCACAGAAATCAGTGCGCTACCCTCGAAACACGCCCGCGTTCATGTTGCACATGTTGCAGTCTGTTCCCCTTTAATTCCAACGATTTCCAGCAACAAGCGGCAGCTCCACGCGACATGACTGCAACATGAAATGGAATAAAACTGGCCGGGTAAGCAAACAAAAAGCCGCCCCCATTGCTGAGGACGGCGGTCTTGTTAGGCGCTAGCCTTGGCTGTGCGGTTTGCTGGTCGCAAGCCGCTGCGAAACGTGAAATCGTGTAGTTATACAATGGCTGAAATAAACTTGGGGGCAATCGCATGGCTAAAAAACGAAAGGCAAAAAGGACCAAGGCAAAAAAGACCAAGGTCAAACGCAAGCGAACGACGAAGAAGAACAAACCTAAAAAGCAGCCTAGCCGAGATGGAGATGTTCTTTCGCCTACTGTTTCAGATGAGGCACTCGAACGTGAAGGCCTCACGTCTGTCGTCAAAACGGTAATGAATGCGGCAACCGTCTGCTGTTACTAATTCAAACATGAGGTAGCAATAATTCGGGCCGACGGCGCAATCGTCTTTCCGTGAAATCGAATATGAGCCCAGACAAAGGCGCACCATCATCAAAGAGCTATGCGGTCGAGATCGTGGTTCCCGAAGGCGGGTTAGGTCGTCGTCTCGAAGACATACATGACTTTCACCACCAGCGGGCAATAACAGATCATTACGTCCCAGGCCGTCACGACGGCGAGCGCGATTACGTTCTATGGTTTTTCAAAGACCTTGCCACCGCCGAGGCCTTCGCCACGCAATTTTCCGGCACCTTGGTAACGCCTCACAGTGAACGCTCCAATGCAGTGTGGGGCGTCCGTATTGGCGAGATTGCCAGCGCTGTCCGTCCGATAGCCATAAGACACGCCAGACTCTTATATGTACTAGTCCCGCTGTCTCTGATGGTCGTTGGAGCGCTGGTCATTAAACAAATTTCTCTTCGAGAAGAAACGAAACCCGTAGCTAAGCCACCACCTATCACCATCGAAGCTAAGGCACCACCCTTGGTCGAGGACAAGACAAATGATGCTCGTGCGCAGGCCAATGAGCCCAGCGGCAAGCCGGGTTTAACGCCAAACTGTGAAAAGGAATTACGGCGCACAGCCGATTTATTGAGATTTTTTACAAATAGAATTCAAACGGGAGAGAAAAGAAAATCGGTCGTTGCTGACATGAGACAGCAAGAGAAAAGGATATCGGCAGCTTGCCCCGATTAAGCGCCAAGGTGATCGGTTGGATCAAATCGCGGCCGACTGTATACGACTGGGAGTAAGTCCATTTGCCAATCCTCCCATAAGGACGAGAACGACGTGCGTAACGGGCATAATGCAAAGCGAATGGGCTGCCAGAACACATGCGCCGAGAGCAGACTGACAGCCCCTTGCGCCTTTGGCTAACGGCCGGAAGGAACACGCGGCCGGAAGCAATTACCCTCTGGTCTACAAATATGAAATTCGCTGAAGCTTTGAACAGTTGCTACCAGCAACATTAAATGGGGTTAACCCACAGCGATGCTGCGCGATAAGCGCTAAGAAGCGATAGCTAATTTCAAAGAATTTGCGCTTTAAGCATCGCGAGCAGGCTGCCACAGAGAAGGAGATCGCTGTGCCATGACAGCCTGCGCGCAACAACTGTCGGTGTGAGGAAGCAATGGGACTCACCGACGGTAATGATTCAAACCAGAGAAATTAAATCCGTTCCTGTGTCGCTTACCGAACAGACGCTTTTTGCTATGTCCCGTCAAATATTGCTGATAGCCGCCCCTCACGCCCTTAAGCGGCTATCGTATGGCCGCGTGTGATGCGAAGCCCACGCGGCCACTTTTTTGTGGTCCTGAGTGATACACGACGCAAAATCCTTCTTCATCTGATCGTCTTTGCGCTCGGCTTTGCCGCCGGGTATGGCGTCCGTGACTAAGCTAAAAAACGGGCGGCACTAAATCGACATAACGAACCATGCAGGCGTCGTGCATTTGTCCATGACGCCTGCACTGTGCAATCTCCTGCCGCAGGTCCGGCAACCGCATATCGGCTCCGTAGCGCTCAATTAATTTCTGCTTTCGGTATTGGCCCGAGCGCACGCATTTCTCACAGGATAGGCGAACTATATCGTCTGGGTATTCGGACAGTTGAAGCGAGCCGTTCATGTCGCGGTATCCAGCACTTGCTCGACAAATCTCCTGGCAGATTCACTGAGGTCACCTTCACTCACCTCTCGCTCTAGCAGTGCTCCTGCAATCGCCTCTGAGACATCGCGAGACCATCCTTCCGCCGTGTTAAACACGATCACCCGCACCGGGCCGTGAAACTCACCATTCGCTATTAGTTTCAGGACGGTTTCTTGGTTGGCCGCTTCCTCACTCAGTTCACGCCAAACGCGCCCGAAGGTCGGCAACGCGTCAAGCACGACATAGACGTCGCTGCTCTCGGATACTGGGACCAGGCTGGGCGTATCGGTCATGGCGCCAGCGTCTTCTGCAATTGGTTTAAACAACCGCTTGTCCGGCGCATCGTAGCGAAACCACTTCTTACCACGGCGGACCAGCGTTTCATTCTTGGTCACGCGCGCATCATCAACGTCGTCTTGGCGGCGTAAGGCGATGGCGATGGGATGGCGCCACGGGTCCGTTGTATCGCCTTCGAGCAAGTCCTCGGCCCTGACCGCGACCGTTATCTCTTCGCTCTCATCGACTTCGATGAGGACGACGGGGCGCCCCTCGATCTTTTTCATCACTCAAACACGCTCGTACTGAGTTACGCATGACACGCTGAATATATAGGTAAAAAACAGAGGGCCGCCAACATCAGGCAACGTTGGCAGCCCTTGTGTACCGACCGCTTGGGGGATGGATTGACGATGCAGCCGGCAAACAAGAAATTCGCCACATGGCCAGTGGTTCCCGTCATTGGCTAGGAACACGCTTCTAGAACAGCGGTTGACTCTATGGCCGCGGCGGCTCCCCCAGGCGGAGTCTACCTAGAAACGCTGCGGCCGTTAGGGTCGGGCCCACACCATCGCCCGGCCCTTTCTTAGATAGCTAGTCCGGACGCATCACATGCCGCCGATATAGATAGAGTCCGAGCTTAGTACCATCGGCCCCGCCCGTACCAACCGCCACCCAGAACCAACAGTATAACGACGATGATCAGAATGGTTGTGCTGTCCATGTCGCCCTCCATAGAACTCCTGAGTATCACTCCGATCAGATCGGCAACTCAACGCCATTGCCTGCTTCCAAAAGAAGCAGGACTGCCAGCGAGGCAATCGATGGCAGCCCTTGTTGCACATACTCTCGGCCGCTGTTGTACGGGATAAGGATGAAAATAGCGGCCGGTACCTATCAAATGCGGTGATCCGACAGTGGTTCCTTCGGCAAGGTGGAACGTCTTGCTTTGGTAAGTCGGATTGCAGACACCTATCGAGACTTCGGTGTTACGTCTTCATGAGTTGCGGCAGCGGCCGGATTCGATGAATTGCCGGGACCAGCCTGCGCATTTGATTTCATGTACCGGGAGTGATGCTTCTTTTTGCTGCTCAGCTCATGCGCCCAGCCAGGACCGGATGTACATCCGATCCGACTGGCACCGCACCGATGACGTCAAACTTGAGGCCTGGACCGCTGCGCAAATTGAGATTGTCGGTCAGTGTTGCTGCCGAGACCGCGCCTGCAGAAAGGAGCAAGGCGCCGACGGCAAATGAGAACGCCTACGTTTGCATGTTGCATCTCTCACGTTACCGTCCCCACAAGTTTCGAACTCTACCGCTCGCCTCGAACCACATTCCCGTGAGTCAGGATCACGAATCATTTCGTCACCAAACGAGTAATTCAGCACCGCGGCAAAAATAATCGGAAGAGCGCAATACCGCTTTGCGGATGACCGATTTTTATTCATTCCAGCCCTTCATCGGATGATCGACCTTCGCCGTTGTCCTGTCTTCCGGTCGAGCTTTCTGGAGAGATGTCACTCGTCAGCACTCACGTGGTCCCTCTGCAAAGGTCGGCGACGCCAGACTCAGCGCACAAGTGACGGGCGCTTCGGGTCGAATTTCCATTTCGGAATCAAAAATTGCATGGCAATCGAGTCATCCCGCGCACCCAGACCCATGCTTTTGTAACGGCGATGCGCGGCATCGATCTGCGCCATGTCTATCTCGATGCCGAGACCTGGCCGCTGCGGGACCTCAACCGAACCCTTGACGATCTTGAGCGGGTCTTTGGTCAGCCGCTGGCCGTCCTGCCAGATCCAGTGCGTGTCAATTGCAGTGATTTGGCCGGGCGCGGCTGCAGCGACGTGAGTAAACATCGCAAGCGAGATGTCGAAATGATTGTTCGAATGTGAACCCCAGGTAAGGCCCCAATCGCGGCACATCTGGGCGACCCGTACCGATCCCTGCATCGTCCAGAAATGAGGATCGGCGAGCGGAATGTCGATCGCATGAAGCTGGATCGCATGGCCCATTTCGCGCCAATCGGTAGCAATCATATTCGTGGCCGTCGGCAGACCCGTCTCGCGACGGAACTGCGCCATGACCTCACGCCCGGAATAACCTTTCTCCACTCCGCAGGGATCCTCGGCATAGGCGAGAATATCGTGCAGACCACGGCATAGCCGTACGGCCTCCTCAAGCGACCACGCACCGTTCGGATCAATCGTAACGCGTGCATCCGGAAATCGCTGCGCCAGGGCCCTCACGGCCGCGATCTCTTTGTCGCCTTCGAGGACGCCACCCTTGAGCTTGAAATCCTCAAATCCGTACCGTTCATGTGCGGCCTCGGCGAGCTGAACAATCGCAGCTGGTGTCAGGGCTTTCTCATCACGCAATCGAAACCACTCGTTATTCGCAACGGGCGCACTTCGATATGGCAAGTTGGTCCGCTTTCGATCGCCGACGTAAAACAGATAGCCAAGCATTTTGACGACCGAGCGCTGCTGGCCTTCCCCGAGAAGCGCCGCCACCGGAACATTGAGATGTTGCCCCAGTAGATCTAGCAACGCAGCCTCGACGCCCGTGACCGCGTGGACCATGGTGCGAAGATCGAAAGTCTGTTGACCGCGGCCTTCCGCATCCCGAGCGGCAAATTTTTGCCGCATGCCATTGAGGATGTCGTTAAAGATGGCAATCGATCGCCCGATGACCAACGGCCGCGCTTCGTCGAGCGTCTGGCGAATGCGATCACCGCCCGGCACCTCGCCCACGCCGGTTCGACCGGCATTGTCACGCAGGATCACAATGTTGCGGGTGAACAGCGGGCCGTGCGCGCCGCTCAAATTGAGCAGCATGCTGTCTTCCCCGGCAACAGGGATAACCTGCATGTCCGAAACGACGGGTGTGCCCTTGCCCAGATCGATCATGGCCGAATTTTATTCTGCAAAAATGTTTCCCGCCTCAACCACTTTTTTCCAGCGCCGCATTTCGGCGGCCAAAAAATCGGCTGTGCCATTGCTGGCGACCACATCGAAGCCAATGTCTTTAAATGATTTTGTGGCTTCGGGGGAATTGATGGCGGCGGCAATTTCATTTTCAAGTTTTGCGCGCACATCCGATGGCAGTCCCTTTGGTGCCGCCGCTGCCTGCCAGGAGTAGTCAACAAGATCGGCAATGCCCGCTTCCGCAGTTGTCGGAACATCCGGCAGGGCCGCGGCACGCTTCTCACCGGTGACCGCCAATGCTTTCAGTTTGCCCGCTCTGATGTGATGCGCCACAGCCCCGAGATTTTGGAATGAGGCGTTTGCCTGCCCGCCGATAAGGTCGTTGATCGCGGGGCCACCACCTTTGTACGGCACGTGCACGCCGGTGGTTCCGGTTTTTTGCCAGAACAGCGCGGCCGTCAAATGATCCGACGTGCCCGAAGACGCGAACGTCACCTGATTGGGATTCTTCTTGAGATGCGCAATCAAATCGGCCGCGGTGCTGACCGGAAAATCGGAGCTCGTAACCAGCACGTTTGGCGTTCGCACAAGCAATGAAAGGAGGTCGAAGTCCTTGAGCGGGTCGTGTTTGAGATTTTTGTAGAGGCCCAGATTGATTGCATAAGCGCCGATCGATCCGATCAGCAGGGTATAGCCATCTGGCGCCGATTTAACCCCGGCCGCGCCGAGACCACCATTGGCGCCCGCACGGTTCTCAATAATCACCGACTTTCCGATCCGTTCACTGAACTTGTTCGAGGTCAGCCGCGCGGTGACCTCTGAGGCGCCACCGGGTGGAAACGGCACCACCACCGTGATGTTACGCTCGGGATAATCAGCTGCACCAGCAACAGTGGCCGCCAGCGCCAGAACCAAGAACGCACAAACAGCATGAAATCTCATCGAACCTCACCGGCTAACTTTTTTGCTTTTACGCGGCCGAGAATGCACGTTGTCTTTGCCGCGACCCGATAGTTCACCGGGTCGGCGTTATCGGGCAAGATCGATTAAACCGGATAGCCTACTCCCAGGGAAACTCTATCGAGAGCAGCGGACCGCCTCGCGTCCGGCATTCACGCTGGCAATAGCGATCACATTTGTCGGTGTATTTCAGACAGCGGCCCTGAGCGTCTTCCTTCAGGCAACCGGCCAACCCCCAGGCACAATACGCACCGCAATCCGACCAGCAGGCGTCTGACGCCCATATGGCTTCGGCCCGCTTGCTGCGAGGGAATGGTAGGTCCGCACTGTGCGCATTGTAACGCCAGACCGGCGCCTTTCCTTCAAGGGCTTTTGCTGGGACAGCGGCCATCAAAATGGCGAGAAACAAAATTCCTGAGATGATACGAGAGCTTTTCATGTTATCATCCGCCTGCTGCGCACAAGATAACGCCGCCGATAGGGTTTTGCCAACGATCTTAATCCACGGCCTGTGCAATCTCAGCTGACCGGCCCCGTTTTTAAGTCAGCGGATTCGGGAGAAGCTGTTTGCGTAGCATTGCAGAGCGGCAAGGTACTCGCGAACATAATCCGCAGCAGAAATCGGCCACCATCGGCATCGGGCGGCTGGAGCGTCCGACGCTCGTCACCCGCTTTTTCATGCGAATCGTCGGATGCGTGGAGCATCTCAATCTTGCATTGAGCGCGGTGGGAAATCCGCCGATTTACGACAAAACCATCTTCCCATGGACCCGCTCGATCGAGTCCGAGTGGCGGACAATCCGTGCCGAACTCCAGCGCGTGCTCTCGCGAAAAGAGGAATTGCCGGCCTTCCACGAGCTTGCCGCCGACGCATCGGTGGTCAGCAACGACCGCAGGTGGAAGAGCTTCGTACTGACCGGCTATGGCTTTCGCTCCTATAACAACATCCGCCTGTGTCCAGAAACATGGCGCATGTGCCAAAACATCCCGGGGCTGATTACCGCACCGTTTTCGATCCTCGACCCAGGCAAGCATTTGCCCGCACATCGCGGTCCATACAATGGTGTGCTGCGGCTGCACCTTGGGCTGATCGTCCCCGAGCCGCGCGAGCGGCTCGGTATTCGTGTCGAAAACCAGATTTACCGCTGGCGGGAGGGTGAGGTTGTCATTTTCGATGACGCCTATGAGCACGAAGCCTGGAACGACACGTCCGATACGCGCGTGGTCTTGTTCGTCGATTTCCGGAAACCGCTGCGTTTTCCCGCCAATTTGATCAACTGGCTCCTCCTTCATCTGGCAGTGTTCACCCCGTTCATCCGCGAGGGCATAGACAAGGAGAAGGCATGGGAACGAAAGTTCTACGCGGAAGCGGAGGCACCCCGACCGATGAGACTTCGCAAAGCCGCTCCTTGATCTTGCCCTCAATCGCAGCTAGCCCCTCCACCATGCAAGACCCCGACACGAAAGCGGATGGCGCAGCGCCAAAGATTAGTTTCGTCTCGCTCGGCTGCCCGAAGGCGCTGGTAGACAGCGAACGCATCGTCACGCGCCTGCGGGCCGAGGGCTACGAGCTTTCTCGCCAGCACCAGGGCTCTGACCTTGTTATCGTCAATACGTGCGGGTTCCTCGACAGCGCCAAAGCGGAATCGCTTGCGGCCATTGGCAATGCACTTACAGAGAACGGCAAGGTCATCGTCACCGGGTGCATGGGTGCAGAGCCGGAAAGCATTTCCGCCACCTATCCCGACGTTCTCGCGATCACCGGGCCCCAGCAATATGAGACAGTGGTCGAGGCCGTGCACAAGGCGCTTCCGCCTAAGCACGATCCCTATCTCGATCTTGTGCCGCCCGAGGGCATCAAGCTCACCCCGCGTCACTACGCCTATCTGAAGATTTCCGAAGGCTGCAACAACCGCTGTTCCTTTTGCATCATTCCCCGCTTGCGTGGTGACCTCGTGTCGCGGCCCGCGGCCGATGTACTGCGTGAAGCCGAAAAGCTTGTTGCGGCCGGCGTGAAAGAACTGCTCGTCATTTCTCAGGATACGTCAGCTTACGGCGTGGACCTTAAATACGCGGCCAGCAAATGGCGCGACCGCGAGGTGCGAGCAAAATTCATCGACCTTGCGACCGCATTGGGCGAGCTAGGCGTCTGGGTGCGGCTGCACTACGTCTATCCCTATCCGCACGTGGACGACGTCATCCCGCTGATGGCCGAGCGAAAAGTGTTGCCCTACCTGGACATCCCATTCCAGCACGCCTCCCCGGACGTCCTCAAACGCATGCGCCGCCCAGCGGCGCAGGAAAAAACGCTCGAGAGGGTTGCGCGTTGGCGCGAGCAATGCCCGGATCTGACCTTGCGGTCGACATTCATTGTCGGATTTCCAGGTGAAACGGACTCCGATTTCGAGATCTTGCTCGACTGGCTCGATGAGGCTTCGCTCGACCGGGTCGGCTGTTTCAAGTATGAACCGGTCAGAGGCGCCGCTGCGAACGACATTGCGGCGCCAGTGCCCGACGAGGTCAAGGAACAGCGCTGGCACAGGTTCATGCAGACACAGCAGAAGATCTCGATCCGGCGACTGAAGCGCAAGGTCGGCTCGCGGCAGAAGGTTATAATCGACAATGTTGGTCCGACCGTAGCAAAAGGCCGATCCATGGCCGATGCACCCGAAATCGACGGTGCGGTCTACGTGGCAGCCCGCCGTCCTTTACGGGTCGGCGAAATCACGACGGTGAAGATCGAACGCGCCGACGAATATGACTTGCACGGGACAGCGGTCGGCTTCTGATTTCCCTTCGCCGATCCGATTGATGGACGGTTTTTACGACTGCATCGGTCAAGGTTTTCAGTTCGTCGGATGAAATCGTAAAAGCCGGCGTGAGATAGATAACATTTCCGATTGGCCGGATGAAAACGCCCTGTTCGATGAAGTGAGAGCGCAAGCTGTCCAGATCATCGACGCGGTTGAGTTCGACGACGCCGATGGCCCCACGCACGCGGACATCTTTCACAATCGGCACATCCCTGCATGCCGCAAGATTCCGCTCCATGGCCGCCGATATGTCGGCGACCTGTCGAAGCCGCGGTTCATTTTCAAAAAGGTCGAGCGAAGCATTCGCGGCGGCGCACGCAAGCGCATTTCCAGTATATGTTGGTCCGTGCATCAACGACTTTTTTGAATCGTCCGACCAAAATGAATCGAAGACCTGACGCGTCGCGATTGTTGCGGCAAGAGGAAGTGTGCCACCCGTAAGCGCCTTCGAGAGCGTCATGATGTCCGGCGTGATCTCGGCCTGATTACATGCAAACATGCTGCCCGTGCGCCCAAACCCTGTGAAGATCTCGTCAAAAATGAGCAGCACATCGTGTTTATCGGCAAGCGCGCGCAAGCGCTGAAGCACGCTCGCGTCGTGAAACTTCATGCCGCCGGCCCCCTGGACCAGGGGTTCGACAACGATCCCGGCGATTTTTTCGCTATATTCGGCCAGCACTTTTTCAAGTGCTGAGGTCGTCGCAACATCTTCCGGTAAATCCATGACCCGATATTTTTGCAGTATGTCGGCAAACACCGTTTGCATGCTCGCCTCGGGGTCGCTGACCGCCATGGCACCCGTCGTATCGCCATGGTAGCCGGCCTTGAACGCAACGAACTGCGACTTGCCGACGACGCCTCGATTGATCCAGTGCTGGATCGCCACTTTCATGGCGACCTCGACCGCAACAGAACCCGATTCCGAAAAGAACACACGGGTCAAGTCACCGGGTGACAATTCGGCGAGACGGCCTGCAAGACGTAAGGCCTGTTCGTGCACAAGACCGCCAAGCATCACATGTGGCATCGTCGCGAGCTGCATTTCGACCGCACGTCGTATGTGCGGATGGTTGTACCCGTGACAGGCCGTCCACCAACTGGCAATGCCATCGATCAGTTCGCGCCCGTCGGAGAGCACAATCCGCGAGCCCCGGGTACTGGCGACTAGGAGCGGCGCGGATACTGTTTTCATCTGGGCGTAAGGCAGCCAAATGTGTTTTAGGACGCCCCGATCCCAATCCGGCGCGACGTTGTTTTTGCTGGTTCGGCCGTCCATTTGACGTTTCCCTGCTGGGTTCGTGCTAAACATCTGGACGGAACCTGGCAAGGCCACTGATGGGCTCACTCGATACCTTTGCGCAAGACAAGCTCGACGGACTCAAGCGCCGGCACGTGTACCGGGCGCTCAATGAAACCGTTCGCGAGGATGGCATCTGGATCAAGCGAAATGGCCGTCAGTTGCTTTCATTTTCGTGCAACGACTATCTGAACCTGACCCAGCATCCGGTCATCAAACAGGCAGCGATAGCGGCGATCGAGGAATATGGAGCCGGCTCCGGCGCATCGCGTTTGGTGACCGGAAATCACCCGCTCTATGCAAAGCTGGAATCCCGTCTCGCCCAATTCAAACAGACGGAAGCTGCCTGCGTTTTCGGGTCCGGTTACCTCGCGAATACCGGGATCATTCCGGTCGTGATCGGGCGCGATGGGCTGGTTCTGCTCGATGAGCTGTCGCATGCATGTATCTATGCGGGCGCACAATTATCCCGTGGCACGGTCGTGACGTTCCGCCACAACGATGTGATGCACGCGCGCGAACTCCTTTCAGCCCACCGTGGCGATCACGACCGCGCAATCATTGTCACGGACGGCGTCTTCTCCATGGATGGGGATCTCGCTCCCCTGGATGAACTGCTCGCTCTCGCCGAAGACTATGACGCGTGGCTCATGTCAGACGATGCGCATGGTTTGGGTGTGATCGGCGCCGGCCGCGGATCGAGCATCGTCCGTAATTCGCATATTCCCATCCCCCTGCAGATGGGCACTTTGTCGAAAGCTGTCGGCTCTTATGGAGGTTATCTTTGTGCATCCGCGTCGGTCATCGAACTGATGCGCAACCGGGCACGAACGCTGATTTATTCGACCGGGGTGCCCCCGGCTTGTGTGGGAGCGGCGATTGCTGCGCTCGATCTGATAGAGCGCGATCCGATTTACGCTGCACAACCGGTGCGGAAGGCAAAAGCGTTTACGAAACGAGCAGGCCTTGCTGACGCGCAAAGCCCAATTGTTCCAATCGTGGTCGGCGACGAAGAAACCGCACTTGCACACTCGCGGTTGCTGGAGGAAGAAGGATTTCTCTCAGTCGCCATCCGTCCACCGACGGTGAAGCAGGGCACGGCCCGCCTGCGTCTGACGTTTACAGCGCAGCATCCGGTCGATCAGATCGAACGGCTTTT
>AF_2010_repII_A1DRAFT_10000127_pt1 | contig 13590 bp, 12 predicted proteins | sample AmaForreplicIIA1_FD_9195 | JGI IMG/M metagenome (IMG submission 9195)
TTCTGGCTAGTGGGATTCGTCCTGCTTGTCGCGATGCCTCTCATGAACGTCCTGCCGCCGGAAGATTCTTGGCTGCACCTGTCCGACTTCAGCCTCAATCGATTCGGAAAATTTCTCGCCTTCTCGATCCTGGCGCTGGGCCTCGATCTCATTTGGGGCTATACGGGGATTTTGAGCCTGGGGCAAGGCGTGTTCTTTGGGCTCGGGGCCTACTGCATGGGCATGCATCTCATGTTGACGATCGGGAAGGAAAGCGTCTACGGGAGCGATTTGCCGGACTTCATGGTCTGGAACCAGGTGAAAGCGCTGCCATTGTTCTGGAAACCCTTCTACAGTTTTCCCATCGCCATGCTCGGCGCGATCCTGGTGCCGACGCTGTTCGCTTTGGTGTTCGGGTTTCTCGCGTTCAGGAGCCGCATCAAAGGCGTTTACTTCGCGATCATTACACAGGCCTTGGCGCTCGTCGCCTGGCTGGTCTTCAATCGGAACGAAACGAATCTCGGCGGCACGAATGGGTTGACGGATTTCAAGCAAGTACTTGGTTTCCGACTCTCCGATCCCGGCACCCAACGGGCATTGTATGTGTTGACGGTCTTATGTCTTGGCGGCGCCTATCTGCTGTGCCGATGGATCATCAAGTCCCGTGCGGGGAGGGTCTTGATCGCAGTGCGGGACAGCGAACAGCGCGTCGTGTTTTCCGGCTACACACCGGCGACCTATAAGTTGTTCGTGTTCGTTGTCGCCGCGGCGCTGGCTGGGCTCGCGGGCATGCTCTATGTGCCCCAGGTTGGAATCATCACCCCGGCGCAGATCGGCGTCTTGCCCTCCCTGGAAATGGTGATTTGGGTTGCAGTCGGCGGGCGTGGAAGCCTGGCAGGTGCAGTGCTGGGAGCCATCAGCGTGAATTACGGTCGAAGTGTGCTCACGAACTATTTCCCGGAACTCTGGCCCTTTATCCTCGGTGGGCTTTTCGTGTTGGTCGTCCTGTTGTTTCCCGACGGATTGGTCGGAATCTTCAGGAAAGGCAAGAGTCTTTTTCGACCGATGCCATCAGGGGTGAGTGAGGTCGCTGTGCCGGAGGGAGAGCGCTGACATGACCGAACGAGGGTCCATCATCTATCTGGAAGGTGTGATCGTCGATTACGACGGTTTTAAGGCGCTCAATAATCTCAACTTTATTGTCAACTACAACGAGTTGAGGGTTGTGATTGGTCCGAACGGGGCAGGCAAAACGACCTTGCTCGATGTGATCTGCGGCAAGACCACGCCGGCTGCTGGCCGTGTCATATTCGGCAAGGACATCGATCTCATCGGAAAACGTGAGGATGAGATTGTGGAGCTTGGCATCGGGAGGAAGTTCCAGGCACCCTCGATCTACGGCAACTTGACGGTCTGGGAAAATCTCGATCTGTCTTTGAAACGTCTGAGTCGAGGCGTCTTCCCGACATTGCTGGGGACATCTACCACGGCTGAGCGGGAAAGGATCGATCAGAACCTCGAAGCCATCGGACTTCGGGATCATAGGCACATACGGGCCGGGTCGCTCTCGCACGGTCAAAAGCAATGGCTCGAGATCGGGATGGTGATTCTCCAGGATCCCTTGCTTCTCCTAGTTGATGAACCGGTTGCGGGCATGACGGATAAAGAAACCGAACAAACGGGGCGATTACTCCAATCGTTGGCGGAGAGACATGCCATCGTCGTCATCGAGCACGACATGGAATTCGTCCGGCAAATTGCCAGGACGGTCACGGTCCTTCACGAAGGCACGGTGATCTGCGAAGGGACGGTTGAAAAAGTTCAAGCAGACGATCGGGTGCGTGAGATCTATTTGGGTAGGCAGAAGGTGGCGCATGCTTAAATGATGTGAAACGTGATGCGTAAGGGATCGTATTTCGCACACGACGAAATACGAGTAACGAGATGCGAACAGCGAGCAACGATAAATGATGCTGCAAGTTGAAAAGCTCAACGTCTACTATGGCGAGAGTCACATCCTGCGTGACGTGTCATTTGAAGTCGAACCGGGCCAGGTCACCTGTCTGATGGGACGGAATGGTGTGGGGAAGACAACGACGCTCAAGGCGATCATGGGTCTGCTTCCGACACGGGCTGGGCAAATTAAATTTGCCGGGACAGACATCACCAAGAAACCCACGGATCGGCGAGTCAAGCAAGGGCTTGTGTACGTCCCGCAGGGACGGGAAATCATTCCGCATCTGACCGTTCGGGAGAATCTCCAGCTGGGATTTTCGGCGCGCGCACAGTCCCCCATTGGCCACTCGGAACGGGCCGCCTTTGAGGAAGTCTTTCAGCTCTTTCCCAAGCTCAGACAGATTCTCGATCGGCCGGGTGGGGTGTTGAGCGGTGGCGAGCAGCAGCAGCTCGCGATCGGGCGCGGGCTATTGTCAGATCCAAAAGTCTTGTTGCTCGATGAGCCGACCGAAGGGATTCAGCCCTCGATCATCGATCAGATCGAAGACGTAATCATTGGGTTCAAGAAGTCTAGACGGTTCGCTATCCTCTTGGTTGAGCAGGGGCTTCATTTCGCTGCCAGGCTGGCGGAAACGTATGTGGTGATGGCCAAGGGGGCGGTGGTGGCGGCTGGCAAGAGTGATGAGTTGAGCGCGGAAATGGTGCGCCAGCATTTGACCGTGTAAGGATGGGCTGGCTGGGCGTTATCTGTGCTCGCGGAACGCGCACGATACGGATGATGCTCGCTTGGGGAAAGACCGCGTTCCAAAGCGCCCTGGGCCCGGCTGGTGAGAAGGTTGCGCGCAGTTGAAGCCAATCACGCAGTGCTGCTTGACAGTCGGAAAAATTGTGGACTAGCATTCGGCCCTTCGTAACGAATTTCTTCAGCAGGATACACAATGAAAAGAGCCTCCATCCTTTCTCCTATCATGAAAGATGCACAAGCAGTCTGCCGAAGAGAGGAGAACGTATGCATCTAACCCCGAGAGAACAGGAGAAACTGTTGATCTACACCGCAGGGCAGCTGGCTGCGGATCGCAAGAAACGCGGACTCAAGCTCAACCATCCCGAAGCAGTCGCCTACCTAACCGCCGCTATTCTCGAGGGCATTCGCGACGGTAGGTCCGTCTCGGAACTGATGACCTATGGGACCACGCTGCTATCGCGCAAAGACGTCATGCCTGGCGTGCCGGAGATGATTCAGGAGTTCCAAGTCGAAGGGACATTTCCGGATGGGACGAAACTCGTGACCGTGCACGATCCGATCCGTTAGACGTTCAAATCCGCCCGACCATCCATTGTTTGTGGAGGAGGATTCATGCCGAAGAAGGCCATGCGGACACCAACCAAGGCGTCTGCAACAGCTAAGATAGGTGGCTCCCTGGCTGCTGTGATCAAAGCTGAGTTGTCCAAACCGATCGTGCCTGGCCAAATTCTCATCGCTGTCGGTAATATAGAGGCGAACGCCGGTCGCGCGACGAAGGAACTGATGGTGACGAATACGGGTGATCGGCCCATTCAAGTCGGCTCCCACTGTCATTTCTTCGAGGCCAATCATGCGCTCAAGTTCGACCGCGAGGAGGCGTTTGGATTCCGGCTCTGCATTCCGGCGGGCACGGCGGTGCGGTTCGAGCCCGGCGAGCAAAAACGGGTAACGGTTGTGGCTCTGGCCGGCAAGCGGGTTGCCCATGGAATTAACGGGTTGACCAATGGTTCATTGGATGATGCACAAGTGAAGGCAAAAGCCTTGGCGCGAGCGACTGAGCTGGGATTCTCCGGCAAAGGAGGGGCGCGGTGAAAATTCCACGCAAACAATATACGGATCTCTTCGGCCCCACCGTGGGGGATCGTGTCCGGCTTGCGGACACTGACCTGCTCATCGAAATTGAAAAAGACTTCGCGTCGTACGGAGATGAAGCCGTCTTCGGTGGAGGCAAGGTGCTGCGGGACGGCATGGGACAGTCACCTCGGGCCACCAGCGCAAGCGGCGCGCTCGATACGGTGATCACGAACGCGGTCATCCTCGATTACTGGGGCATCGTCAAGGCGGATATTGGAATCAAGGACGGACGCATCGTCGGCATCGGCAAGGCGGGGAATCCCGATCTGATGTCAAATGTGACGAAGGGGATGGAAGTAGGGCCTGGAACCGAAGCGATCTCCGCCGAAGGCTGCGTTGTGACGGCCGGCGGCATAGAGACGCACATCCATTTCATTTGTCCACAGCAATACTGGGAGGCGCTCTCCGCCGGCATTACCACGATGATCGGCGGCGGGACCGGTCCAGCGACCGGCACCAATGCCACGACTTGCACGCCGGGCCCCTGGAACATTTACCGGATGCTGGAAGCATCGGACGGGATTCCCATCAATCTCGGCTTCCTCGGAAAAGGCAACTCGTCGCAGCCCGAAGGGTTGAACGAACAGATTGAGGCAGGCGCGATCGGATTGAAGCTTCACGAAGACTGGGGTACCACACCGGCAGCGATTGACACCTGTTTGAGTGTCGCAGAGCGCTACGATGTGCAGGTGGCTATCCACACCGACACGTTGAACGAGGCCGGCTTCGTCGAAGACAGCATCAAAGCATTCAAGGGTCGGACGATCCATTCCTTCCACACAGAAGGCGCGGGCGGCGGCCATGCGCCGGATATCATCAAGGTCTGCGGCCAGCCAAATGTGCTGCCGTCCTCAACCAACCCGACGATGCCGTTCACCGTGAATACCATGGACGAGCATTTGGACATGCTCATCGTCTGCCACCATCTGAACAAGCGGGTGCCGGAGGACGTTGCTTTTGCCGAGTCGCGTATACGGCGTGAAACCATTGCGGCGGAAGACGTGCTGCATGATTTGGGGGCCATCAGCATGATGTCGTCCGACTCGCAGGCGATGGGTCGCTTAGGAGAAGTGATTATCCGAACCTGGCAGACGGCCCATAAAATGAAAGTACAGCGGGGGCACCTTGCAGCGGATACCGGCAAAGACTCCACCCAGAACGATAATTTCAGGGCCAAACGCTATGTGGCCAAGTACACCATCAATCCCGCTCTCACGCACGGGATCGCCCACGAAGTCGGATCGGTGGAAACCGGGAAGGTCGCCGACCTCGTGATCTGGAAGCCGGCATTCTTTGGCGTCAAGCCTGAAATGGTCCTCAAGAGCGGGTTCATTGCGCAGGCCCAGATAGGGGATCCGAACGCCTCGATTCCGACGCCGGAGCCGATTGTCGCCCGGCCAATGTTCGGTGCCTTCGGACGGGCCTTGTCCAGTACCAGCATTACTTTCCTTTCGCAGGCCGGAATGGATCGGGAGATTCCACAAAAGCTCGGCTTGCAGAAGCGCGTGGCCGCGGTAAAGAATTGCCGCAGCGTGAAGAAACGGGATCTCAAGCTAAATGACGCGTTGCCCAAGATCGAGGTGGACCCGGAAACCTACGTGGTGATGGCGGACGGGGTGCGACTAACCTGTGAGCCGGCTGCTGTCCTCCCGATGGCGCAGCGGTATTTCTTATTTTAGAGCTGTCAGCGCGCGGCACTCAGCTTATAGCTGAAAGCTAAAGATGGACACACTCGGGTTCCTCAACGGTCTTCGTTTCATCGATAGCTTCTTTCCCTCCGGCGGGTTTGCGTTTTCCTCGGGACTGGAGGCGGCGGTCAAAGATGGAGCCGTTCGCGACGGCAGAGATTTGGCGCCCTATGTCGAAGATCTGCTGATTCATGGCATAAGCACACGTGAAGCTACGGCTGTGGCTGTCGCTCATCAGGCAGGAATGGAAGGCAAACTTGAACCCGCGTTAACAGTTGATCGTCAGTTGGATGCGCTGAAGTTTGGCCGTGCATCGCGGCTCGCCAGCCGACAAATGGGACGGCAGATCATCAGAGTGGCCGCTGAGCAGATACTCGACAGTCGCCTGTTGCGAAAATTCCGGAGGGCCATCGAGGAAGAGCGGACGCCGGGGCATTTACCTGTGAGCATTGGTATGACGCTGGCCGCATGCGGCTGGACCAGACAAGATACAGTCGCTGCGTATTTGTATCAAACGGCACAGGGGTTTGTGTCCGCCGCGATGAAACTATTACCATTAGGCCAACAGGAAGGCCAGCAACTGTTGGGGCGGTTTGCGCCGCTGCTGGCTGACCTCAGCCGAACGACAAAACCGCAAGAGGCCTTGGTGTCATGGGCTCCCGTGCACGATATCTATGCGATGCGACATGCGAGATTGGAGTCACGGTTGTTCAGGTCTTAAAGCTAATGACGATCAGCCGACAGCGGTCAGCTTTTTGAGGTTTTATGCATCGGGCCGATGAACATCACTGTGGCAGCGGCCGTGTCACCGCGCCGGGCTCGAAACATGTTCCGGTAATTGGCATCGGCGGGCCGGTAGGATCCGGGAAGACAGCTCTGGTCGAGGCGCTCTGCCGCAAGCTGCGAGATCGGTACAGCCTCGCCGTCGTGACCAACGATATTTTTACCAAAGAAGATGCCGAATTCCTCACGAGGCGCGGTGCGCTGCCGCAAGATCGCATTCTCGGTGTGGAAACCGGCGGCTGTCCGCACACCGCGATCCGCGAAGACGCCTCCCACAATCAAGAGGCGCTGGATGAATTGCTGCGCCGCCATCCGGATGTGGACTTAATGTTTGTCGAGAGCGGTGGTGATAACCTTGCCGCAACCTTCAGTCCTGAACTTGCGGATTACACCATCTACGTGATCGATGTGGCCGAGGGCGACAAGATTCCTCGCAAGGGCGGACCAGGCATCACACGCTCGGACCTCCTCGTCATCAATAAAATTGATCTTGCTCCTTATGTCGGAGCCGATCTTGGCGTCATGGATCGGGATAGCCGCCGAATGCGCGGTGACCGGCCGTTCATCTTTACAAACCTCATGTCCAGCGAGGGGCTGGATCGCGTGGTGAGTTGGATTGAAACCCATATCCATCAGCATGCCCATCGGGGCTGACCTCGCCGCATCGTCGCGGGTGTCAGGTCCACCGAAAATCGATGGAGTTGCTCAAACCGCCTCCGTCGGACGAGTTGGCAGGCTGGCCTTGGCATACGTTCGACAGGGCAACCGCACTGTGTTCGGACGAACCAGTTGCCAGTCGCCCTGGCACCTCTTTCCGCCCATCTATCTCGATGAGACCGGCAGTGCCTACACGCTGTTGAACAATCCCTCCGGTGGCCTCGTCGGTGGAGACCGTCTGTCCATTGATCTTACGGTGGAGCCGAAGGCTCACGTCCTGATCTCAACGCCTTCGGCGAACCGTGTGTATCGGTCCTTGTCAGAAAATTCCATTCAGGAGGTCGAGATTGGTGTCGGATCCGAAGGGATTCTCGAATGGGTGCCGGATCATACGATTCCCTTTGCGGGATCGCGCCTTCGTCAAGTCATCGACGTCAAGCTGGCTGCCGGTGCTTCGGTAATTCTTTGGGATGCGATTGCGTCGGGTCGCATCGCTCGCGGAGAACGATGGAAATTCACGAGTCTTGAGAACGATATCCGGATTACGACCGCATCAGGCGTATCGGTAAGGGAACACTATGTCCTCGAGCCAGCCGACAAACGGAATGAGCTTGGAGTAGTAGAGGAGTGGGACTATGTTGGGTCGCTTTTTGTGATTGCAGATCAAGTTGCCACAAGCGTCTGGCTGTCACTCGAAACCGCTTTCGCAGAAATTCTTGATGCCCATCCCGGTAAAGTACTTGGTGGTGTGTCTCAACCAGCGGCTCCCGGTCTGGTGGTGAAACTGGTCGCTCGGTCTGCGCCGGTCCTGACTATGGTCGTCAATGCTTTGTGGGGGGCGGTACGCCAGGCTCTCTGGAAGTTACCTCCTGCAATCTTGCGGAAGTATTGATTGATCATAGAGATCGGTGTACTGACCGACTCGGGAAAGAGGTTTGACACTCTGCGAGCCCCGATGTTATTCTTGCCCGCGTTCGGAGACAACGGAGTCTCCATACTAAACCAACACTTATGACGGACAATGGCGTCCTCGGTCCTCTCTCGGATTGAGGGCGTTTTTTTTTGTGCAGAATGCTGAAAACGGCTGCCGGCTTCGCTCTTGCTTGCTTGGACCCTCGACGTACTGCCGCAGTACGCCTCGGCCCCTCGCTTCGCTGCGGCCTTGCCTGATAACCGTTTCGAGCATTCTGCGATCAGAACACTGGGACTGAAACTCATGCGCACGTTTCGCATCGCCATGGCTCAGATCGATCCGACGGTCGGCGACATCGCAGGGAATATCCGTCTAATCAAGGCCTGGATCAAAGAAGCTCGTAAAGCTAAGGCGGATCTGGCGGTGTTCCCTGAACTGGTTGTGACCGGATATCCACCGGAAGATCTTCTCTTGAAACCTGGTTTTGTGGACGATAACCGACGCGCACTTGACGAGATTTCCCGCGACTGCAGCGGTATCGTGGCGGTCGTCGGTTATGTGGGACAGGGGGCGATGGTCCCAGAGAATCCAGGACCTCCATCAGTGGTTTCGGCCGATCGACACGAATTGTACAACGCCGCGGCGATCATAACCGAGCGACGTCCGGTGGCGACCTACAGCAAGTGGCTCTTGCCAAACTATGGAGTGTTCGATGAAGGCCGCTACTTCCATCCTGGGCGAAGGCTGTCGCTGGTTGGACTTCGCGGCGTTACGATCGCCGTCAATATTTGTGAAGACATCTGGTTTCCCGACGGGCCAACGCGCGCACAAGCTGCGGCGGGTGCCGACATCATCGTGAACATCAATGCATCACCGTTCCATATCGGGAAGAGTCGATTCCGCGAGCAGATGCTGGTCACAAGGGCTCGGGAGAACGGGCTCGTCGTGACCTATACCAATACCGTGGGTGGACAGGATGAACTCGTTTTTGATGGGAACAGCGTGATTGTGGACCAAGCGGGGGAGGTGATTGCGAGGGGAAAAGCTTTCCTGGAGGATTTGGTGATTGCCGACCTCAACGTGGAGGCGCTGGTTCGTGCACGCATCGCGCGCGGGCGCAAGAAAAATCTGAGCGGGAAAGGGACAGCGGTCGTCGATCGTGTTGCATTGAAACTTCCCGCGGCGAAGATGAAACGCGCTCACTTGGTGCCGTCACTCGCGGCGCCACTGGGCGAGCTTGAAGAGGTCTATCGGGCGCTCGTGTTGGGGGTCAAAGATTATGTAAGGAAAAACGGGTTCAAACGCGTGGTCATTGGATTAAGCGGCGGGATCGACTCAGCGCTCACCTCCGCCATCGCGGTCGATGCGATCGGTTCGGAGAACGTGGTTGGTCTGTTCATGCCGTCGCCCTATACGTCGAGGGAAAGTGGCGAGGATGTGGCCGAACTGGTTCGCCGACTGAAGATCGAGTGTCAGATCATTCCTATCAGCTCGACGTTCGACGCGTATCTGCAGTCCTTATCTGAGACGTTCGCCGGGAAACCTTCCGATACGACTGAGGAGAATCTCCAAGCGCGCATTCGCGGAAATCTCTTGATGGCGCTCTCGAATAAGTTCGGTCATCTCGTCTTGACGACAGGAAACAAGAGCGAGATGAGTGTCGGATATGCCACGCTATACGGCGATATGGCTGGTGGCTTTGCCGTTATCAAAGATGTGCCAAAGACAATGGTGTATGAATTAGCGACGCTGCGGAACCGGCAAGGTGAGATGGCTGTCATTCCCAAGCGTATTCTCGACCGGCCTCCCACCGCGGAACTGCGGCACAACCAGAAAGATGAAGACAGCCTGCCGCCCTACGCGTTGCTTGATCCGATCCTCAAGGCATATGTCGAGGAAGATCGGTCTGTTCAAGAGATCGTCGCGATGGGATACGAGCTGGCCACGGTTCTGCGCGTCGTGGCGCTGGTGGATCGTAGCGAGTATAAGCGGAGGCAGGCGCCGGTGGGGATCAAGATCACACATCGGGCGTTGGGCAAGGATCGTCGCATGCCGATCACGAACGGCTATCGAGGCATTGAATCGGCTGGATCATGAGGAGGGTCTGATGACAAGCCTGCATCGGTCTTCGCTGTGGGTCAGCACAGTGCTCACGAGTCTGATCCTTTGGGCGACTACCCTCTCCGCAGAAGAGGTAAGTCCACATGTGCCTCCAGGCGGAATCGATAGCGGCGATACGGCCTGGATGTTGGCAGCTTCGGCCTTGGTGCTGGGAATGATCATCCCTGGCATGGTGTTCTTTTATGGCGGATTGGTTCGAAGCAAGAATGTGATCGGGACCATGGTCCAGTCGTTTGCCATTCTCTGCGTTGTGAGCGTGGTCTGGGTGGTCTGTGGCTATAGCCTGGCGTTCGGACCAGATCGTGGCGGCGTAATAGGTGGGCTCGATTGGGCCGGGTTAACCGGCGTCGGCGCGATGCCCCATCCGGCCTATGCTCCCACAGTCCCCCACGGAGCTTTCATGTTGTTTCAAATGCTCTTTGCTGCCTTTACACCGGTGCTGATTGCCGGAGCGTTCGCCGAGCGGATGAAATTCGGGGCTGCCGTCTTGTTCGCGGCCCTGTGGTCGCTGTTTGTATACGTACCCTTGGCGCACTGGATGTGGGGTGGAGGGTGGCTCAATAAGCTGGGCGTGCTCGATTTTGCCGGAGGCACGGTGGTGCATATCAGTTCCGGCTTGAGTGCATTGGCCTGCGCGATGGTGCTGGGTAAACGTCGAGGGTGGCGAACCGATTACATGGCACCGCACAATCTTCCTTTCGTTCTCCTGGGCACCGGATTGCTCTGGTTGGGGTGGTTCGGTTTCAACGGCGGCAGTGCACGAGGCGCGAACGCCGTGGCAATCGGCGCCGTGACGGTGACGCACGTGACAGCAGCGTCAGCGGCGTTGGCATGGATGATCATTGAATGGCAGCATCGCGGAAAGCCCACGGTGCTTGGGATCGCCAGTGGAGCAGTGACCGGGCTGGCAGCTTCGACGGGGGGAGCGGGCTATCTCGGCCCGGGATCCGCGATGGTTATGGGCTTTGCGGCCGGCATGTGCTCCTATGGCGCAATTGTTTGGAAAGGGAAGATCGGCTATGATGACAGCCTTGACGTTATGGGAACCCATGGCGTAGGCGGAATTCTTGGGACCCTGGCCGTCGGGCTCTTTGCCTCAAAAGCCGTGAATCCTTCCGCATCAGATGGACTTTTCTTCGGAAATTCCGGTCAGCTCGGAATTCAGATTGTGGCAGTGGCGGCCACAGTCGTGTTTGCCTTTGTGGGGACCTATCTGATTTTGAAACTGGTGGAAGGCGCGATGGGATTGCGAGTCTCGCCGGAAGAGGAAGCGACAGGTTTGGATCTGACGCAACATAACGAGCGTGCCTATTCCTAAATGAAGCCAGCAGCAGTCAGCAATCAGCTTTCAGCTCAACAAGAGCAGAAAACTTTTCGCAAGTGCTGATAGCTGAGAGCTATCAGCTGTCCCCAGGAGGGCAGACATGAAGTTAATTGAAGCCATCATTAAGCCGTTCAAACTTGACGAGGTGAAAGACGCCTTGCTTGAGATCGGTGTGCAAGGCATGACGGTCACCGAGGTCAAGGGATTCGGCCGCCAGAAAGGTCATAAAGAAACCTATCGCGGGCAGGAATATACAATCGAGTTCGTTCCCAAGGTGAAGGTCGAGGTGGCGGTGCAAGATAGTCAGGTGCCACGAGTGCTGGAAACTATTACGCGAGCGGCTAAGACCGGCAGTATCGGGGATGGAAAAATCTTCGTTCGTGATTTAAATGCAGCTGTTCGAATTCGGACCGGAGAGACTGGAGAAACCGCGCTGTGACTATGTTGCCGAACGATCGCATCTCCACCCTCGTTGGCCTCGAAGGAGGCATCGACAGCCTCTGCTTGGCTCTGGCGGAGCAGCGTCGTGCCATTGGTCTCCGCCTGATCGAGGGAGCGTCGGGAGCAGAAACGATAGCGGCCATGACCGATCTCATGGACGACCTGATCATCGGCTGTTATCGAACGGCCGTACGCCAAGGCGGAGAAGACCTGGCGTCAATTGGGCTGCGGCAGTGCTGCGTTGTCGCGTTGGGTGGATATGGCCGTCGAGACTTGGCGCCATATTCCGATATCGATGTGATGGTGTTGTTTCGGCCTGAGGTCGGACTGCGCGTTCAACCGCTCGTCCGGGCCGTTCTGCGTCCGCTCTGGGATGGCGGCTGCCAGGTGGGTCATAGCGTTCGGACGATTGGTGACTGTATTGAACTGGGAAGTAAGGATTCGACGGTGAAGACGTCGATGATGGAAGCCCGATACCTGGCTGGGAGTCCAGACCTCTTCCAGGAATTTCATGGCCGTTACCTGCGAAAGGTTGTGACCCAGGCGACGGACGCCTATCTGGATCTTAAGCTTGAGGAGCGTCGACGTGAATACGAAAAGTTCGGGGAAACGGTCTATCTCCTCGAGCCGAACGTGAAGAAAAGCAAGGGCGGCCTGCGCGATCTCCACTTACTTCAGTGGGTGGGGATGGCGCGCTATCATGCGCCAACGATTCGGGAGCTGTCGGATCGAGGCATTCTCTCTCGCGGCGACTATCTCGCATTGGTCGAAGCAAGAGAATTTCTCTGGAGGGTTCGCTCCCTGCTCCACGTGCATGGGGGAATGGCACAGGAGATTCTGACGTTCGACGAGCAGGTCTGGTTGGCCGAACGATTCGGGTTCACGGATCAGCCGCATCTGTTAGCGGTCGAGCAATTCATGCAGCGGTACTATCAGCACACAATGGGGTTGCACGAGCGCTGCATGCGATTTCTGGAACGTTGCAGACGAACCTCGCTTCGCCAGCGGTTAACCCGATTTCTCCCCGCTCCGAAAGTTGACGAACACTTTATCATTCGCGGCGGCAAACTGAAGGTGGCGGACGATCGGCGGACGCGCGTTTTGGATAATCCTGCCCTGTTGCTCAAACTATTTGATGTCGCTCGATGTCGTCAGCTAACGATTGATCCGCCCCTTTTGGAGGATATTCATCGGCATGTTGAAGCCGCGTCAGAAGAGGCCTATCGCACACCCGAGGTCAGCCGGACATTCCTCAGAATCTTGGCCGGGCCGGGAACGGCCAAGACCTTGGAGGCGATGCATCGGGCTTACCTGCTCGAGAAACTCGTGCCGGCGATGGGGACGGTTCGTGGGCTGATGCAGTTCAATCAATACCACAAGTACACGGTGGATGAGCATAGTCTTCTCGCGGTTGGGAAGGCCGAGGCGCTGGCACATGATCAAGCCGTCTTAGGGGATGTGTATCGTGAGATTAAGCGGAAAGATATCCTCCATCTCGCCGTGCTACTCCATGATTTGGGGAAGGGGACGGAAGATGACCACAGTGAGGTCGGGAAACGGCTGGCGGAAGAAGCTGCCGCTCGATTCGGGTTTGATGAGCAGGAAACACGATCGTTGGTCTTTCTGGTGCATCGGCACCTGTTGATGGCGCATACCGCATTTCGACGAGACCCGAATGACGTCAAGGTTGTCTTGCCGTTCGCCCGTGAAGTCGCGACGCCGGAAGTTCTGAAAAAGCTTCTAGCGCTCACGGCTGCCGATATCGCAGCGGTCGGTCCGGGTGTCCTGACAAAATGGAAAGAATCGCTGCTGATCGAACTGTATCTCCGCACCATTCAGGAAGTGTCGG
>AF_2010_repII_A1DRAFT_10000129_pt1 | contig 13495 bp, 15 predicted proteins | sample AmaForreplicIIA1_FD_9195 | JGI IMG/M metagenome (IMG submission 9195)
AGGTGCGGTGCATCCGCGCGGCCGCCGATTGCCATCTATTTCTTCTGCTCAGGGGCCGTGAGTGCGTCGCGGCCAGTGCCAACCCCGAGGTAAATCAGAATCGGGGAAGCAATAAAGACCGACGTATAGGTACCCACGAGCACTACGCCGAACATCATGGTCGCCGTGAAGCTATGGATCGCCTGCCCGCCGAACAACAAGAGGGCGAGCAGCGCGAGCGAAACGGTGACGTGCGTGATCACCGAACGTGACAGCGTCTGGTTGACCGAAGCATTCAGCAGTTCGGGCATAGGCAGTTTCCGGTATCGTCGCAGCATTTCGCGAATGCGGTCATAGATGACGACAGTATCGTTCAGCGAATAACCCAGTATGGTGAGCAGCGCGGCAATACTCGTCAGATCAAAGTCGATCTGGGTGATCGACATAAAACCAATCGTGAGCACGATGTCGTGGACGTTGGCGATCATGGCACCAAGAGCGAACTGCCATTCGAACCGGAACCACAGGTAAATAAGGATCGCAAAGATGGCCAGCATCAGGCCGACGACGCCGTAGGACAGGAGTTCGCCCGACACGCGGGGTCCGACCACTTCCACCCGGCGATACTCAACTTCGTCTCCCAGTGCAGCGCGTACCTTACTGACAGCCTGCTGCTGCGCCAGCTCGCCACCGGGTTGCTCGGCGATACGGATGAGCACATCGTTCGGCGCGCCAAACTGCTGCAGTTGCACTTCGCCCAATCCAAGCGCGCCGAGCGTGGCGCGCATTTTAGCGAGATCGGCAGCGCCGGCCTTCGATTGCACCTCCATCAGGGTGCCACCCTTAAAGTCGATGCCGAAATTTAGCCCGTGGAAAAAATAAAGTGAGATCGCCATAATTGACAGTATCGCTGACAGCGGAAAGCTGATGCGCCGAAAGCGCATGAAGTCGAATTTGGTGTCATCAGGAACAATTCGAAGCAGACGCACGGCGCGGGTTCCTCAAATCGGTACGCGTTGCGGGCGCCGCCAACGTACCCAATAAGCGACGATCAACCGTGTCAGGGTGAAGGCGGTAAACACGGTTGTGATGATGCCGATGCCGAGCGTAACCGCAAAGCCACGAACCGGCCCGGTGCCGATGTAGAACAATACCGCTGCCGCGATGAACGTGGTGATGTTCGAATCCAGAATTGTTGCGAGCGCGCGACTGAACCCTGCATCGATCGCGTTGATCGGGGTACGGCCACCACGCACCTCTTCACGGATGCGTTCGTAGATCAGCACGTTGGAATCGACGGCGATGCCGACCGTAAGCACGATACCGGCTATGCCGGGCAGCGTCAGCGTCGCGTTGAGGAGTGACAATATGCCGAAAATCATCGCAACGTTGATCGCCACGGCGATGTTCGCGAATAACCCGAACAGGCCGTAAGTCACCAACATAAAGGCGATAACCATCGCCGCCCCGACGTAGGACGAGAGCTTACCCTTGGCGATCGAGTCCTGGCCCAACCCCGGCCCGACTGTACGTTCTTCAATGATGGTGAGCGGCGCGGGCAACGCGCCAGCACGCAGAAGGATCGCAAGATCGTTTGCACTTTCGACCGTAAAACTTCCGGAAATCTGCCCCGAGCCGCCCAGAATGGGTTCACGAATGACCGGCGCGGAGATCACCTGATTGTCGAGGATAATGGCAAACGGTTTGCCGACATTCTCCTGAGTAACCTGGGCGAATTTGCGCGCCCCGGATGTATTAAAGCGAAACGAAACGATCGGCTCGTTTGTCCGCTGATCGAAGCCGGGCTGCGCATCGGTGAGATCGCTCCCCGATACGAGAATGCGCTTTTCGACCAGATAAGGTGTTCTTGGCATCGTCGTGCCATAAAGGATTTCGGAATCCGGCGGCACGCGGCCCTGCAAAGCTTGTTCGGCCGGTATGGAAACATCGACCATACGGAAATCGAGCTTGGCGGTTTTACCTAGCAATTCCTTCAGTCGCGTCGGATCCTGCAGACCCGGCACCTGCACAAGAATTCGATCAACGCCCTGACGCTGAATCAGCGGCTCAACAGTACCGAGTTCATTGACACGGCGTTCAATGATTTGGATCGACTGTTCGACCGATTGGCGGACCCGCTCAAGGATTGCTGGCTCGGTCGGTGTCAGCCTCACTAAGCTTCCCGCCTCCGTCGTGACGTCGAGGGTGCGTTGACCGGTACTGCTGCCGAGAATTCCACCGAGCGGTTGGGATAGCTCGCGTAGCTTATCGACCGCCTGATCGAAATTGCTGCCTTCGCGAATGCGAACTTCGACGCTGTTAGCTCGCACGACCAGGCCGGTATAGCCAACACGGGCATCGCGCAGCACGCGACGGACATCGTCGCGCACCGCCTCCAGCTTTTCCTTGCGAACAGCGTTGGTGTCGACTTCCAACAGAATGTGCGAGCCACCCTGCAAGTCGAGCCCCAACACGATGTGCCGCTGCGCCCACTTCGGCCAGCTTTGCACCATCTTCTCAGGCAAGAAATTTGGGACGGCGAACAGGCAGACAACGAACGCTGTAAGTATGATCGCCGTCGCCTTCCACCGCGTGAAATAAAGCATGACTTCCCGACTTGCGGCTAAGGGCTAAGGCGGTCGGCGTTAGCCGGCTGCTGCCTCTTCTTTGACAGGTTCGCCTTTGGCGCGGACGTCGGCAACCATTTGCCGCATCTGGCGAATGCGCACGTCGTCCGCAATCTCGATCTCGATTTGATCGTCATCGATCACCTTGGTGACCTTTCCGACAAGGCCGCCGTTGGTAATGACGGTGTCACCCCGCCGTACGTTCTTGACCATTTCCTGGTGCTGCTTCACGCGCTTCTGCTGCGGTCGCAGAATCAGAAAATACATGATGACGAAAATCAACACGAATGGCAGCAACGACATCAGCATTCCGCCGTCGCCGCCTGCACCGCCGCCGAACAAAGACCCTTGCGCAAAGGCAGGCGTTATAAACATTTAGGCGTGTTCCTTGGATGGCGCCCGGGCGGCGCTTGAATTCGCGCGGACTATAGCTGTCGGGCGCCCAATTGCAACGGCGGGTTGGTCGCAAAAACCTCCCGTTTCCAGCCCTTTCTTGGTCAGGCCGCTTGCGGGGGCAACGCTCCCCCGCTAAGAGCAGCGCGATTTCCGGGAGTACCGATGACCAAATCGAAATCCAGATCGCCGCGACGCTCTACGCCCAAGCCCAACGCCACCGCCCGTCCCTCGGGCCAGGCCGATGTATTTGAGCGCATTGCCGACGCCGTCGAGCGGTTGTCGCCGCAACGCAAGACGCTTCCCGATCTCAGCGCTGCGGACGCGTTCGTGTGGCATCCCGATGGCCGCCTTGCACCGGTCCCGCGCGTCAACCTCGTCGAGATGTCGCTGCTCAAGGGAATCGACCGGGTCCGCGATGTTCTCGTTGAAAATACCGAGCGTTTCGCCAAAGGTTTGCCGGCCAATAATGCTCTCTTATGGGGAGCGCGCGGTATGGGCAAATCCTCCCTCGTGAAGGCCGCCCATGCCGGGGTGAATGCGGCGTTCGCACGAAACGCGAAAAGTGGCCCTCTCAAACTGATCGAAATACATCGCGAAGACATCGACAGCCTGCCCGCACTGATGGCCCTCACACGCGGTTCTTCGCGCCGCTTTATCGTGTTCTGCGACGATCTATCGTTCGATGCGGAAGACACCACCTACAAATCGCTCAAGGCGGTGCTGGAGGGCGGCATTGAAGGCCGTCCGGACAACGTGATTTTTTACGCAACCTCAAACCGCCGCCATCTCATGTCACGCGATATGATGGAGAACGAGCGCTCCACCGCGATCAATCCGGGTGAGACAGTTGAGGAGAAAGTGTCGCTATCCGACCGGTTCGGACTGTGGCTCGGGTTTCACCGATGTAGCCAGGACGAATATCTGGCGATGGTTGATGGCTACGTTGCACACTTCAAAATTCCTGCGCACGGAGACTCCTTGCACCGCGAAGCATTGGAGTGGTCAACCACGCGCGGCTCCCGATCAGGCCGCGTGGCCTGGCAGTTCGTGCAAGATCTTGCAGGGCGACTTGGCGTTGCGCTGAAAAACTAGACGCCGCCGAGATATTGAGTCGGATCCACGGGTGTCGAGCCTTTTCTGATCTCGAAATGCAGCTGCGGTGACGTCACGTTGCCGGTCTGGCCAGCGTGCGCAATCACTTGGCCACGTTTGATTGAATCGCCGCGCTTGACCATCAATTCGCTCGCGTGAGCATAAGCCGACACGAAGCCATTCGAGTGGCGGATCAAAACGAGGTTGCCGTAACCCTTGAGTTCGTTGCCAGCATAAGCGACGACACCATCGTCGGCGGCCTTGATCGGGGTCCCTTCCGGAACTGCCAAATTGATCCCGTCGTTCTGCGCCCCATTTGGCTTGCTGCCAAATCCAGCAATGACCCGACCCCGGACCGGCCAACGAAACGCGGGCATCGCTTCAGCAGACTTGACCGGTGTGTCGACCGCCCGCGGCTCTTCTTTGGCGACGCTCGCAGTTTGAACCGGCCCCACGCTTGCGACCTTCACCGGTGCAGCGACCTTCTCCACCGGCAGCGTGCGTGGTCGTGCGTTTTGCGGCGCCGGCGCGATAATTGCTGCAGCCGCGGAATGATTGCCAGGAATAGTCAGCCGATCACCGACGCTGAGTTGTGAGGACGTCTGCAGATGGTTGGCTCGCGCCAGCGCGGCAACTGTAATCCCGTTGCGGCGCGCGACATTTATCAGTGTGTCGCCGGATCTGACAATGTGAACGTTGCCGCCCGTCGACTTGGGAGCTGCAGCCGTTTGTGTCGTGCTTGTGATGTGGCGCGGAATGACGAGGCGCTGCCCCGGCCTGATCTGGCTGGCGTCGCGAATGCCGTTTGTCTGGAGAATTGCCGATGCGGGTACGCCGTGCCGACGCGCTATGCCCTCCACCGTTTCGCCGTGGCCTACGGTCACGGCAGAGCCACCGTTCCAGGTCCAGTGACTGGACGTTGGCGGCACGCTTGAGCCGGTGACATCGGAGTACCGGTTGTATGACCTGTAAGCGGGACTTTGTACGTCGTAACTTGGTGCAGCCGCGACCGTAGCCGGCGGGCTGAGAGGTTGCGTCTCAACTCGGGCATAGGGCGCTGGCGCCGGAAGCGAGCTTACGCTCTGCGGCGGCGATGGACGATCGCTGGCGTACGAATTGGCCTGGAAGCGCGCGGAATCCGCGCAACCGGCCACGGTGATCCCTACCAGGCCGAGAACAACGATGCGCGGCCAGGCATGTGGGCAAGAATCCACCTTGGGGGGCGACATGTGGTTACTCACTCGTACGCATGAAACGTAGAGTTTGAAATAAACCAGCCGCGAGTAAACAAGGCTTTAATTATCAACGCGCGGATTACGCGGCATTTACGGCGGAACGGACCGCCGAAAAGTCACAGTTCCTGCGCTTGGCCCGGTAACATCGGCACGAAACGCACGGGGATCAAATTCTCGCGGTGGGTTCCCGTTTGCAACTTGGTAAGCTTGATCAGATGTTGCGATCCGTCCTGCGCTCCGAGCGGCAAGACCAGGATCCCACCATTGTCGGCGAGCTGATCGAGAAGCGTCTCGGGGAGCCTTTCCGCGGCGGCGGTAACAATGATCCGATCGTAGGGTGCCCCGCCCGGTACGCCCACGAAGCCGTCGCCAGTCACGACGTCGACATTGTCGTAACCGAGGGACTCCAGTCGTCCGCGCGCCCGATCAGCCAAGGTACGGTAGCGCTCGACACTAACCACTGCCGTCGCCAGTCACGACGTCGACATTGTCGTAACCGAGGGACTCCAGTCGTCCGCGCGCCCGATCAGCCAAGGTACGGTAGCGCTCGACACTAACCACTTCGCGTGCCAGTCGCGACAGTACCGCTGCCTGATAACCGGATCCCGTTCCGATCTCGAGTACGCGGTGGTGCGGCTGCACGCCAAGCTGTTCTGTCATATACGCCACAACGTAGGGCTGGCTGATGGTCTGCCCGCATTCAATCGGCAACGCCTGATCGGCATAGGCACTCCGGATAAAATTCGCATCGACAAAGCGCTCACGCGGCACCTCGTCCATGGCCCGGAGCACCGCCTTGTCGGCAATACCCCTGCGACGCAAGGTCAGCAGGAATTCCATACGATCGTTGTCCTGCTGGTAGCTGGGCGGTCTAGACACGTTTAGGCCTCTTTACCGGCGTTATTAGCATGTTAGCTGGAACTTGAGTTAAGCTGGAACTCTGAGGCGCATTCCGAGTTGAAGGGCGGGAGATACCAATGACAGCCACCTCGACAACGACGCCACGTGTTCTCGTGGTCGAGGACGAGTATTTGATCCGCATGTTGCTCGAAGACATGTTGGACGAGCTTGGCTATGGCGTGGCTGCAGCCGTTGGCACAATCTCGGAAGCCCGTAAGCTGGCTGCCGATGGCGAGTTCAGTGCGGCCATTTTGGACGTCAATCTCGACGGACAGGAGATATACCCCGTTGCGGACATTCTCGCCCAACGTGGCCTGCCGTTCGTATTCGTTACCGGATACGGCGAGCGCAGCTTGCCCGAGGCCTATCGCGGACGCCCTGCCCTGCAGAAGCCATTTCAGGCCGAACAGCTCAAAACCACACTCGCGGGCCTGTTCGCCTAGTCGAACACCTCCGCGAGCTTCGTCATAAATGGTTCATCCGTAAGATCCAGTCGCAGTGGCGTCACCGCAATGCGGTTTTCCGTCAGCGCCGCGAGATCGCTTCCCGGCGCTGTCCCAGGATTTCCGCCGCGCTCAAATGCAATCCAGTAGTAAGGATTGCCACGTCCATCGTGGCGCGCATCGATGCGCAGGAGCTCCTGGTCGCGTTTGCCTTGAACTGTAATGGCCACGCCGGCAACTTGATCGGGCTGACAGTCGGGAAAGTTGACATTGATAAGAACGTCACGTGGCATCCCGGCATTGAGCACACGCTTGATCAGATCCGGTGCGTATTTGATCGCCGTGTCCCAATACGGATGGTGCTTTGTGGTGAACGCGTATGCCTGCGACAGCGCAAAAGACGGAATGCCGAGCACGGTGCCTTCCATTGCGCCCGCAACGGTGCCGGAATAGGTGACGTCCTCGGCGCAGTTGCGGCCACGGTTTACCCCCGAAAGAACCAGCTCGGGTTTCTTCCTCATCAGATGGCGTACGCCCATAATGACGCAATCGGTTGGCGTGCCTTTGACAGCGAAATGTCGCTCACCGACTTCCCGCATTCGCAGCGGATCGTTGAGTGAGAGGGAATGCGAGACGCCCGACTGATCAATTTCGGGCGCTACAATCCAAATCTCGTCGGAAAGAGCACGAGCAATTTCCAGACAGGCAGCGAGTCCCGGCGAGTGAATGCCGTCGTCATTGGTAATGAGAATGCGCATTACGCCCGCTCAATCTGCATTGTTCCGCCCATGTAAGGGGCGAGCGCGGAGGGCACCGCGATTGCGCCGTTCTCCTGTTGATAGGTCTCCATCACGGCAATCAACGCGCGACCTACTGCAACACCGGAGCCGTTCAGTGTATGCACGTGTCGTACACCATCCTTCGCGCGATAACGTGCATTCATCCGGCGAGCTTGAAATTCTCCGCAGTTCGAGCAGGATGAAATTTCGCGATACGCATTTTGCCCCGGTAACCAGACTTCGATGTCAAATGTTTTTTGTGCTGCAAAACCCATATCGCCCGCACAAAGTGTAACGACGCGGTAGTGCAGATCGAGCTTCTTGAGCACCTCCTCGGCGCAACTGAGCATACGCTCGTGCTCCTCTTTTGATTTTTCCGGTGTCGTCACCGAGACCAATTCGACCTTTGTAAATTGATGCTGGCGAATCATGCCCCGCGTATCCTTGCCGGCCGCGCCGGCCTCCGCGCGGAAGCATGGGGTACACGCAGTCAGCCGCAACGGCAGTTGCGCCTCTTCGACGATCGACTCTCTCACCAGATTGGTCAGTGGCACTTCGGCAGTCGGAATAAGCCAATAGTCATTGGTTGTTCTAAATTGATCCTCGGCAAATTTCGGCAACTGCGCGGTGCCAAACATCACTTCATCGCGCACGAGGATTGGAGGATTGACCTCTATGTACTTGTGCTCCTTTCCCGTATGCAGATCCAGCATGAACTGGCCCAGCGCACGCTCGAGACGCGCCAAACCTTTCTGCAGGACGACAAATCTCGCGCCGGACAGTTTGGCCGCAAGTTCGAAATCCATCTGGCCAAGCGCTTCGCCCAGATCAAAATGCTGTTTTGGCTTAAATGAATAGTCGCGCTTCTTGCCGAATACGTGGTGTTCGACATTTCCGCTCGCATCAGCGCCATCGGGCACATCATCGAGTGGCGCGTTCGGAATCTGTGCCAGCTCCCGTTCAAGTTCCGCCCCGAGCGATTTTTGCTCTTCTTCCATGGCCGGAAGCGCATTCTTTAGTTCGGCCACTTCACCCATCAGTTTGCTGGACTTGGCCTCGTCCTTCGCCTTCTTGGCGTCGCCGATTTCTTTGGAGGCGGCGTTGCGCCGGGCCTGAGCCTGCTCAAATCGGGTGATAGCCGCGCGCCGCTTTTCGTCCAGCGTGAGGAGTTTTTTCGACAACGGCTCAAGTCCGCGCCGTTTCAGCCCTTGGTCAAAAGCGTCAGGATGGTCGCGAATCCATTTGATATCGTACATGGCGGGTTTCTATACCGTCCTGGCCGGTCGTCTTCACTTGAAATAAGCCAAAGACGTGGATGCCCGGCATAAAGCCGCGCATGCCGGAGTTCAATAGCGAACCTTACTATTCGGCCGGCTTTGCGGTGGCCGACGCCGCGTCCGAAGCCGCTTTGGCCGCTTGCTCAGCCTGTGCCTTTTTCTCAACCATATGCACCGACCAGATCGAACCCTCGTAGAGTAACAGCAACGGGATTGCGAGCGACATCTGGCTGATAACGTCGGGCGGCGTTAGCACAGCAGCCAAGACGAATGCACCAACGACAAAATAACGCCGCTTGGCCTTGAGTTGCTCGGCAGTGATGATTCCGATACGACCAAGCAATGTAAGAATGACCGGCAACTGAAACGCCACACCGAAGGCAAGGACGAGAGCCATCATCAACGAAAGATATTCGCCCACCTTTGGCATCAATGCGATCGAAGCATCGGTAGCTGTGCCAATCTGCTGCATGCCGAGCGAAAATCGCACGAGCATCGGCAGGACCAGGAAATAGACCACTGTTGCGCCGAGCGCGAAAAAGATCGGAGTCGCGATTAGATAAGGCAGGAAAGCCTGCCGTTCGTTTCGATAGAGGCCGGGCGCGACAAACATGTAAATTTGCGCCGCGACGATCGGAAATGAAAGAAATGCAGCGCCGAACATCGCGAGCTTGAGCTGCGTAACAAAATATTCGAGCAGCGCCGTGTAGATGAATTTAGAATTTTCCGGGCCAGCCACCCAAACAAACGGCCAAACCAGAATGTTGTAGATATTTTTGGCGAATACAAAGCAGACTGCGAACATCACGCCAAAGGCGATCAGCGCCTTGATAAGCCGCGACCGCAACTCGATCAGATGATCCATCAAGGGTGCTTTGGTGGCCTCGATGTCCTCGTGGGTCATGCTGCGCCCCCGGCCTGCTTGGGAGGCGGCGCCTCAGAGGCTGCGAAATCTTTTTCGCTGACCGGGGATGGCGCTTCGGGCAGCGCCGTACTGACGTCGACCTGTTGTTGCGGCTCCGGCAAAGCGGCCGGGGCTGGCGGCTTTTCGGTAGAAGCCTCGCCTATCTCAGGCATCTCGAACGCGCGCTCGATTTCCTTCTGGGTATTTGCGAGCGGATCGAACTTGGTCAAATCACTGACGGAGCTCTTGAGATCTTCGGCCTGCTTTTTCAGCTCGGCCATCTCGGCTTCGCGCATTGCTTCCTGAAACTGGCCCTGGAAGTCGGCCGCCATGCGCCGGATTTTGGCCATGTACTGTCCGAGCGTGCGCAACACAGTTGGCAGCTCTTTCGGCCCGATCGCGATCAGCGCGACGATGCCGATGACGACGAGCTCGCCCCAACCAATGTCGAACATGGATTAATCAACTCCAAGGCGCGGGATTACCCGCGCCGCGACGATCGCCTGGCCGTCGCAGCGATCAGGAACGCGCGCCCTCGGCGCGCCGTTCGGCTTCGGTTTTGGTCGCACCGCCGCCTGCTTCAATCGTNTTGACTGGCTCGCTCTTCGTGTCCGCCGTTTTCTCGTCTTCGGACATGCCTTTCTTGAAGGCCTTGATGCCTTGAGCAAAGTCACCCATCAGCGACGAAATCTTTCCGCGACCTCCGAACAGGACCATCACGACCAGCAGGACGATGATCCAGTGCCATATACTTAGGGAACCCATCTACAAATCCTCCGCAGCGACGGGCTTTTTTCGGCTCGTCCCGCCATGATTTGGAGAAGAAGCTAGGCCTCGCAGGCGGCAAAAACAAGGACTTCGCACCCGGGCAAAGAGCCGCGCAATGCCTTGAAATAGCGGAATTTACGTTAATTCGGTGTCGTTACTTTTCGGACTGCGAGGGCGGCGCCAAACCCAAGTCGATGTCGCCGGGTTCCAACGGATCTTCGTCTTCGCGCAATGTTGAATCGTCCGATGGAAGCGGCACGGCAAATCCGGGAGGCAGATTCCCCTCGAGCATGCCAGCACCCTTCAGCTCTTCGAGCCCTGGCAGGTCACCCACCTCTTCCAGGCCGAAGTGGGAGAGAAATGCTTCCGTCGTCCCGTAAGTTATTGGACGGCCAGGCGCCTTGCGACGGCCGCGCGGCCGGATCCAACCGGTTTTGAGCAAAACGTCGAGCGTGCCAGCCGCTGTTACGACGCCACGAATTTCTTCGATTTCCGCTCGGGTGACAGGTTGATGGTATGCGACAATTGCAAGTGTTTCGGTTGCAGCACGCGAAAGCTTGCGTGTTTCTACGATCTGCTTGGTCAACAACCACGCCAAATCGGTCGCCGTCCGGAATGTCCACTTTTTGCCGACCTTGACCAGATTGACGCCGCGGGTTGCATATTCATCGCGGAGCTGCGCGAGCGCCGCCTTAACATTGACGTCGTTAGGAAGTCTGCGCGCCAACATCGCCTCATCGAGTGGTTCGCCCGCCGCGAATAGAAGCGCTTCAAGCAGCCGCAACTCCTCCGGCCGCGTTGCCGGCGCCACCGTAGCCTCCGGCTCCGGCTCATTGTTTTGCACTACCATGAGCTTTTTGGCCGCGCCCGGCATGGATACTTTCCCCTTATGAGTTTTCTTCTGCGCCATACGTAATTGCATTTCCATTCACACCGGCGCGCTTGCGCATATAGATCGGCGCGAATGATCCTTTTTGGTGAATTTCCGCATGCCCCTCACGCACCATTTCGAGCGCGGATGCGAACGAAGAAGCAAACACTGTTGCGGCAAGAGCGGGTTCGACCACATAGCTAATTAGAAACTGATCAATGCGAGACCAGTCCGCCGACTGGCCTATCAGACGTTCAAGCGCTGAGCGGGCCTCGGCCAACGACCAAACTGTACGTTGCATGAACCGAACACGCGATAACGCGCTCCGTGATCGTTGCGTGGCATAGGACGAAAGCAGGTCATAGAGCGTAGCCGACCATTCCGGCTTCTTGACCTCCTCAACCGGCTCAGGCAGCCCGCGCGGAAAAATGTCGCGGTTTAACTGCGGACGCTCCATCATGCGCGTCGCAACGTCGCGAATTGCTTCCAGCCGGCGCAGACGGTTAGCCAATGCCAACGCCATATCCTCGGCGCTCGGACCATCGCCCGGCTCCGCTTCCGGCAGCAACAAACGGGATTTGAGGTACGCGAGCCACGCCGCCATTACGAGATAGTCCGCGGCAAGCTCAAGGCGCAATTTCCGTGCCGCTTCGATAAAAGACAGATACTGGTCAGCCAGCGCCAAGATTGAAATCTTGGTCAAATCGACCTTTTGCTGGCGCGCAAGCATCAGCAGCAGATCGAGAGGCCCCTCAAACCCCTCCACGTCCACGATCATGGCCGGCTCAGTCGTGCCACGATCGGCGCCGAGCGTTGTGCCGAATTCTTCTCCGCTCATGAGACGATCTTTCGTTGGGCTGCCGTTCGATCGTCGCCCATCATTTGCGCGAATACCTTGTGTGCGGCATGCGTGTCGAATTTCGCGGGTGCACTTCGGAGGCGCAGTGCTGCGTCAGCCCGGCGCGCGGACTCGCCAGCAAGCTTGGGGGCTCCGGTAGCGACGGCCACCATCTCGGTCAGATCGCCGTTGCAGTGAAGGACTATGTCACATCCGGCAGTCAAGGCGGCACGGCTCCGCTCTGCCACGCTGCCGGAAAGAGCATTCATCGAAATATCGTCGCTCATTAGCAGGCCCTGGAATCCGATAAATCCGCGAATCACTTGCCGCACTATTGTGACCGAAGTGGTGGCGGGCGCGACTGGGTCTATGGCACTAAACACAACATGCGCAGTCATCCCAATCGGCAAGTCCGACAGCGGCCGGAATGCTGCAAAATCGACCGCCTCGAGGGTGGCTCGGTCCGTCTCGACGACCGGCAGTTTGTGGTGGCTATCGACGGTGGCTCGGCCGTGGCCAGGCAGGTGCTTTAACACCGGGAGAACTCCGCCTGTCAGCAAGCCGTTCGCAATCGCTTTCGCGATGGCGGAAACTTTCTCCGGCTCGCGGCCGTAAGCGCGGTCACCTATAACCGGATCGCTGCTTGCCAGCGGCACGTCGGCCAATGGCAGGCAGTCAGCGTCTATGCCGAGCGGCCTGAGGTCGGCGGCAATCAAATGCGCGGCAAGCCTTGCCGCGGCAATGCCGGCCGCCGGTTCCCGGTCATACAGATCCCCATACCGTTGCCCGGCGGGATAGGCGGGCCAGTGCGGGGGTCCCAGCCGCTGGACGCGCCCACCCTCCTGGTCGACGAAAACGGGCGCCTCCCACCCCACCGCTGCTCGAAATGAATCAGTAAGATCGGTAACTTGTGCGGGTGTATTCACGTTTCTTTTGAAAAGGATCAGCCCCCACGGTTCAGCCTCACGGAGGAATGCGCGCTCATCGGCGGAAATGCTCAAGCCGGCTAATCCAGTAATAAACGCGCGCGCCGCCATCGGCGCGGATTAGCCCGCGCCCGCCGTAAGGGTCAAGGTTTGGGAGCTTAATTCCTCTGGACGAGACACTGGCCGCCAGCGGCCTTCAGGCTCGAACACAGTTCGGCGGCCTCCGCGGGGTTCGCGAAGGGACCAACCATGGCGCGATAATAGGTTCCTTTGGCTCCGAGGTCCGCCTTGTGGACCAGGAGTTCGCGACTACCAAGCTGGGTCGGGAACTTGGCTTGTAATCCACGGAACGCAGCCTGGGCTTCAGCCTCGCTTCTCTGCGAGGAAACCTGCACAAAGCTGCCGCTGCCACCATTGCTGGCGGCGGGAGCCGGAGCCGCGGCTTGCGGTGCAACGGCCG
>AF_2010_repII_A1DRAFT_10000130_pt1 | contig 13480 bp, 17 predicted proteins | sample AmaForreplicIIA1_FD_9195 | JGI IMG/M metagenome (IMG submission 9195)
TCCAACCAATCAACTACGTGTATTTGCAGAATATGCCAAAAGCCCACCATGGATAGCTGCTCATATTGGTCAGTTTGTAGGAGGAATTATAATTTTCGCTGGAGGATTTATAGCTCTATCCCGATTGCTTATGCGGTCAGAATCTATGACAGTTTCTGTACTAGCTTGGATCGGCTTTGCCATAGCAATTATAGCAGCAAGTACACTTTCTATTCTTCAGGCTGTTGATGGTATAGCACTTAAGCGAGCTGTGGATTCTTGGGTCGTTGCACCTACTGAAGAGAAAATGGCAGCGTTTAGGGTTGCAGAAGGAATTAGATGGACTGAGGTTGGGACTAATAGTATCTATCGCATCCTCGAAGGTACGGTGGCAATAGTCTTTGGTATTGCAATTACACTTAGTACTATAGTTGGCAGATGGATTGGTGCAGTAGGGATATTTGCGGGGGCCATTACAATTGCTGCTGGCATAGAAATTGCTTATATTGGCTTTGCGTCCTATGCTGAATTGGGCACATATTCCAGGATAATTTATTGGATTTGGATAATAATTCTAGGTGCTTTTATGTGGAAAAAGACTATCTCAAAGAAGGCATCGTAACTAGACTGGCAGTAATCATGTCTTGGCAAATGCTAATGACATCGATGTGGCAGCCCTGTCTGTTTGTATAACGGAATATATTTGACCCCTTGGCTTTTTGTGATTTGCATCAAAATAGATTTCCTAATGGCTTCCTTTGTCAACCAAAATTCAGCGTAATACTTTTCGGTTACTACTATTGCTAACCTGTTGGCCTGTTTTTTCTCTTCCTCAACTTCTGAGATGCTTCTAGTCTACTTTTTCATCTCAGCAATTATAAGTATTTGTATTCTACCAAAACCCTTTTTTTGTACTTTACATAGGCCAGGATCATATGTCTTATTATAGCATGTTGGCTAAAGAATAAATGAATGAATAGTAGTAGTAAAAAGAGTAGGAGCATTGGGTATACTCTAGTCGAGAAAGAGAGATTAGACCAACAAGCTGGCATTCCAATATGTGGTGCAAACTTATCTACTCCCGTGATAGACACATCCAATTTCATAAGCGAAATTCGCTATCAAATAGGAAATAAACTATACATCGAAAATGCGGATTAACTGGCTAGCTAGTGCTATTCAAGAAATCTCAAAATGAATACAGTGGAGCACCAAAGAGACACAGAATTAGAGAATATAGTTGGTAATTTGCTGATTGCAGAATATCAGGTAGAGAAATTAAGAGATAGAGTAGTTGATAAAATTGGTGGCAGGTACACTCGCTTGGCTGATAAGAAACAGTCTACATATATATTCAAAAGCAATGGTAGTTGGGTTAAAGTTTCAATTAATGTAGAAAAAATAGCAATAGATGAAACACCTGGCATTCAAGATGATATCCAAGAGACTGGAAACTTAGATAGTTAGTTCATTAGTATCTGTATCAAACGTATACCTATCTACTAAAGGTCGTCGATCTATCTATCGATATCTACTTGAATGACCATTCAAGGAATGACCTTTTAGATAATCTACATAGAGAATTATTTCCCCTGGCGATTAAATAATAATTCACCTAGGGTCCATTTGAGATAAAATATGGGTTTAACTTTATATCTTTGCAAATCTACTTTCTTAGCCACAGCCTGATTATCAATTTCTGTTGCTAGTCTTATTGGTTGAATACCTTCTATTCTGTCAATAAATGTAGAACCATCTGGATTCATATGGATTTCGTACATGACTGTATTATTATGATTTACGTGTTTATTTGCATATGAAACTTTTATGACTGGATATAATTCTTTTTTCAAATGATATTTATCCTTGTATTTTGCTTTCTCAAAGCTATTCAACAATTCATAACTAGTACCAAAAAAAGGAATTGCATTAGTTAGAAATCTCTTTAATTTATATATTTCTTTTTGAGGTATACCATAGGATTCAGTATTCCATTTTAAAAAATAGTTTTTTATCTCTATCTTTGGCTTATAGTAATCTTTGGGGACAAGATATTCTTCTAGTGTGGATTGCGTTATATCCAATAAACATAGTTTATATCAAATTCAGATATTAAACTGTGTTTACGGATTGTGATTAGACAGATAAACCAAGTGTAACTTTAGATGCAGTCTACTATGTGGTGCTGTGCCTTGAAAATAATTACCAACCTTGGTACCGAAGTAATAAATCATGCCGGGAATAGATGGTTACACTAGTTTCATTTCTTTTAGTCTTACTAAGCATATAGGATTAGTGATATTATGCAGCTGTGATGGAAGGGATCCTCTTTACCAGAGAGCTGGCTAAATTGTTGTAACCCTATCTTTGCTTCATTCTTCAGGTATCTTTGCCCAGTAAATGCATATTAAAGTAGATTAAGTAAGGTTGATACCCAGTAAAGGTTTATGCTTCATTTATTTCAGTAACGCACAGTCGGTTGAACAATCATCTTCCTAAATCCCCACCTGATAATAAAGCTACGCTGAAAAGATGCTTTACCAGGACTTATTGATTGGGACGAGAATATATTAGATGTAAAGGCGGAAATCGAGAAAGCTTAAATGGTAGTGATTTTTTGACGTCCGTAAAATTCATCATATATTGAATCCTAATTCTACCATTTTGTGATATTCCTCTTCTCTTCAAACCATTCAGCTGAAGCTTACTATCCGGTTCGTCATGTCCTAGGAACAATTGACAAAGACAAAAAATATTTGGTTAGTTGGCGTAATTGGCTGCTGAATTATTTACTCGTCAATGTACTATTTTATCAATAATATTGCAAATGAGGTTAACAATACTTTCTAACAATCAATATATTAAGCAGATTATAATTGCCTGTAGAAAGTATTATTGCTGCGCTTGACCAAATCTTTATTTTTGTTGACAAATCGCTCTCAAATAGTTAGAAATCAACGGCGCAAGTATTAACGTTAAGCCAATATGACTATTGCCTATATAGAAAAACCTACGGATTTTCTAAAAGAAATGAGAACTGGAATAGATGACCAACCAATATACGTGGAATATTATTTGTTAAAAACAACCCTAATTGATACCTAGTCGTTAGACCCTTAGTTGACATAGTTATATAAGATCTAAATGGTTCCATTAGTATTTGTGCTGATTCGATAAGCCTATAGGGACAGCAAAAGTGCTATTTGTCAGCCTAGTCACTTTCTATTGTAGTATTCGCTTACTTATATGTACAAGACAATTGCGTGATTGATACGACTTGTGGGACAATGTGGCACTTATGTTAGGGAGTAAAATATGATGACTTGTTCGCAATCTGATATCGAATCATTCAGAAAACAGATTATAATTTATGCATTCATCGCTTCGAAGATCTAAAAAGTGTAAGAGCCATGTTAGATCAATAAATATAACCATCATATTTCCCTACTTTATGTCTTCCTTTGCTCCTCACACATCTACTATTGATATCGTATTTGTTCTTGCAGATCAATTAAACCAAAAATCAGTTAATTAACCAGAAAACGACATGTGAATATATTCAAAAATACATTTATAGATTTCTCGCATTTGACTTATTATTCATTGTCAATCCCATCTGCAGGTGTAGAAAAAACGGTAGTGTTACATGATAGTAGAAGCATAAATAACGCATTATTGGGATTTTATGCCAAAACAAAAACTAGTTACGATTGTTATGGGATTACATCTCAATCTACACTGGAGTCTAAGGCAATCAATGATACATTATCCAACCTTAAAGGTCAAGGTGTCAGACTAAGACAAATCACAGAAATTACAAAGGATAACATATCTTACAGCAAAATGCAGATGAAAATTGTAGAGCTTCGTCATTCAGATGGAGTTAAAGGTAAAATCGAACTAACTGACACCGAACTCATCGTTACTACTACCCCTCAAAATGAAAAGTCAAATCAGACGGTTCAAGTCATTCACAGTAATGTAAAACAATTAGTAGAACAGCAGCAATCTCTATTTGAAATTGTCTGGAAAAAGGCTATTCCTGCTGAACAGAAAATAAGAGAGATAGAGGAGGGGATAGAACTGCCTGAAACTAAAGTATTGGAGGATCCATCTGAAATATTTAATCATATGAAGTATGTTGTTGAGAACGCGACTAAAAGATTAATTTGTTCATCAAGTGGTGGAATGCATTTGGCTTATAATAATTTCTTTGATCAGTACAAGAAAATACTTCATAAACATAAGAGAGGAGAGGGAGAAGGTATTCGATGGATAACAGTAATAGATAAAGAAAATAAAGCTTTAGTCAAAGTATTCATGAACTCTGGAGTGCAAGTAAGACATGTCGGAATTCTACCGCCACTCAATTTTGCTGTTGACAATACACACTTCTATGCTACGATAGACAAGATGGAATCAGGTAAAATAATGCAGAGTCTCTTGACCAGTAATGAGTCCACATATGTTAACTATTATTCATCTTTGTTTGAAGGATTATGGAATAATGGAATCGATGCTGAAACAAGAATAAGGGATATTGAAGAAGGCATAGATTCTGCAAATATTGAGATGATTCAAAACTCTCATGAAGCATTAGAACGTGCATGGAATCTAATAAGAACTGCAAAAGAAGAAGTATTGATTATGTATTCAACACCAAACGGTTTTCGTAGACAATTACAGATGGGTGCATTACAGCTATTCAAAGATGCAATCAAGAAACATCCTGATGTAAAAATCAAATTGCTTATTCCCAGCGAACAAATTACAGCAACGGTCTGGAAAACAAAGATGGAATCTCCACAGCAGGTCAATTTTAGAATTTACGAACACAGTTTGAAGAGTAGAATCACAATTGTGTTAGTTGACAAAAGAGAATGTATTATAGTTGAAACGAAGGATGATGCAAAAGAAGATTCTTACGCTGCCGTAGGCTTGTCTGTGTATTCTAATAGCAAATCAATCGTTGTATCGTATACCTCAATATTCGAAAGTCTCTGGAGACAAACTGAGTTATATGAACAATTAAAAATCCATGACAAAATGCAAAAGGAATTCATTAACATAACTGCACATGAATTACGAACGCCTGTTCAACCCATCCTTGGGTTGACTGAAGTTCTTCTTTCCAATACAAAAGATAACGAAGAACGTAAATTGTTAGATTCGATTATTAAAGGCGCAAGAAGATTGCAGAAGCTTTCAAATGATATTCTAGATGTTACGAGGATTGAAAGCCACTCGCTACAACTAATCAAAGAGCGATTCAATGTAAATGATGTAATTTTGGATGTAATAGCAGACATGAAAAGGCATATTTTAAGCAACAAGGTCAAATTATTCTTATACAAACCAAAGCAAGAAATCTTTGTAGAAGGTGATAAAGAAAGAATAATTCGAGTTATTTCTAATTTGTTAAATAATGCGATTAAATTCACTGAGGAAGGAACTATATCCGTTAGTACAGAAGTTAAAGGTAATAGAAAGAGAGAGGTCTTTGTCGCCATAAAGGATACCGGTCAAGGAATACACCCAGAAATAGAACCTAGGTTATTTTCAAAATTTGCATCAAAATCATTTCAAGGCGCAGGCCTTGGATTGTTTATCTCTAAAAGTATTGTTGAAGCACATGGAGGTAAGATTTGGGCTGAGAACAACTCTGATGGTAACGGAGCAACATTTACTTTTAGCCTCCCAATCAGTCAAGAAGTTGTTAAATAACTATGTATAATAATTTCGAATAAGTACGAGAGTTCGATTCTTTGTATACGAAACTAGGACGTTTAATATCAAAAGAACTTAACCAGATTATAATTTCATTTCCATAAACACATTTGCTCTATAATTATTATTTGGCATTGCGTACTCGTTTATTCGTTGGCCACTTCATCATCTGGTCCCTAATTGCCTTATCTAGGTCAGGGAATCTTTGTCTAATTTTCAATAAATATTTCTCTGCGTCATAACTTAAGCTCTTACGTTTTACATCAGTAAAGAACTCCTGTAACCACTTTCTAACTTCATCGTCTTCGTTTATCATTTTTTCAAAGTCAGGGAAAAGTTGCGCTAATGAATTTATGCCCCATTCTACCGACTTACCATCGTGGACCCGCCCAATAAAATAACGGAGAATGCCCTCTATGTTAAGTTTCCACGAAGCCCATTCTATCTTCATTTTTCCACCTACTTTACTCCCATAGCTTGCGCAATATCATGCTACATCTACTCACCATAAGCTGTGAGTCTTCAAAAACTTTTAGGCTACTGTCGCTCACTCAAGTGCCTGACATAAGATTTTCATTTCTTGCTCACTCAATAATACATATGTCATATCCTTCCTAGCCTCCGAGATTTTTTCTAATTCAGATTGATAATTTCATTTCTTAACTCCCATGTTTTTCGATTCTCGCTACAATGATTCCTAAATTCCTCGGCTGTAGCCAACGACGTTAGACAATTCGTTTCGATTGCGTAACTCAATTCGACGTATTACATTTACAGATCTATCTAATCCAGTTTGCTGTTATTCACTGATAGTATGTATGACTTGTCCGATAGTAGGAGGTTTTGTTATTACAAGCCTTCTACTCGACGTCTAGACAGATAGAGGCTATAATGATTCTTATCGACTTTGTAACTTTATATTAGTATTTATATTAGATGATTTAATGCACAAACATATACCTTTCGCTATAGCGGCGGCAGTATTGTTGACAGCTATCGTGACGGTGATTCTATCCACTGTCAACGCAGCATACGCAGTGATTGCAAAACCACCACTGGCGGTGCACCCAAGGTCTTTCCTTCCCTCAGGACTAACTGGTCACCCAACCGCAGCACATGCAATGCCGATGACCAGTGCTACTATTGGCGCAGCTAATAATATGACCAATGCTACTGGTAACGCAGCTAATAATATGACTGGCAGTGTGGGCCAAGCCAAATCAAGTGAAGTCTCTATAATCAAAGGTGCATCAAATCCTGGCATTACGGAACCTTTCAATCCTTCACCACTTACAGTTTCCGTAGGAGCTGCCGTCACATGGACAAATCACGACATCACTGGCCACACAGTTACCGAAGGAAACCCATCTGGCAATACCCCAGCTAACGGATTTGATTCTGGAATTCTAGCCCCTGGAAAAACGTTTACTCACACTTTCGCTACTGCTGGAGCTATACAATACTATTGTACTCTTCATCCAACAATGTTAGGGGAAGTAATAGTAAAGTAAATTTTCTGATTAATTGTATTAATTTTTCTCCTACGCAGACCATGGGCGCTGCCGAAAACACTACTGGCGGCAAGTAATATCGAAATAGAATCAGTAACACACATTGTTTTTTATCCTAATAGCCTGGCTCAGTGTGTGCATACACATCTCTAACGATATCCAGGTAACGAATAAAGAGCTGTCTTCTTTTTGGACTATTAATGGTGAAATGTAGTAAATGTGGTAACGAAGCTGAAGGGACAGCGGAGCACGGTGAACATTTAAAAGTACAAAAACACCTACCAGCACACTCACAACCCGAACACACCGAGTATACGGCATATCAGGACAAACGAATGACGGATATAGAAAAAAGACTAGATAAATTGGAAGGAAAATAACCATCTTATAGTCTAAGTTCTCCGTAAGACTGTTGTAGTATAAGGCCAAATTTACGTTAGTGATAAAGGCTGAGTTGGCCTATGTCGAATCCGAAAGCCAAGCCAGCTGTGATTGCTTCTTCGATACTAGTTAATAGATTATGCACAACATATGAGATATACATTTTAGAGACACTTGCATAAAGAGCAGTCAGTCAACCACGGTTTGACCCCCGCAGGTCGATAAATAAAACCTATGGTCTAAATGAACAAGCTGGTATAAGGTGGAAATACCAGCAGCCAGCTTGTGAAACCCCGTTGTTGTTGCCTTTAATGGTTTCAAAGAATAATAGATGGCTATGAAATAAGGTTTACTAGGCGCACACATTATGAGGACTGATTATAAATTGATTAGGCTTAGGAGTGATATCTATTCCTTACTATCTACTTCGGGGGGAATACGGGGATAGTTTTTTTCGGATATTTTGCAGTGCTTGTTGGACAATCAGAGTCGTGAATCGACTACCGTAGCCGGCAGCCACACAAAAGCCATATCAAAATTAGTGAGAAAATATTAGTTACAATGAATAATGATGCTTAATTTATACTTATATGACATAGATACTAGGAACGAATTGAAAAAATGAGTAAAATTTGGCCTTACGCCATAATTGGTATTATTATCTTATTTTTAATCCACCAGGAAGTTTTTGCTTCGACAACAAACAATACAAACCAAGACTTAGTTTGATTGACGGCAATACTTTACTTCAATCTAATGCAACGATAATAGCAGGACCTCTTATTCTTCTAACTCTTATCTTTCAAACTACCAACCTGATAACTATCTTGAACGACTTAGATAAAGAAGCCAGTGTATTCAGCTGAAACCACTTCTGAAGAAAGACGTCGGCGAAATAAGGAATATCTCATAGAAGTCAGCAAGGAACTCGGCAAAGTGGCTGGTCAAAGAATATGGTGAAAAAGTTCACCAGCCAGATTTACAAATCGGTGATTCAGATGGAGATAACAAATGCATTATCTTTAGTGATTATTGGAGGAATAATGCCATTTTCAATTTCCGCCGTTGTTATTCTTATTTTTAGGCTCCTTTATTTAGGAGAATTATTTATGGCAGCAGGTTTCATATATTTGATTGTAGGAGTAGTATTGATGGTATATATGTATAGAAAGATTTCCCTTTCAGAGTTTCATAAGGGGAGTTTGTTTGACTTTTCGTCCTTTCTTCCTTTCCGTTAGCTCTGTAATCTCTTTTTTGGCATAATTCCTCCCTTGTGTGCTAGAAGATAAATCAATTGTTGTCGGTTGTGTCGGTTGTGCAGAGCACCTATCTAAAACATTTTGATTCGCTGGTGCATGGCGTATACAATTATTATTGTATCTTGAAACATCTACAAAACCTTTCTTTAGATATAGAAACCTTGCTGCATATAGATATTTTGAGCTATCCAGAACTATTCTCTTGTAACCAAACCTTTTAGCAAAATCTATTGCTATATCGAGCATTTTTTGTCCTATTCCTAATTGTTTATAATGCCTTAATCATACATGCGCTTTAGTTCAGCCGTGGATTCAATTTGTTTCATGTTTCTTATTGCTATTGTACCTATAATTATAATTTGATTATCATTATTATTATTATTATTATCGCAGTCTTTTGTGCTTTCAGCAACCCAGAAACATCCACCGTTAGATTTTTTATAATGTTCCTCTATAAAAGTTATATCAGCATCTAAGTCATCAGAATCAAGTTTAAATTCAAATTCATTAACAATAGTATCTGAAATAAGCTTTACTACTCTTTCAGAATCTGTCCTATTATTAAATACTCTTACTTGAAAGCCGGATTCCATGCCTACAGTTAATAGAATACAATTCCCCTAACCCTTAATGTTTATATCCAAAGTAAATGTTGAATCTTACTATTGAAAGTTATACAAGCTATTCCTAATATGCCCAATTCTGTTTCAGAAACGGAAGTCACTAACTTTCTTGCAAGCAAACTCAACATCCAGATAGCTACCATTGACGAGGATGGATATCCTATGATTCAGCCAATCTGGTTTTTGTTCAACAAGGAATCTGACAAGATATACATAGCCACTCAAAAAATGACAAAGAAGGTTCAGAATATTCGTAGAAATCCTGATAAAATATACTTTTCAATTGATGATAATAACTATCCATACAAGGGAGTAAAGGGAAGAGCTGTAGCGAAGATATCTGAAGACGTACAAGCGAATTTGTCTATAGTAGAAAAGATAAACATAAAGTACCTTGGTACTAATGAACATCCTCTCGCTAAAATGATATTGGAAAACACCAAAAATGGCATCCAGGTCGTTATTGAACTTGTACCCAAATTCTTCTCAGCATGGGATTTTAGCAAGGCTATGTAGTAATAGTGGTTCACAAAGGTAAAGCTGCAAATATAGCTAATATGCTTAGATATATTGCAAGAAATATATGAAAATAGACAGAAAGGGTTTGAAGTAGGTTAGATAATGTATCAATAGGTTTGGATTGTATTCTAGCGTTTAATGCTATTTCAATTTTGCAAATTTAATCAATATAGTAACTGCAAAAAGTCTATCCCCAGTAGCATCAGACTAACTATCAATCTTATATATAGTAATCACCAATAATAATCTAGGTGAGATAATACCAGAAAAGACAAAAAGTTCTTAAAGGCAGCTTCACAGGAACCCGAATTATTTACTGAAGAGCAGCAGGAATTCTATCGAAATAAACTATTGTTATTAAAGGACTTTAATGAAATATTTGAATTCGTGAAGATTGCAGTTGAGGCAAAATTTAGAATGCATAGAGCTGGAATAAGCTTGATACTACAGGGCCTTCCAACTACCCTTGGAGCATATCATGTTCTCGGCTCTAACATGATAATCATTAACAGACGAATATTGGCCATAATCAAGGCACGCAAATCACTAGAAGAATATAATTCATACTTATTTATGGTGCTTGGTCATGAATATCTTCACAGCTTTGGTATTGTAAATGAATTAAAAGTTAGAAAAATGATCTACTCGTTATGCCTGTCATTGTTTGGAGAAGATCATCTTGCACCGATAATGGCTAGATATGGACCTTGGTCTGTATTTCCAGACTTACATCTAGATTATAAATACGAACCTGAACAAACCTTTGAGATAGTAAGAAATTTTGATCAAACTACCCAATCCTACATTCATTAAATTATTTTCGATGCTGCTTATTGATGATAACAACACGATTAGTAAGGTTATTTATAGCCTATAACAACCTTATGGCTTATTCGAGTTTCTTCGAATAGGTAATTATCGCTCAAAACAAAGTTATTTTGTCCCTATCTCCACCTCATTATGAAGCATTATCATGATATTCGAGAAGTATTGGTTCGTAATAATTTGTTATGTCTGAGGTCCTTCAATTCCTTGATTATCTCGGAGAAGTCTAGAAAGTATCCTAAAAATAAATATAAATAAAACACAAAAGAGATATAAAATTGAATCAACGGCTCACATACTATTATTAGACCAGTATGTATAATTTTTTTTCCTTCTTCTTACACCGGTAGTTTGTTAGAAGATGCAAACTGAAGTTATTAGATTTCCCTAGATAGCTTACGAGCTGCTTTAACTCTTGATTTTGCATTGTTGATCTCGTTTGACTCAGTAATTGGTTCTTCTCCCATTTGCCCACTAGTTGCATCGTTTAATGCCTGATCACGTTTTAATGGATTCTTTTTCTCTAAGCTCATATATTTATTAACACGATATAGTTTATAGGAATTTGCAACTAGTTAAGCTACTTGAAATAATACACAATATAAACGATATAAGTTGGTCGGAGTTGCGCTCCATTGTTCCGGCCCCAGTTTTCGCTAAAGATATTAATCTTCTTTTTCATTATAAACTCGATGAGACTTGATTATGTGGTATCAAGAATTGAAGCATCACAGGAAGTGCTGCCTTATGTTTATGTCACCTATGCTAATCAGAATGACTACAAAGCAGGCGCGGACAGAGCGCCACCATTTAATCGATTTGGTGCGAATATGATGGCATTCACATCATTGTTTCCATTGTTTTTGGGCTCTGTAATACATTCTTCAGCTGTTACCATTATCATCAGCCCAAATTAGCGCTTATGATCTGAATATTTGAATATTTGAATGAATGTTGGAACAATCATTTCATCTGTTCTGCTTCGGTGTCGAAAAGCTCATTCTTTCTTACGTGCACTGGTGTTAAATCATTAGAAAAGACTTCTATCGTATTGATGCTATTTATTGGTACCATCTGTGTATATGTTATAGCGCCTGACTTGTTCTTGCATTCTTCGATTACCCATCTATCAGTAGTTCTAAAATCTATAGTTGTAAATTGCCAATATGGCGAACTTTTTCTTTCTTCTTTCGCCACCTCTTTGATGCGTTCTGTATCTAAATAATCTAGCTCTTTAGCACATCCGTTGTTTTGGTTATCTTGAGTAAAAGTAACAAATGATATAAATACTGAGTTAACGCGGCGCCCATTGAACGTTACCGATATCTTGTCGTCAGTCATCTAGTTTGTTAACATCTTCCAACATTCTCTATTTGAACGTTTGACTCGTATTGACTTGAGTTACACGTAAGCATCAAGTCTAACCAACAATTTTATATTTTCAGCATTGTGGGGCAAATGCGAATACACAAAAATAAATTATATTTCAGAAAATATCCAAAGTCAGATCTTGTTAACCTTTTAGTAATCGATAGCATGGTTTTGTTATTTTATTTTTATTTAATCATGTGTGAATCCAATAGCAGGCCCGGGCATAAATCCAACAGTTCCAAAAATCTGGTACGTAACATCCAAACTATTTTTACCATGGTTGGTTAGCATTTATCCAAGTCTGTATTGAAGATATGCCAATAATGTCTTTTAGAGAATAAATTACTAATCAATTATTAGATTTTAATGATTATTTCATACGTTCTGCTTCCGATTCACGCAACTTATTCTTAAGAGAGTCTGGTTTTGGACTATGTGAGTATATTTCAATATCAATTATGTTATGTATGGTAACTGTATGTTTAAAAAGAACCAAGCCACTCTCATTTTTTGTCTCTGCTATCAACCATTTATCGGTAGTTTTTAGATCAATTTCTGCGATCTGATAGAACGGAATGTCTTTATTTTCTTCATCATTGGCCGTGTCTATCATATCATCTGTGCTGAAGTATTAGTATAATATTGACTTCTGTTTAAATAATGTAGCAATGCGAACACGATCATGGATGTTTGGAGATTTTGAATATCTCCATACTACGTATGCAATAAACGTAGCAGCAACATCATTGACTTTCTCTGCTAATTGCTCAATTGTAATCGAAATGAATTCTTCTTTGGTATAAGCGGGGATTTTTTTTACAGCTACCCCCGTTTGAACCCAACATTGAGCCCGGCATGAAACTACTCACTCCAAACATCATTCATTGATCTCGCTCAATCTTTCTATACGTGCCTAAACCATCAATTCCATTTGTTATCAATTCTTCAACAAATAAGATTATCATGCTATCCTCAAGGCCAAATAATACCACACAGAAATGCTTCATTAGTTGCAGCAAATTAGTTGCAGCAACAATAAATGTGAAAGATACAACCAAAAAACCATTGATTTTACATCCTGTTCACGAAGGTCTGAAGTTGCACAAAACTCACACGATTCAAAACAATCGTTACAAGCATTAATACAGGATTGATATTTCTCATTCCAAAGTTCTTTTAAAGACATTTCCCTTACATTAGCATTGGATTCACGTTTGTAAGCATCATTCTTGGTACACTAAAGATGACATTCTTGGTACACTAAAGATGACATTCTTGGTACACT
>AF_2010_repII_A1DRAFT_10000131_pt1 | contig 13336 bp, 12 predicted proteins | sample AmaForreplicIIA1_FD_9195 | JGI IMG/M metagenome (IMG submission 9195)
CCTGTGCTGCTCATCGCCGTGGGTGTGGCCAGTTTCTTTCTGGCGCCCGATGCGGCGACCGATCAGATCGTCGGTGAAATGGAACAAATGATCGGTGCGCAAGGGGCGAATGCGGTGCGCCAGGTGATCGAATCATCGCGTGGATTTGGCAAGGGCTTCTGGGCAGTGAGCGTTGGAGTTGTAACGCTCATCATCGGTGCGACGACGGTTTTCGGAGAGCTGCAATCTGCGCTCAATCAGATTTGGGACGTCAAAGCAAAACCGGATCGTGGTGTGATTATGTCGTTCCTCATCGATCGGGTGCGTTCGTTTTCTATCGCCATTGGCGTGGGATTTCTTCTCTTGGTTTCACTGGTAATCACCGCGCTCATCAGCGGGCTCCAAGAGTACATGAACGCCTGGTTGCCCGGCGTCCCGTGGATTTGGCAAACGGCAAACGTTGTCAGTTCGTTCCTCGTGATCGCAGTTCTCTTTGCCATGATCTATAAATTCTTGCCGGACGTAGTGATCTCGTGGAAGGACGTGTGGATCGGAGCGGCGGTGACGGCGGTGCTTTTTACCGGAGGAAAATATGCAATCGGAATTTACCTGGGACGAACTGCGACGGCGAGCGCATTTGGAGCGGCCGGTTCGCTGGTAGTCCTGTTGTTCTGGGTCTATTACTCTGCGCTTATTAGCTTTTTCGGAGCGGAATTCACGCAAGTTTACGCGCGTCGTTATGGGCCAGGCATCCAGCCGCAAAAACACGCGGTTCGCGTCGGACGTAAGAGCGATTCGATCTGATGTGACAAGAGCTTGGAGCAGTCGCATTATTTCACATGGTCCAAGTCTCAGTTAAGTACACGGGGGACTTGCATTGCGACGCGACACACGGTCCCTCGCAGGCAAGAATTTCCACAGACGCGCCGAGCGATAATAAGGGCAAGGGTGAAGCCTTTTCTCCTACCGACCTCGTCGCCACCGCTCTGGCCACATGCATCAGCACGACCATGGGGATTAAGGCGGAGGACCTCGGAGTTAATCTGCGCGGAATGACTGTCTCCGTGCAAAAGGAAATGTCGAGCGATCCGCCGCGCCGAATCGTTGCTTTGCCTTCAGAAGTTCACATCCCGCTGCCGCCCGATTCGCCGCATCGCGAAGTGCTCGAGCAAACCGCGCTCAATTGTCCTGTGCACAAAAGTCTGCCTGCGGAAATTCGCCGTCCCACAAAATTCTTCTGGGAAGGCTAATGCCCATCGTCCCACTAGAATGAGCGATATCGCCTCACGGAAAGCGCGTTTTTCAACAGTGTGAGTGTGATCAACGAGTCCACGCGTGATCCTTTGTTTTACCCATGGCAACCCTGGAAATCCGAAGAGCAGTCGAATCCGATATTCCAAGCTTGTTGCCTTTAATGCGCGAACTCGCCGAGTTTGAGAAATACTCGAGGGATTTCGCTATTACGGAGGAGGTGTTACGCGAACAGGGATTTCGCCGTTCGCCCCCTGATTTCCATTGTCTTATCGCGGAGGAAGGCTCCGCCCTGGTCGGATTTCTTGTTTATTATTTTGTTCCCTTCACGTATCGAGCGAAGGCGAATCTTATCGTCAAGGAGCTCTATATCGCTGATCGACATCGGAGCAGAGGAATAGGGAGACAACTGATGAAAGCTGTTGCGAAAGAAGCTCAGGAGGCGGGTTGCGGAGTGATCAAATGGTGGGTCGCCAGGTGGAATGAGCGGGGCGTCGAGTTTTACAAGCGCCTGGGTGCGACAATCGACAGCGACTGGCACGAATTTCAATTGTCCGAGAAAGCCTTTCGCGATCTGGCTGCCTCGTAACCAAAAAGCCTCGCTACCCGTACAACCACTGCATATAATCGTGCACGCCGTCTTCGAGCAAAAACCGCGGTTCGTATTTGAGCGCCTTACGCGCATTGGTGAGATCGGCTTGCGTGAAGTTTTGATAATGCGCGTGCGGATTATCGAAGTATTCGGGCTCGAAATTTGTACCAAGACATTTATTCAACACTTCGATGAGTTCATTGAACGAGCGCGCCTGGCCTGTTCCAAGATTATAAATTCCGCTCGTTTTAGCGTCGAGCGCACGAATGGTTCCTTCCACCGCGTCCTTCACGTAAACGAAATCGCGTTTCTGCTCGCCGTGCTTGAAAATGCGCGGTCGTTTACCCGCCTTTATCTGCTGCGCAAGATGATAAACCATGCTTGCGGGCACGCCCTTGTGCGCTTCGCGCGGTCCGTAAACGTTGAAGTAACGCAGTCCCACGATGATCCAGTCCGGCGACTCGGCAGCAGCCTGTCGGACGATGTTATCCATGATGACTTTGGAAAATGCGTAGACGTTCGCCGGTGCGGCGCCGTTTGATTCCACGCTCGCTTCCGTCGCTGGGCCGTAAGTCGCCGCAGAGGAAGCGTAGATGATTCGTGTCTTTGTCGGTCGCGCAAAATTCAAAAGCCGCCGAAAACTTTCCACGTTGTCGTGCACTTGAATGAATTGATCGTGCAACGTCGTATCGGTAATTGAGGCGAGATGAAAGATTGCGTCGAATCCGGCAGACGCCGGATCCTTGAACTTTTCTCGCCAATCGAGGGTCGCCAGATTTTCGGCAACGAAATCGCCGCAATACCCTGCCAGGTTCTTGAAATCGCCGGACCGGAAGTCATCAATCACCGTGAGACGCGCGTCCGGGAATTTCTCCTGTAACGTAAGCGTGAGATTGGATCCGATAAATCCGGCGCCGCCAGTGATGATGAACTTGGAAGTGGAAGAAGCCATCGTTGGATACGGTCGTAGCCTGCCTGTTTTTGTCATTCCGAGCTAAGTCGAGGAATCCCGTGGCGCTACCCTACATGTTAACAGCGGGATGTCTCGACTTCGCTCGACATGACGGCGGAGTTGGACGTGGGTGATTAAATAATCTTGACGCTTAGAGCGCAAGTGGCTAGTCCTCATTCCGGTTCTTTGCGAGCTTGGAAAAGTGGATCGGCGCAAGAAATCCCGTGAGAACCGGGAGCAGTTGCGCTGCTGTAACTGGATACGACTTCCCATTGGGCCAATCCCCGAAACCATTTCGGCGGGGGTGAAGGCGGGAACGAGGTACGATGCCTCACAGGCATTTTAAGCCAGGAGCCAGAATATTTGTCCGGTCCACCTCATTCGTTCCGCGAACGCGGAGCGAAAAAACTTCTTCGCAAAAAGAAGAATGAGAGCTGGGCGATGCGACGCCTCGTAGCAATTCGGGGCCTAACAAGTCCGACTCTCGGAGTTGGAGAAAACTTGTTATGCAAAATCGTTCAGTTTGGTTTTTCCCGGTCGCGATACTCTTCTTCGCGTCCTCGCTGTGCCACGCGCAGCAAGCCACGCCGACTCCGTCGCCGGGTGAAGCAGAGGTGGAGTCGGTGGTAGTGTCGGCAACGCGTTTCAATATTCCGCTCGATCAATCACCTGCAACCGTCACCGTCATTTCATCGGAAGACATCGAGCAGAAGCAAATCCAGCGCGTGAGCGATGCGCTTCGCGAAGCGCCCGGCCTGGCAGTTGTACAGACCGGGACGGCCGGCCAGTTGACCTCCGTGTTCATGCGCGGGTTGCCAAGCCAGGACATGCAAGTGCTGCTCGATGGTATTCCGATTAACCAGGGTTTATCCGGCGCGATGAACTTCGCCGACATTACTACGGAAGATATCGACAGGATCGAGGTAGTGCGCGGGCCGCAAAGCGCGATCTACGGACCGCACGCACTGGCAGGAGTGATTCAAATCTTCACGAAACAAGGCACCGGAACTCCGGACGTGATGGTTGCCGGCGAAGGCGGATCGTACGACTCCTTCCGTGAATGGGGGCAGAGCGACGGCAAAATTGGCGATTTCGATTATTCGGTCGCCGGTAGCCGGCTCGATACCGATAACGCGCGTCCGAATAACAATTATCGGAATACTGCCGGGATCGCGAACGTCGGCTGGTCGCCTGACCAACAACTACGAATTGGCGGTCTGTTTACTTATTCGTTTAGCGACACTGGAAATCCGAACACGATTTTCGATCCACGTCCCATTGATCACTTTTATACCGAGCGTTGGTTAATTGGACCTCACATCGATTGGAAGCCGGTTGAGTGGTGGGATCAGAAACTCATTGTCAGTTATGATCACGAGCGCCAAATAAACGATCCTAACGAGGATGGTTTCACGGGGCCAACACGAGCGCTCTTCGAACGAACCCAGGTTGATTATCAAAACAATTTGCGTCCAACCGCATGGCTTACGCTTATCTCTGGCTTTTACTACAGCCGGATTAATTCCGGGCAGGAGCGCCCATTCGTTTCGCAAGCGTTCGGACCACAACCGACTTTTATAGGCGACCATACACAGGAGATCGCCGGCATTGCGCAGGCGACGCTAACGCCAATTGAAAATTTGATCCTTGTCGCCGGCGGCCAGTTCGCTGACTTCAACGCGTTCGGCGGCGTGTGGACTTATCGTGTTGCTGGTAGCTATAAGGTCGACAAAACAAATTCGACGCTACACTCGAGTGTTGCGACAGGGTTCAGTCCCCCGAGCAGCCAGGACATCATCTTCGGTAACAACCCTAATTTGGAGCCGGAAAAAGTTTTCGGCTGGGACATCGGCGTCCGGCAGGAGTTTTGGCAGAAGCGTGTCGCGCTCGACTTGACGTACTTTCATAACGATTTGTCGAACGTGATTGGGTTTAATGGGCTCTTTCAGACGCTCAACCTCGGTGCTGCCGAAACGCAAGGATTGGAAGCCGAGTTACGTGCGGAACCGATCCCCGATCTCCTGTTCATGGCGAGTTATACATATCTGGACACCAGAAAAACTTCATCTGCTGATATTTCGCAACCGGAAGGCGCGCGTTTGCCGCGCAGGCCTCGCAATGAGATCTATTTTTCTGCTTCATATCTTTGGTTCAAGAAATTGCGCACGGTAGTCGAAGCAAAGTTCGTGAATGCGCGAGAGGAACTGAACTTCGGTGCCCCGAATTTCGATATCGAGGATTATTCCCTCGTAAACATTGCAGCGGAGTATGACTTCACGCCGCATTTCTCAATCTTCGGGCGTATCGACAACGTAACTAACGAGCATTACTCGGAAGTCTTCGGTTTTCCCGCGCTTGGCCGCGCAGCCTACGGTGGCGTGAAAGTCCGCTTCTAGTCTCTCTTGTCATTCCGAGCGAAGTCGAGGAATCTCTCGTTGTTCGCGGAAACATCCACCATGTCCCTGAACCTTTCCGACAAGAAACTGGCGGTACTCGGTGCCGGAAAATTGGGTGGCATCTTGCTACGCGCATTTCTGAAGCAGGGACTGTTTGTGCCCAATCGCGTGACCGCGACTGTAAAGCATGCGGAGAGGGCAGCCGCGCTCGCGAAGGAGCTCGGCATTGCAGTGACCACCGACAATCGCGAAGCGGTCAAAAACGCTGACATCGTTTTGCTGACAGTAAAACCGCAAGCCGTTGCCGAAGTGTTGCAAGAGATCGCTCCCGGAATTGGCGCCGACGCGCTGGTTATCTCAGTTGCGGCCTCTGTGCCGGTAGGCTTCGTCGAGCAGCAACTCGCTGCGGCCGCGAGCAGCAAGCGCGACGATGTGCCAGTCGTGCGAGCAATGCCAAATACTCCGGCCGCTGTTCACTGCGGCATGACGGCAATCTGTGGTGGGACTCATGCCAAGCTCTCGTCATCTCGACGTTGCTCGCACGATGTTCGATGCCGTTGGCCGGACGATTGTCCTTGATGAGAAGCACATGGACGCGGTCACGGGCCTTTCTGCAAGCGGACCCGCCTTCGCATACATCATTCTGGAATCGCTGGCCGAAGCCGGCGTGAAAGTCGGCTTGCCGCGTGACGTAGCGACTCTTCTCGCTACCCAGACAATGAAAGGCGCAGCGAGCGTTGTGCTGGAAACCGGCGATCACCCCGCGCTTCTCAAAGACGCCGTGACTACTCCCGCGGGATGCACCATCGACGGCATTCTCGAGCTCGAGGAAGGCAAGCTTCGCGTCACGCTCATCAAAGCGGTCGTGAAAGCGACGAGCCGCGCCGGTGAGCTGCTGTTCGAAAAATAGTAGTGTGGGGTCGCCGCCTTGTTATTCGGAATGCTTGCCGCGCCGTAGCGCCGCAAAGGCGGGAAGTCTCTTGCCACCCCGTAGGTTTATGCGAAGGCTGGGAGGAATTTCCAGGTGATAAATATGACTCCGCTGCTTTACCTCATGATCGGATTGATCGGCGGGTTAACTGTTGCGGTGGTCGTTCTGCTATCACGGCGCGGAAATCACGGGGCGGCAACCGAGCTGGCAAAACGATTGGAGACGATCGATCGCAGCTTGCGCGACGAATTTTCGCGCAATCGCGAGGAAGCAGGCGCGGCGGCGAAGAATCAGCGCGAGGAATTGGCCAGATCGTTGGAAGGCGTCAGATCGATTGTCGACGTTCGCCTGCGGCAATTGCAGGACGACAACGCACAGCAGATCGATAAGATGCGCGCCACCGTCGACGAAAAGTTACAAGGCACGCTCGAGAAACGTTTGGGCGAATCGTTCAAGCTAGTCAGTGATCGGCTCGAGCAAGTCCATCAGGGCCTTGGTGCAATGCGCCAATTGGCGAGTGATGTCGGCGGGTTACAACGCGTGCTCACAAATGTGAAGACACGAGGTGGTTGGAGCGAATGGCAGCTCGGCGTTCTCCTGGACGAAATGCTTACACCTGAACAGTTCGCGAAAAACATGAAGATGCGCGATGACACTGACGAGCGCGTCGAGTTCGCGATCAAATTGCCCGGGGACGAAAACGGCGCGCCCGTTTGGTTGCCGATCGACGCGAAATTTCCGATGGAACACTACGACCGCCTGGCTGCGGCGCAGGAGAAAGCTGATCCCGCAGCAGTAGAAAGCGCGATCAAAACTTTGGAAACCCAATTGAAGCGCTGCGCGAAAGACATTTGCGAGAAGTACATTAATCCGCCGAAGACGACCGATTTTGCGCTCTTGTTTCTGCCGAGCGAAGGACTTTACGCGGAAGCGATCCGGCGTATCGGCCTGGTTCAAAATGTGCAGCGCGATTGTCGCGTCACGTTTGTTGGGCCGACGACGCTCGCAGCATTGCTAAACAGTTTGCAGATGGGTTTTCGGACGCTGGCCATCCAAAAGCGCTCCAGCGAAGTCTGGAACCTGCTCGCAGCAGTGAAGACTGAGTTCAGCAAATTCGGGGAATCGTTATCGGCAGTTAAGGAGAAAATCGACCAGGCATCGCGCAAGATGGAAGACGTCGACGTTCGCTCGCGGGCGATCACAAAGAAATTGCGTGACGTCGAGGAATTGCCGTCGAATCCGCAGCCATTGTTCAAGGATTTTCTGCAAACCGATAACGACGACTGAGGCGAATCAGGGTCGTACATGAAAACGGCGTTGATTACCGGAGCGAACAAAGGCATTGGCCATGAAGTGGCGCGACAGCTCGCAGCCAAAGGATTTCATGTCTTCGTAGGTGCGCGGAATGCTAAGGCTGGGCGCAAAGGAGCTGAGGAGATCGCAAAAAAAGGCGTCAACGCGACATTTTTGGAAATAGATGTTGCTGATAATGACAGCGTCACAAAGGCGGTGCGTGAATTCTCGAACATCGAGGATCATCTCGATGTGCTCGTGAACAACGCAGGGATTGTCGCCGATGGCGACGAAGCCATTTTGGAGGTTAGTGACGATCTGTTACGGCGGACGCTGGAAACAAACGCACTCGGCGCGCTGCGCGTTACGCGCGCGTTCGTCCCGGTGCTCCGGAAAAGCAAAGCACCGCGCGTGATCAATGTCTCAAGCGGCAGCGGTCAGCTGACCGGCGGCGCGGATGGTTGGGCGCCGGCTTACAGCATTTCAAAAACTGCGCTGAACGGTGTTACGTCACAGCTCGCGACGGCATTACCGAAATTCGCGGTTAATGCCGTTTGTCCCGGCTGGGTCCGAACGGACATGGGCGGTGAAAACGCGAGCCGCTCAGTCGATGAAGGCGCGGACACGATTGTATGGCTAGCCAGCGAAGCGCTGCACGATCTCACAGGTAAATTCCTGCGTGATCGCAAAGAGATTCCGTGGTGATTCTCTGTAGCGGCGGTCTATGATCGCCGACGCGCTCGAAGCTTATTGCAGAAATGGATTTGTCAGACGTTCGTTTCCTATTGTTGTTGGCGAGCCGTGGCCGGAGAGCACCGTCACATCATCGCCCAGCGGAAATAGTTTTTTTCTGATCCCGTCGAGTAGTAGATCCATATCGCCGCCGGGCAAATCACCGCGACCAATGCTGCCGGCGAAAAGAACGTCGCCACCAATGAGCAAACGGTCCTTGCTCGAAAAGAAACAGAGACTTCCTGGGCAATGACCCGGCACTTCCAGAACTTGGAAATCCGTACCGAGAAAAGTTCGGTTTGGTATCTCTTCAATCAGGAAATCTGGTTCGACTGGTTGGACTTCCAGCGCGAACCCGAAGTTCCGAAAGAAATCGCGATCGGAAATCATAGGCGCGGTGAGAGGATGACATCCGATCTGGCAATGAAACTGTTGTTTAATTCTGGCAACGTCCTGGACATGATCGACGTGCCCGTGCGTTAGCAGCAAAAGTTTGGGATGGATATTGAGGGAACGGAGCCATTCACACGCCCCCTCAGGTGCGTCGAACAAGATCCATCCCTCCGGGGCTTGAACCAGATAGCAATTGGTTTCGAAAATCCCGCCGCAAAACGCTTTGTAAGTCGCAGAGGCCATTGTAACGAAGTTTTTTGAATGTTCAGCCGCTTCGATTGTCTATCTCTACCCAAAAATGCTGACTTTGTCTCGTTGTCTTGCGCTTCGCGGCGAATTCTGCGAATGTCTTAAACCTCTTTTTTACCAATGAGATCATCTTTCCGACGATCACTTGCACTTTGCACGATCCTTTTTACAGCCGCGCTCGCGGCCCCGCCGGCGCCGGCGAGTTCGAGAGAAACGGTGGCGATGTCGGTTGGGCGACTCCTCGAGGAAGGCCATTACACCCGGGCAAAACTGAACGAAGAGGTTTCGAAAAAATTCCTTCAGACGTATCTGGAGATGCTGGACTATAGCCATCTGTTTTTCACCCAGGAAGACGTTGATGCCGTCACTGCGAAGTATGCCAATCCGATGGCCGGGGACGTTCTTATGGGAGCACTGAAGCCCGGGTACGAGATTTACGCGTTATACACGAAGCGCGTTGACGAACGCGTCGCGAAAATAAAAGAGCTGTTAAAGCAGCCGATCGACTTCAAGAGCAATGCGACGGTCGAATTGAGCCGTCAAAAGTCGCCGTGGCCAAAAAATGAGGCGGAGGCCGACCAACTCTGGCGCGGTCGCATCACAAACGAACTACTTCAGGAGCATCTGAGTGAGCATCCGATCGAACCCGCGCCGCAACTGGTCTCTCGCCGGTATGAGCGTCTGGCCAAGACCGTTCACGAACAGGATAAGGACGAGCAGATGAAACTTTATCTCGATGCGCTCGCCCAAGCTTACGACCCGCACTCGGAATACCTGAGCAAGGCCGACATGAAAAACTTCAGCATCAACATGGGCCTCTCGCTCGTGGGCATCGGGGCGATGCTTCGCTCCGAAGATGGCTATGCCAAAATTGAAAGTCTCGTGCCCGGTGGACCGGCGCAGACGGACGGAAGGCTCAAGGTCGGCGACCGCATCAGTGCCGTGGCGCAGGGCCCGGCGGAATTTGTCGATGTTCGCGAGATGCGACTCGACAAAGTCGTCGAAATGATTCGCGGAAAGAAAGGCACACGCGTCCGCTTGCTTGTGATCCCGTCGGACGCCACCGATCCGTCGCGCAGAAAAAATGTCGAGCTGGTGCGCGATGAAATTAAGCTGAAAGATCAGGAAGCCCGCGCCGACATCATCATCAAGAAAGACGAGAACGGCGATCCGATAAAACTCGGCTGGCTGACGCTGCCCTCTTTCTATGCCGACATGGATCGGCACCAGAAGAGCACGACGCGCGATGTGCTCGCATTGCTCAAGCGGCTGAAGAAAGAGAACATCGCCGGGCTCGTCGTAGATCTGCGTAAAAATGGCGGCGGTTCGCTGGAGGAAGCGCTCTCGCTGACGGGGCTGTTTTTGAAATCAGGTCCTATCGTTCAGACGAAGGACTATAATGGGACGATTAGGATTTCGTCAGATCCGGATTCAGGTATCGCTTACTCCGGGCCGTTGGTTGTTCTTACGAGCCGGCAAAGTGCGTCGGCGAGCGAGATTTTTGCTGCCGCGCTTCAGGATTATGGCCGCGCGGTCATCGTTGGCGACAAAAATACCTTCGGTAAAGGGACTGTGCAGACGATCCTTCCGATTGGCCGGTTTGCTTCTCTGCTGGGCAATCATTCCGATGAAGACGGCGCGTTGAAATTAACCATCCAAAAATTTTATCGCATTGCGGGCGGCTCAACGCAGCTCCACGGCGTTGCCTCCGATATTGTTCTGCCGAGCTTGAGCGATCTTCCTGAGTTCGGTGAAGGCGCACTCAAAAATGCCCTGGGATATGACGAAGTCACTAAGGCGAAGTACACCAAATGGTCAGATAGCCATTCGCTTTTCATCGACCAGCTCCGCCGCCGTTCAGAGGAGCGCGTGAAAGCTGATCCCGAATTTCACTATGTCATGGAGGACATGGATCGTTTACGCCACAAGATCGACGAAAACCGGATCTCGCTGAATGAAGATGGGCGAAAGAAAGAGCTTGCTAACGATAAACTTCGCAAAGAAACACGTTCGAAAGAGCGCCTGGCTCGAAACCAGGAAGAGCCCAGCATCTATCGTGTGACGCTCGACACCGTCGATAAACCGAATCTGCAATTGATCATGTATCCTGGGAAACTGGCGGAGGCGAAAAAGAACGGCGTTGTGCCGAAAGTGGATTCCGACGCCGCTCCGGACGCGGATTCCGATCTGCCTGACGCCACCCCTACGGGCGAAGGTGACAACAAGGATCCTCAAATCGATCCAGAGCGCGAAGAGTCCATCAATATTCTGGCCGACTTGGTCCAGCTTTCGAATGGCCCCAAGACTGCCAGCGCCAACACCACCAATCACTAAGGGTTGGAAGGAACGAGGCTGCGATTGCTGTAGCGTGCGCTGTCCTCAGCGCATTTGAGGACAGGCTGAGTTTCATCCGCTGAGACCGCGGACTCTACAGCTCGATTTACCGCCACCAGCCAGGCGGAGGAGGCGGAGGTGGTGGAAAGCCCGGGCCCGTGAATTGGCCGAAACGTGGACGGCGTTGAAAACCTGGTTGCTGCTGTTGGCCTGAATAGTAGCGATTGATCGGCGTCCTGCCGATTACGGTTACGGGAGTCCCGACCTGCACGGCATCAAAAAACGCAATAGCGTATTGCTCTGGCATGCGGACGCAGCCGTGCGAAGCAGGGTAACCCGGTAAGTATCCGGCGTGCATTCCATCTGCACCGTCGAATCGCATAAAATAACGCATCGGGGCCGGGATAAACTTTCCGCCGCGCGGGACCTGCATGTCGGCGTCCGCGTCCGCCACGACGGTGTTCCCGTTCGCATCAATAATTTTCCCATACATGCTCGAGTAATGATTGCGCTCCTTTTCCAGGACCGTGAATGAGCCCGTCTTCGTCAGATGGCCATAGCGTCCACTCGAGATGGGCGACGCGAGAACTGGACGGCCATTTTGCAGCAAATACGCCCGCTGTTCCTGTAAATCTATCTCCACGGAAGTTTCCCCGCGCAACAACGCCGCTGCGCAAAAGAATAGCGTTAGCCCGAGGATCACCCTCATACTGCTTTAAAACCCGCGCGCCGCGCCAAAGTCGCACGCCTACACTGCGATCGGCGCTTTGATCGATGGATGTGGCTCGTACCCGAGGAGTTCGAAATCCTCGAATTTGAAGTCGTGAATGTTTTTGACGGCCGGATTCAGTTTCAATCGCGGCAATGACCGGAATTTGCGCGCCAGTTGTTCGCGCGCCTGGTCGAGATGGTTCTTATAAAGATGAAGATCGCCAAACGTGTGAACGAAATCGCCCGGCGCAAGATCCGCCACTTGCGCCACCATCATTGTGAGCAGCGAGTAGGAAGCAATGTTAAATGGTACGCCAAGAAAAAGATCGGCACTGCGTTGATAAAGCTGGCAACTCAGTTCGCCGTCGTTTACGTAGAATTGGAAAAGTACGTGACAGGGCGGCAGCGCCATGCTGTCAATGTCGGCGACATTCCAAGCGCTGACGATCAGCCGACGACTGTCGGGGTTAGCTTTTATTTGCTCTATCACTTCCTGAATTTGGTCGATGCCCCATTCGCCGCTTCGAAGACGCGCGCCGGTTGATATCGCCGCCGTAACCGGCTCAGCTTCGAATTCGTTCACGTCAAAAAGTGTCGGCTCATCTCTCTCAAAATCCGCAAATTTTGGGCGTCGGCTTCTCTTTACCCAATGCCGCCATTGCTTTCCATAAACCGGACCAAGTTCCCCAGTTTCTTTGTCCGCCCATTCATCCCAAATTGTGACGCCGTGTCGTTGCAACCAGCGGACATTTGTTTCGCCGCGCAAAAACCAAAGCAACTCGTAGACGATCGATTTGATGTGCAACTTTTTCGTCGTAAGCAGCGGGAATCCGGGGCCGTCGCCGCGCAAATCGAATCGCGTTTGCGCCCCGAATACCGACAATGTTCCTGTGCCTGTGCGATCGGAGCGGTCGCGACCGTTCTCAAGCACGAGCCGGAGCAAATCGTGATATTGTCGCACGCCGAAATTTTATCGCGGCGCGTCGCATTCGCGAATCAGAATTTTTTCTTGCTACGAAATTTCTGCTCCGATGGGCGTGATACTTGGAGCGTTTTCGAAATAGATATGTGCGTGCGAATGCAGTTCGCGAAATGTCATCGCGTACCCGAGGGGGTTTAGAATGAATCTGAATTTTCAAGGACTTGTGACCGCTGCGGCTGCACTGTCGCTGTCAGCTTTGATCGCAGCGTGTGGTGCGCATTCCACTAGTCCATTGACCGAAACTTTCACGATTTACCAGGACGCGCCAAAGATGAGCCTGCTTGATCTCGGCGCGCCGGGAAACAGTCTGGGCGACGTTTATCATTTTTCGGCTCCGCTGCATTCGGAGCGCGGAGGTCCAGTCACGGGTGAGGTAGTCGGCTCAAAGACGCTGGTGAAAATGGCGACTGATGCCAGCCCGAATTTGGAGAGGCGCGCAACGCTCATGTTTTTTACATTTGCTGATGGCAAGGACCAGATCATTGCGTTCGGAGCTGCCGATTATTCGCCGTCCACTCCTGAATTCGATGCCGACAAGCCT
>AF_2010_repII_A1DRAFT_10000132_pt1 | contig 13316 bp, 20 predicted proteins | sample AmaForreplicIIA1_FD_9195 | JGI IMG/M metagenome (IMG submission 9195)
CTAACCGAAGGAATCGAAGCACGACCATGGCTCGGTCCGCACGACTCTCTGGCAATCAATTTTCGGGAGAAGTCTCATGCTACAGATCATCCATCGAACGCTTCCATTCCTGGTCCTCGGACATCTCCTGCTTGTCGAGCTACAGCTGGCCTCCCCCGGTTCAGCGGAGATAGATTCGGTGCGACAAGGTACGCTCGCAGCGGAGTGTGGTACCCGGATTGAAAAGTGGTTCCCTCTTATTACCATTCAATCTCAGGAACTTGATCTTGAACACGTAAAGATCACCCGCGTAGAGCAGCAGCTCGTTGTCATCCCTCTGAAGAAGCCACATGGAAACGTGAAGGCAATACGCTGGCAACCAAAAGAGCTAACCGAAACACTTGATTATATCCGGTTACTCCGACAAGGAAAGATCGGCGCCGTGAATATTCTGCCCTTCCTTCGTGATCCAGCCGAATTGTACATGATGCGGGGCAACGTACTGGACGAACTGACGGGATGCCAACAAAAGGAGCAGGTGCAGGAAGTCCTTGGACAATGCACGGAGTGCGTAGTCCGAGAATGGCTGGATATCAAACCGTAGGGGCGCCGAAGACCAATGAGGGTTGTTTTTGAGCCGAATAGACCCCTAGGTATAAGTTTCGTTTTTCTGCGGCTCTTAATCGGTAAATCTAGAAGAAACAATGTTTGACTAGACCGAAGCATGTCAATGAAGAGAGATGATAGGGCCCGCGTTGATCACGATCACCTCATGGAGCCTTATGACTTCACCGGCCATGACCATTCTCACGGAACCATCGATCCAGCTCTCTTGACCACAGAAAAAGGAATACAAGCCATTAAATGGTCGCTGGTTGCGCTGATGCTGACGGCTTTGCTCCAGGGAGCCGTCAGCACCGTGACCTCCAGTGTGGCTCTTCTGGCTGATACGATTCATAATTTCGGAGATGCGGCGACAGGAATTCCTCTCTGGATCGCCTTTCTGATGTCTCGGAAGAAAGCAACCAAGCGATTCAACTATGGATTGGGGCGGGTCGAAGATCTCGCCGGAATTTTCATTGTGATCGTCATGCTGCTGAGCGGAATCGTGACCGCCTACATCTCAATCGCTCGTCTTTTCGCGCCATATCACATTCAGCACCTGACCGCAGTGGGAGCCGCTTCGCTGCTTGGGTTTGTGGGGAACGAAACGGCCGCGGTGATTAGAATTCGAACTGGCAGAGCAATTGGAAGCGCGGCTCTCATCGCAGACGGTCACCATGCCAGAATGGATAGCCTGACCAGTCTTGGTGTACTGGCAGGAGTCGTGGGGGTGTGGCTTGGCTTTCCTCAGGCTGATCCCATTGTTGGTCTTGGGATTAGTGCGGTCGTGTTCAAGATCGTGTGGGACTCAGGGAAATCCATCTTTACTCGCTTGCTGGATGGTGTCGATCCAGCAGTTCTCGATGAAGTTCAACATGCCGCTCAGCACGTGCCCGACGTGCGGGAAGTCACCGAAGTGAGGGTCCGTTGGGTGGGACACCGCCTCTCAGCGGAGATCAATATAGCCGTAGATTCGAATTTATCGGTAGAAGCTGGTCACCGTGTTGCCCATGACGTGAGACACGAACTCCTGCATCACTTACCGTATCTTGGCAATGCCACGATCCATGTTGATCCTGTGAGTGCATCAGGGGAACATCACCATCGGATTCGGGAGCATCAACATGGAGAACTTCCCACTCATTCACACTAGGCCATAGAGCCGTGCTGTTCTCTGACCCAAAGAGTCCAGGAGAGCAGTCGACATGACCTCTTTCCTGACCTTGGTGTTCGCGACCTTTCTTGCGCGATTTGGTTACCAGATGGCGCGGAGTCCAGTGCTCCCGAGGTTCGCCCAGGACCTCCAAGCACCTGCGGAAGTGATTGGTCTTATCGTGGCAGCTTCGACGATCACCGGAGTTCTCATTAAATTACCCGCTGGCGCCCTTTCAGATCTATTCGGCCGGAAGCGAGTGATGCTCCTAGGGTGCCTATTCTTTGCGGGGCCGCCATTCCTGTATCCGTTCGTGAATTCACCACGCCAACTCCTCGCCTTGCGATTTCTTCATGGGTTCGCGACGGCTCTTTTTTCTCCCGTCGCAGCTGCATATATTGCCGATTTGGCCAGAGATGTCAGGGGAGAAAGACTCGGCTGGTACGCGGCAGCCGGCGATTTGGGCGGCACCCTCGGACCATTTCTTGGTGGAATGATCTTGTTTTTTGTCGCAAGTTATCCAATCACCTATGTGACGGTCGGGCTCCTGGGAGTCCTGCCGCTGATTTTGGTAAGTCGGCTTCCGTCAGAAGGCCACCATCACCCCGAGAGCATGAGCTTTAGAGCCCGGACAACACAATTGTGGGAGGGAATCCGGGAAGTTCTCCTGAACTGGTCAGTCCTCATTGCCTCATCGCTCGAAGCCGTGATGTATCTCGGGTATGGAGCCTTATTAGGGTTCTTCCCCACTTACGGAAGAAGCATGGGCTTGAACGATGCCGAGATTGCCCTCATCATGGGTGGACAATTGGCGACGACGATGCTCGCTAAACCGGTATCTGGGCGTTTATCTGATCGGTTCGGCCGAAAGCCCATGATCCTCGCCGGACTCATGCTCTGCGCGATCACTCTGCCACTGATCCCTAAGCTCATCCACATGTGGAACCTGGCGGTTACTTCGGCTCTTTTTGGATTGGGCGTCGCGATTGTCACCCCTTCCACAACGGCTTTGGTGGCAGATTTGGCTCGCCGTGGACGCATGGGATCTGCAATGGGAGTGTTCGGAACCATCTGGGACAGTGGCGAAGCGCTCGGTCCCATCGTGGCGGGGTTCTTGATTGCGTCATTCTCCTATAGCTATGCCTTTAGCATCATCGCAGTGATTATGGCGATCGTTGCGCTGGTGTTCCTCCTCAGCGTGCACGAACCTCGCTTAGGTGCTGCGGGATAGGAGGTCGGATGAATCTATACGAGCAGGCCTGGGTCGCGACAACTAGAGCCACAATAGGCCCATGTCTGAGAGCCCTCTTGTGGATCGCGCTCTACGGTCCGTTGCTTGTCAGTGCAGAAGAGGGCCAGTTTGGTGCACCCAAAGGGTCGGAAGGAACCCGCATCTTCAAAGCCACTGAGCACCCTCACTATACTGGGCAGTTCCAGATCAGCGGGCAACGGGCCACGTTGGTTGGCAGCATGCAAGATACCTCACCCTGGGATCACCTCGACTACGCAGGGAAGCGACTCACTCCGGTGAAAGGAACCATAGAGATTGACGTGAATGAGGTGGCCAATACGGGGCAGGTGGTGGCCGAGTTTGTCGAGAACACCGATCGCTTCCGGATTATTTTCGACCGCTTCTCGGGCAAATCCCCGTACCAGGATGGAGGGATTGCCACCAGAATTTACGAACATGGCGACTCGGGTAATGGCGATCCCTTGTATCCGAAGGCCTGGCTCTACCTCGCGGGATGGGGGACGGCCACGATGTGGAAGAACGATCAAGCGCTGTACAAGGACTACGATGCGCACTTCATGGTGATGGAACGTTCGCGCGATCCCAAGACCCATGAGGTCCATTACCCGGTGAAGCGGACACTCCCCGGAGGCGAAACCGATCCGGCTGCGATGGAAATTGATCTCTGGGTTCGCTCCAAAGAACAGAACACCAAGAATTTTCCGCCGTATGAAACCTTCGTCCATCTCTACTGGGACGAAGTGACCTGGCGGTAGTCAACAGACATCGAGGAGAAGGCGTATGGAAAGGAAAGGCCTAGCGACAATTCAGGAATTTTCAAGCCGGGGGTTTGTGCGACGGCGGATCTGGCAGACCGACCACCTTCATTGCAACATTTACTGCTTCGAACCCGGCCAACAAAACAGCCTGCATCGTCATCCGGTTGCCGATGAGGTCGCGTTCTGCTGGGAAGGTGAAGGGATCATCATCGTGGGTAACGATCACGCTCCGTTCAAGGCTGGGGAAACCGTGCTCGTGCCTGCAGATACCCCCCATGGGTATTTGAACACCAGTCAGGACCACCGCATGATCATCACGGTGGTCCAGTGCCCGCTCCCAGTGGAGCATGTGCCGGTTGAGCCCGGTGATCTGACCACTGTGCTCAATATGCAAGGCGTTGGCGAACCATGAAACGCGCGCCTTCCCCCTGGACAAGGAGAATTTGGCCGCTCATTGTCCCCGGACTGATACTGTGGGCAGCATCGACTCCGGTCAGCCCACAGGCAGCGCCGGATAAACAGCCCCAACTGTGGACATTCGACACCGATGCCGTCGGCATGCTGCCGAGTGACTTTGTTGTTGGGACATTGTATGACGGACGACCCGCTGGCGAGTGGAAAGTGGTTCAGACGGATCATGCACTAAGCCCGCCTCACGTGCTCGGTCAACTCATGGGGAAAGGGGCGGAACATGCGTATAAGGTAGTCTTGATCAAGGGATCGACGTCTTCCGATCTGAATCTGGAAGTGTCCCTTTTGGCAGTGGATGGCAAAGCGGATATGGGGGGTGGCTTGATCTGGCGCGCGGCAGATGATCGCAACTATTATCTGACCAGAGCCAACCCCTTAGAGCAGAATATTCGCATCTATCGTGTCGTGAAAGGCGTCCGGCAGATGCTCCAGAATTTCGATCAAATCATCGACGTCCGAAAGTGGCATACCCTCGGTGTCATGATGAAGGGATGTCAGGTTCAAGTTTTTTTTGACGAGAAGCAGGTGTTTGACCTTTGCGAGGAGACCTTCAAACAAGGACTGGTTGGGATTTGGACCAAATCAGACGCAGTGACCTACTTTGATAACCTTAGATTCACACGACCATAGCGAACCGTGCGCCTGTTGAGATCAAGCTCATCTCCCTCCAAACTTTTCCCGCCACAGTAGAGAGTTTCTGAAAACCTTGGGTGGAATGGTGTGAATTGAGTCTGAGTAGGCTCAAATAAGGCTACATAAGCGGTTTCCTAAGTCGCGGTTCACAATTTATTTCGACAGACTTCGGCCCCAATACAGACGTCCTCAGAAATTAGTAGCAGATGATCACAAAATGGAGTATGATCCCTTTCCCTCATCAACCGGAGCGTACAACGCTAGGAAAAGAATTTCGGTGACTAAGCTCGACATTCTCCGGGAAATCAAACGCACCACACAAGCCAACGGCGGCAAGCCCCTGCAACAAATACAATTCGAGTCGGAAACCGGCATCAAACGGTATGTCTGGTTTGGCGTGTATTGGGCTCGCTGGAGCGATGCGCTCAGGGAAGCGGGCTGTGTGCAGCCTCACGTTCAAGCGGCGAACCGACCGCAGCCTTCGAGACCGCTCCGCTAAGATACATCCGCTCTCGTACCACTCTCAGTGTTCCGTTCATGTGGTGCACCAGCCCGAGCTCTTCAGTAGAGCCAAGTATGCTCATTCCGTGCTCCCGCTCATTCCACCTGCCAGCCAAAGTGCAAGATTCGGGTAAAGGTCTTCTGGCATGGGTCTAAGTGAATCTGAGTAGGCTGGAGTAGGGTCACGAAACGGTTGAAGAAGAATGGGCCGGGTCGCCAATAACGATAGGCGCGTACGAGCGTAAATCAAACTCAGTCTAGGAAGACCAAGGGAAGGTTCGACGATCTACCATGCAATCACACGTGGGAGCCAGGGACCGATGAGCTCTTTTTGATCTCGCATCAGACCCCAGCTCCTAGTGTTGATACAGTCGTGCTTACTTCGCCTGTACGTCGAACTTAAATTCTGAGGTACCTGCTTCGGTGGAGACCGTGACCGGGGCTGACCCAGGCTGGAGCTTCGGCACCGTTGCTTCCAGCGTGGTTGGATTCAGGTATTGGAACTCGTTTGCGCTCTTCGCGCCAAACGACACGCTATGGAAGCACTCCTTGGTCCCGAAATTTTTGCCGCTGATGGTGATCTTCTGGCCTGGCTTGGCACGGTTCGGCTTCACCAGGGTGATTATAGGGTGGGTGTGATAGTCGCAAGCCGCCACTTTGGCGGCCGCACTGGGTGGAGCCGAGGACGATTTGGCATCGGCCCCTGACACCCAGATTAGGACTCCGATCAGACCAGCAATGACCCCCAGATACGTCACGTTCCGCAGACCACTCAGAGGTTCCGTCATTTTCTGTCTCCTTCCTCTACAGGGTTGAACAAGTGACAAACAACTGTCCCTTCTGTAAGGGAGGGTGAGTCTCGTACTGAAAGTGTAGCAGAAGATTCTCACCATAGAGCCCGAGGATCAGGACTCAGAAGAGGGATCCAATACTTAGAACGAAATAGTCTGCTGGAGAAAGCACCTACCCCGGGAGTCACCGGAACAGGCCGGAATCAGAGGGTGTTCAAGGTTAGGGACGCCCCGTGCCGCACTGCTGTTCTCGGAAGTCAAACCAGATAGTTCCCAAAGAGTACAATTCGGGGCTCCAATTGTGCATTGTGTGCTCAGCTCCACCCCGCTTCAGCTCACTCCAGTTAAAGTTTAGGATTCGGCGTTGACCTCAGGCGAGGGGAGGCCTAAGTGAGCCTGAAAAGCTGGAGTAGGGTCGTGGGACGGTTGCAACACCGCGGGTCCTTCGTTCGACTTGAGTATCTGGAGGATGAGGGTGCTGTCACTCACGCACTGCATTGTGGGCGCATGAGAGCAGGCTGGAAGCAGGGGGACACGAGCGTGCTCTGGTTGCCATAAAAGCGAACGGTCAACCAAGGAATTAGGAAGATGCAACTGTCTGCCGAGGGACTATTCTGCCTTCCTCGAGGTCCTGTAAGTCGGACCAGGCAGTGAGATCTGTACGTGAGGGATCGACGGCGTCGCGGAGCTTGTTGAAATACTCCTGCTTTTCGGGTGTGCTCGGGCCCCGATTTAGCATCATCCGATTCCACTCTTCGAGTTCTGCTGGCGTGTGAGATTTCGCCACTTCGCAAAACCACTGCGCCACACCTTCATCGGTTGGATGAGCTTTGACCGACTCTGTGAATTGGTTATCTGTGATGCCGGCGAATTCCATGAGCCTGAAGTCCAACGGGCAGGGATAGATGTATTCCCCTTCCCTGCCCGCTAACACAGCGCGGCATTTGTCGATCATGCGCGCAAGATGGACGTAACCCTTCATCTTCCATCGCATGCTCCGGGGAAATGATGTCCGCAAATTCATGATTACAGTAATCGGTGATTGGTGAACGTGAGGCTTTTCACGATCACCTCGCCCTTCTCAAATGAAATAATCCGGCGAGTGGCTGGTAGATCAGATGCACCGACGCGCACGTGCGTGTCCGTGAAGCTTTCGACATTGTTCAGTTTTCCGTCTGTGGGCGAATAGTAAAACACGGTGTACTTCGTCGTCAGGTTCTTCTGGTCTTGGGTGACGGCGCTTTCTTCCACGTTGATGGTAAAGGCGAAGGGTGTCATGCCGGGATGAGCCATCGTGCGATTGATCTGCGTGATTCGGTTATGCTTGAGCCGATAAAAGGAATGCGATCCGTGTATATTCAGTTTCGTGCCGAGCGGATGACCGTCTTCCTCCGCGGTCAATGTATATTTTCCGTCTGATTCTTCAAAGCTCCGCGGTCCTCGGTGTACCGCGATCATGCCGAGCTGTTCCTGTGCCCACTTCTGCACGTCGCCGTCTGCGAGTTGAACTGAAACTTCACGCGGACTTTTCACGATCACCGGTCCGCTGGTCTCTTTCCCATTCATGTTCACCGTCAAATCCGCCGTGAACCCTTTAAAGTCTGGTTGCCAGCGTGCAGTATTTTCGAAGGCACGGCGCAACAACTCGCGGGCATGAGGTTCATCGGTGACTGTGGTCTCTGGTTTGTGCTGATGCTCCATTGGCTGGCCTCCTCCATCAATCAATTTTGGTAAAACAAACGTTCTTGAATTATACCCATGCAAGAAAAGGGACCACAAGCTGGGGGTAGAGGGGCGAAGTAGATGATTTGCTCTAGAACAATTATGGTATTTCGGCTATACTGCGCCCCGCGCTGCGCCGTAAATCGACGGAAAGGATGGGCATGGAGAGACGAGCTGCCTCGCACACCGAAGAAGAGGAAATGAATCAGCGCCGTCGGCTCTTAAACGCGGCCAAAAAAGGCGACCCGAAGGCCATCAATAAACTGTTTGAACTTTATCAAGTTCGGATTTTCAGCGGAGAGATGGTCAACAAGTTGAATCGGGCCGCAGGATTGCACAAGCTGAAAGGGGGTCAACAGAAACCGACCAAGGGAAAGGTTGTCTCGAAGAGGATTGCTTCAAAGGGGACGCAGCGGTCAGGACAGGGGAACCTTCGCCCGAGATCTCTGCAACCAAAGAAGGGAAAGAAGACTCACAAACCCACCAAATCAACAACGCGCTAGCCAGCCTTACTGGACCGAAACCTTCAGCCCTGCTCCGCCGAGTTTGGTGGCGATTTCCTCTGACTCCTTCAACGTTCCGGCGAAAACTACTGCCTCACCGTCATGGTCAATCTTCCAGGCCAATTCGAACGCTCTGGACGAACTCATTCCCGGAATGTACTGGCAAAAAATGGTGATCACTTGTTGATAGGTGTGACAGTCACAATTGTAAACAATGACACGCGCTTCCATTCCATCGCTGGTTCCGGTCGTTGGTGTCTCTGTCGGGACCGGGGTGGCAAGAGGGGAGGGGGTACTAGCCATAGGCTGTAAATTCTAGCAGACTTCGAGTGAGGGGTTAATATCCCTGCCTCACAAGCAGATGATTGGCCCACTTACGGTCGTCTCGCCTGGTAGAGTGTTCAAACAACGCAAAGTGTGTGGGAGAATCCGTGGCTATCTGCAGATGGTACCTGTGAGCAAGGCGATCGGTATATACCAATGCGGCTGATGTCTTGAGCAGCGCAAGCCCATACTCGAATCGATACCCTTGCTCGACTGTGAGCGAGGTGGAGCTGAGCGCCTTGATGTCTTCCACGCAAAAGGGGTGTTGTTGAACGGCAGGCTCCGTCAGGTTGAGGAGGGCTGCTGCCCCTGGCACTGTTGTTTTTCCAATCTGCATGCCGTGGGCGAGATCGAAGAGTCCCCGCTGAAATCGGCGGTCGTGGCACAGTGCCTGATGGAATAGGCGACGCCATGTACTATCAGAAAGATCACGATCAATGCCGACGATGAGGTCGTTTGTGAGCGGGCCGCTCACGTCGTACCCTTGCACTAAGCGGCCGTTCGCGACGAGATCGGGAAAGTCTGCTCCCATTCGATCGTGAAATGCGGTCACACCAGCCATCGGCGTGAGTTGGATTTCCATGAAATCGCGAAAATGGATTGTGGCAAAACGTGCCAGCAGTCGATGCACTGTCTTTGGATGGCAAAGGTGAAATGGATAATAAAGTGCGTGAGGTCCGAGAATCGGTTTCATCGACAAATGCGTGGCGTCATGCTATAGGGGTTGCCTGTGCGACAGATCTTTGCGTCCTGGCTTGATCTCCTGCTGGTTTTTGTTCCTGTTGCAGTGGGATTCGAACTGCTCCACGTTGATCCGCTGGTCGTATTTCTTTCCTCAGGGCTCGCGATTATTCCCTTGGCCGGTTTGCTTGGTCGGGCGACAGAGCATCTCACGTCCCACGTCGGGGCCGGAATCGGTGGATTACTCAATGCCTCGCTCGGCAATGTTGCAGAATTGATCATTGCCCTGGTGGCTTTGCGCAGCGGATTGCACGATGTCGTGAAGGCTACTCTTACTGGTTCCATTCTTGGGAATATTCTCCTCGTTCTAGGGGCATCCATGGTTGCCGGAGGACTAAAGTACGAACAACAGAAGTTTAACCAAACTGCAGCTGGAATGGGAGCGTGCCTCCTAGTACTTGCCGCAGTGGGATTAATCATCCCAGCATTGTTCCATGTTACGTCGGTACAGAGAGATGTGATCCTCGAGCGGGAGCTCAGTCTGGCGATTGCTCTTGTTCTCTTCGGAATCTATGTCCTTAGCCTCATGTTTTCATTGAAAACGCACACGCATGTATTTAGGGGAGAACCTCATGCGGCCGAGGATCTGGGAGGAACGCTTTGGGGCCGGAACACGTCGATCCTCGTGCTGAGCGGGGTAACCTTGCTGGTCGTAATCATGAGTGAAATCCTGATTGATGCCTTGGAGCCGGCAGCCCATCGTCTCGGAATGACACAGCTCTTTGTCGGGGTGATTGTTGTCTCATTAGTGGGAAATGCGGCGGAACACTCGACCGCCGTCATGGTCGCATTGAAGAATAAGATGGATTTGGCGTTCGCCATTGCAGTGGGATCAAGTCTCCAAATCGCGTTGCTGGTTGCTCCCATCTTAGTCTTTGCGAGCTATGCCTTTGGGGCGCCACTCGATCTCATCTTTACACCGTTTGAGGTCGCAGCGGTGACGATTTCCGTCTTGATTGTGGGCTTCGTCGCGATGGATGGTGAGTCGCACTGGATGGAAGGAGTAATGTTGGTCGGAGTCTATCTGATGCTCGCGGTTGCCTTCTTCTTTCTGCCAGCCTGACAGGTCACCACTTGTCCATGTCGATGACCTCGGTCGCATCCCACAGGTTTTTCGACTCAGCGTCCGCCAGCGCTTTTTGCCGATCGGCCTCCGTTTCACCGCCGAAGTCTTTTGGCTCCCTAGCTTCGGATGAATCGGTCGTGGGATTGGCCGCTGCCTCCGGCACAGGTTGGGGCTTCCGTCTCCGCTTGGTGGGGTCCATATTCACCGGCATCAGCACCTCCGTACACGACACAAATAGTTTCCACCCTGCTCGGTAAGAATGTCAATGCCAGGAACGGCAGATCATTGACGTCACTCCGGACGGTTGTTACAGTCGTGGCCCTATGCTGGATGCCAAGATCTGGTGGCCGCTGTTCCCTCTGTTATTGCTGATCGTGATCGTGTGTTTGACATGGGCGCTCGTGATCGTGATTCGGCGGGGTACAGATGCAAGAGCACGATGGCTCCAGGTCGGTGCTTTTAGCTGCTATGCCCTGGCAGCCGTGTCTGCCATCGCGAGTGAGCGCGGACTGGTTTCGGCGAATCTCCACCGTCCGTTTTCCTTGCTGACGCAGGGCTGCCTTCTGCTTGCGCTGATACATCAGTGGAGATCGGGGAGTCGTTCTCTCCGATGGTTGAATGTTGTCGCGTGGGCAGGGATTCTCTCCGACGCGGCGCTGCATGTTCTCATGGTCCGTCACTAAGCGACGTCCCCCTAAAACAACCTCTCTGCAACCGTATCAGCATATTGCCGTCCCTTCGCCGTGAGTCTGCTCCGCGTCCCTTCTTCTTCGATCAGCTGTTGCGCCCGCAGTCCGATCAACGTTTCACGATGGCCGTAGTGCAGGGCATGTGCTTCGAGTGTTTCTGTAGAAATCCCCTGAACCAGACGTAACCCAAAGATGACAGCATCCCGAAGTTGCTCGGGGACGGACAACTCAGCATGGGCTTGCAGGGGCAGGCGGCCGTCATTCAGTGCTACGCTATATGCGTTCAGATCAGCAATGTTTCCGAAGCGGCTCCCGTTCAAGTAGGATTGGGCGCTTGGTCCCACTCCAAGATACTCCCCGTTGGTCCAATACAGGAGATTGTGTCTACATATATATCCAGGCTTCGCGTAGTTGGATATCTCATATCGTTGGTATCCGGCTTTTCGGAGTAACACCTCTGCCGCTTCGTCCATCTCGACTTGTTGCGCATCATCAGGAGCCACCGTGATCTGCTGATCGATGTTACGAGCTAGCTTCGTTCCCTCTTCTATCGTTAACGCGTAGCAGGAAACGTGGGTGGGTTGGAGCTGAACGACACGATCAAGGGATTGTTGCCAACTCTGCACGGTTTGTCCGGGCAAGCCGTACATAAGATCAAGATTGATGTTCGTGAATCCCGCGGCACACGCCATCTCAACCGCACGGATTGTGTCTTGGGACGCACCGGGTCGCCCAATTGACACGAATTCGCGGTCGTCCATGGATTCAGCACCGAAACTGATTCGGTTGAAGCCAGCCTGGATCAAGCGGGTGAGATCCTCTTCTGTAACGGTAGCGGGATGGGCCTCGATCGAGACTTCGGCATCGGGGATTACGATAAATCTTGTCCGGATTTCTGTGATGACGCTCTCGATTTGATCAGGAGAGAGCGTTGTCGGAGTTCCGCCACCGAAATAGATGGATTGGATCGAATGGGACGCTGCGAGGTCCTGTGCGGCATAGAGTCGGATCTCGCGCCGAAGTGAGTCTACAAAGGTCACTGCACGACCATCACGGTAGATTTCCAAATAGAAGGCGCAGAAATCGCACCGCTGGCGGCAAAACGGAATGTGGAGGTAGAGGCCGAGCAGCGAGCGCGCCATGGTTAGCGAATGATCGGTTGCGGTTTGGAAAAGTCTCTGGACAATACGACTTCAATTTCATCGACGGGGGACTTGCCTCGATTACGAATATGGGTACTCCAACCCGGATGTTGTCGCAGAGAAACAAAGAGCGCCTTGATGAGGTCCGGCTTCACCCGGGATTCCCAGTCGCGAGTCCAACTCTGGTTATCCTCGTCGCCGTCGTACTCGTCGGGAAAGGCAGCTCCAAACTAAACCGAAGAGTGAATGTCTTTTCTTCCTGGTACATGGGCTCCTCGAAGGGGCGTTGCGCCGGGCTCGGCCCCGCTTCTATAATATAGCCTCACGAAGGAGAGTTGCGATGCCTATCTTCGAATATGTCTGTCAGGATTGCAATCACCGATTCGAGTTGTTGGTGCAAGGCTCGACCGTAGTGGCTTGCCCACAGTGCAAGACCACCAAGCTTGCGAAACAATTCTCAGCGTTCGGNGTTGGAGCTACGGCGAGTTGGGCCACGTCGAGCGGATCTGGCGCCTGTGGGACCTGCGGAGATCCGCGGGGGCCTGGCTCCTGTTCCATGAACTGATGGATGATGGAGCCGAATGAAGAAGCTCTCCAGCGTGCGATCAGCACCATCGCTCAGTCTGATCCTCTGATCAAGCTGCTCCAGCAGGTTTCGTTGAGAAAGATGGAGCCTACCGATGCCGGGCTCCGTGCCATTACAGTCTCGTGGCTGGCTACCTATCAGAAAGTCGTCGAGGTTGGAAGACTCTCGAAGCAGGATCTTCGCAGGCTTGATCCGAATCCTCGATTGGCGGTCCTCATCGAGCGGGGAGTGCTTCCCGGAGATCACACGGCCATCACATCGCTCCGAGCCGCTTTTGAAACCGCCTTCCAACGTGCCGCCCAATGATGGGGTGTCCGTCAAGACCCTGATCTTCGGACTTCAGCTGAGTCTCTCAATAGGTGCGTCGGCCGTCTTGGGTCAAGAGATCACGCCCCCGCCGCC
>AF_2010_repII_A1DRAFT_10000134_pt1 | contig 13233 bp, 11 predicted proteins | sample AmaForreplicIIA1_FD_9195 | JGI IMG/M metagenome (IMG submission 9195)
CGCGAGCGGGCCTGCGGCAAAGAGTGGAAGGCTGAAAAGGCCGCAGGGAAAGTGCAAGCGGGAATGACTTGGCCGCAGTACTGGAGCGAGTGCGACAAGCGGAAGAAGGCCGTTGGAATGTAGTCGGACGTAACGAAGTCTCGGAGTTGAGGAGGCCACCGATAGGTGGCCTATATTTTTGCTCGGTCAGTCCTTTTTATGCTTACGGTATAATTCTCGCTTTCGGGGCAATGGCGGACACGACTCTGTGCGTTGCGGACGTCCGCTTTTGGCCCTTAGCGGACATGCGCTATCGTACTGCACATGTCCGCTTTGACCCCAAAGCGAACATTCGTAGGCCCTTCAAATGCGTAGGTAGCGCCGATACCATGATTGTTTCCGACGCCTTGGGGCGGCAATGAGACGACGCGTTAAAGCAGGCTACAAAGCGCAGCGACGGAAGACTTCGGCGGGCCCTAATGCGCCAAAGACTTCACCCCACGCAGCGGCCGCTGCTGCCGGCGAGGAGGTCGCGCGGCTCACCCGCGAACTGAAAGAGGCGCGTGAACAGCAGATAGCGACCGGAGAAATTCTAGCGTCGATAGCTGGGTCGATTACTGACGCGAAACCGGTGTTCGATGCGATTGCACGTAATTTACGACGTTTGTTCGGTACGCACCTTGCCGTGGTGCAAGTATTAAAGGACGGAATGGTTCACCTGGCGGCCGCTGGCAGTGAACGGGAATTCAAGCTGCTCAGCAAGCATTTTCCACAGCCGGTGGATGAGAACACGGGCGGCGGCCGCGCGATGCTATCGAAACAAGTGCTTCATTACGTGCCTGTACTTGGCAATTCTACCGCCCCGCCTGCGACCCAACAATTCGCACGCAATCTAGGTTTCAACTCCGTGATCTTTGCGCCCATGATCCGGGGAGGCAAAGTTATTGGGTCTCTGTCGGCGGCGCGCCGTGAAGCAAAGGCGTTTGACGAGGAGGAGGTCGCACTCATCAGGTCATTCGCCGACCAGGCGGTCATCGCGATCGAAAACGTGCGGCTATTTGAAGCTGAACGGCAACGCACACAGGAGCTGTCCGAGTCGCTAGAACAACAGACCGCAACCTCCGAGGTGCTGAAAGTCATCTCCAGCTCATCTGGCAGACTCGATCTGGTCTTTCAGACCATGCTTGCGAACGCGACCAGAATTTGCGACGCGGCCTTCGGCTCCATGCTGCTCATTGAAGGTGACGTGTTTCGGCGCGTCGCCCTCCATAATGCCCCACCCATGTTTGTAAAATTTAACAAGAAGACCCCGGTCATTCCGCTAGGCCAAGTCCATGATCTCAATCTTCTTCTTGACACTAGGCGGCCCGTTCACATTGCTGACGCGGTGGGGACAGCAGACAGTCCGATTGTCAAATATGGGGGTGCCCGTACGCTTGTGATTGTGCCAATGCTTAAGGAGGCGGAGGTCATCGGCGCAATCGGCATTTACCGTCAAGAGGTGCGGCCTTTTACCGACAAACAAATTGAATTGGTGACCAACTTCGCAGCCCAAGCCGTCATCGCCATTGAGAACGGGCGGCTGCTCAACGAGCTGCGTGATTCATTACAGCAGCAGACTGCCACGGCGGACGTCCTCAAGGTGATCAGCTCATCCCCGGGCGATTTGGGGCCTGTGTTCGAGGCCATGCTGGAGAAAGCTACTAGCATCTGCGGCGCAAAGTTCGGTACATTGTTTTTGTCAGAAGGCGATTGTGCGCGAGCCGTCGCCCAATTCCGAGCGCCGCCCGCCTATGCTGAGGTCTTACGGCGCGAGCCAATTATCACCCTTGGCGAGGGCGCGCTTGGCCGAGCAGCGCGGACCAAACAGGCGGTTCAGATCGCCGACGTTCGCATTGACCCAGCCTATGTCAAAGACCCTCGAAGGCTCGCCATTCTCGAGCTGGCGGGCGCTCGCACGATGCTCAATGTGCCCATGCTTAAGAACAACGAGGTGGTGGGTCAGATAGCCATCTATCGTCAGGAAGTGCTGCCATTCACGGACAAGCAAATTGAGGTGGTCAAAAACTTCGCCGCGCAAGCTGTAATCGCCATTGAAAACACGCGGCTGCTCAACGAGCTGCGAGAATCTCTTCAACAACAGACCGCTACCGCCGACGTGCTCAAGGTCATCAGCCGATCGACATTCGACCTGGAACTGGTACTAGATACGCTCGTAGAGTCCGCCGCGCGTTTGTGCGAGGCGTATGACGCTGCCATTTGGCAGCCCGACGGCAAACGGCTCGTTCTCCTGGCCCATCATGGGCCTATTCGCGTCGAGTCCCTTCCTCTGGTTCGCGGGACGGCCGCGGGTCGGGCGTTTATCGATGGACAGACAATTCACATTACTGACCTGCAGAGTGAGACGCGCGAGTATCCCGAGAGCAGCGAAAACGCACGGAGCTGGGACTTCCATACGATACTTTGCGTTCCGCTGATGCGAGAAGGTATCGCGATTGGCACGATCGCACTCCGCCGAACCGAAGCTCAGCGCTTCACGGAGCGACAGGTCGCGCTGCTTCAGACTTTCGCCGACCAAGCAGTCATTGCCATTGAAAACGTGCGGCTGTTCGAGGCCGAACAACAGCAGACGCGCAAGCTCGCCAAATCGCTGGAGGACCTACACACCACACAGGACCGCTTGGTGCAGACGCAGAAGCTGGCCTCGCTTGGTCAGCTCACCGCGGGCATCGCGCACGAAATGAAGAACCCACTCAATTTCGTCAACAATTTTTCGGGGATTTCTGCCGAACTTATTGTCGAGCTGCAGGAAGCCTTCGCGGATGTGAGCGTTAACGACGAGAGGCGCGGCGAGATTAATGAATTGATGGATACATTACGAAGCAATCTCGACAAGGTCGTGCAGCACGGCAAGCGTGCTGACGGAATCGTCAAGAGCATGTTGTTGCATTCAGGTCAAAGCTCGGCGGAGCAACGGTCCACCGATATCAACGCTCTGGTCGATGAAAGTCTCAATCGTGCCTACTATAACGCAAGAGCCGAACAGCGCGGCTTCAACATCAAATTGGAGCGGTCATTTGATCCGGCCGCCGGTGAGGTCGATCTTTTCCCGCGGGAGATTACACGGGCGCTTCTCAACCTGATTTCGAATGGCTTTTACGCAGCGACGAAGCGCAAAGCGGAGGCGAACGACTACGAGCCTGTTCTTGCTGCCGCAACCAAGAATCTCGGCGATCACGTTGAGATTCGGATCCGCGACAACGGCAGCGGTATTCCGCCTGACGTGAAGGAGAAGATGTTCGATCCATTCTTCACGACAAAGCCCGCCGGAGAAGGGACTGGCCTGGGGCTTTCCATCAGTTACGACATCATCGTCAAGCAACATGGTGGCTCAATCGAGGTCGATACGGAGCCCGGTAAATTCGCGGAAATCAGGGTGATCTTGCCGCGCGCCTCAGGCGCTGTTTCCTGAACCCGCGCCGACGAAGTGATCGAATAGCCGCACCAATGTCCGCTTTCGGCCCATAGCAGACATTTGAATAAACGCACTCAGCGTCGCTTTCGGGGGTAAAGCGGACATGCCCTTTTGCACCGCACATGTCCGCTTCTGACCCAAAGCGGGCATTAATGGAAAAAGACGCGATCAACTAGTCAAGTCCGGCTTTCATTCGCGCAAGTTCGTGGATCGAACTCCAATCCTGTTCGCGCATGCCCGCATCGACTCCCATCGAGAGATTGCGCTCAACGAGCTATAAGGCCGGTAACAACCACGTCCGCGCCATTCGTCGCCTCCTTCGCGCTTACCGCCTGCTTTGCCCCCCGCTCGACGAGTGGTTGCATCTTCGAAACCGTGCGATTCCACACGGTCAAGTCAAAGCCTGCCCTCAATATGCATTGGGCGATGCTCGCGCTCATATTACCCAAGCCAATGAATGCCACCTTGATGGTGTTCTCCCGTCGCATCGGATCGTGCGACATTTGATTGTGCAATGCGAGGCACCAAGACACAGCAAAGCCCAGATCAACTAACCGGTGTTTGCTTGCGTTGCGCGTCACTGTTCTCGTGTCTGCTTCTGGCCCAAAGCGGACAGTGCAAGATATATTCTAACTCGCAGGACGACTTCCTCGGGGTGCATCATGACGCGGCATGTCAACCGTCAAGTTCGCTTGAAGTCACGTCCAGCGGGCATTCCGCAGGCGGACAACTTCGAGATTGCCGAGGCACCGGTCCTGGAGATTGCCGACAAACAGTTTCTGGTTCGCAACGAATATCTTTCCGTTGACCCGGCAATGCGCGGGTGGGTGTCCGCCGTCGCGAACTACTCTACGCCGGTCGGCATCGGCGAGGTGATGCGGGCGTTCGCGGCAGGTAAGGTCGTGGCTTCACGTCATCCAAACTATCGGGAAGGCGACACTGTCATGGGAATGCTGGGATGGCAGGAGTACGCGATCTCGGACGGCAGCACGATCACACGTAAAGTAAAGGAAGGCGATCTGCCGTTGTCACTTTCGCTTGGAGTGCTGGGACTGAACGGCGTCACCGCCTATTTCGGCTTGCTCGATGTCGGCCAGCCGCGGCCCGGTGACACTGTCGTGGTTTCAACAGCGGCCGGCGCGGTTGGCTCGGCCGTAGGGCAGATTGGGAAACTGATGGGCTGCCGCACTGTTGGCATCACCGGTGGCCCGATCAAAAGCAAATTATGCCGCGAGGAATTCGGATACGACAAGGTGATCGACTATAAGAGCGTTGGCCTTGCCGATGCACTGGGCAAAGCGTGCCCGCGTGGCGTTGACGTCTACTTCGACAATACGGCCGGCGCGATCAGCGATGCGGTACTAACTCAGCTTGCAGTTGGCGCACGCGTCGTTATTTGCGGCACAGCTTCGATCGCGACCTGGGATCCCCCGCCAACCGGTCCCCGAGTCGAGCGCCACATTCTGGTGAAGCGTGCGCGAATTGCCGGGCTTCTAGTTCTTGACTATCAGCATCGCTACGAAGAAGCGGTGACTCGATTGGCCGAATGGGTTCGCCAGGGCCGGCTGCGATATCGCGAAGAAATCTCCGAGGGCATTGAAAATTGCCCGGGCGCTATCGCGCAACTTTACCGCGGGGAAAATCTCGGTAAACGGCTCATCTGGCTTCGCGACCACTGAGTCTTAGCTTTGCCAAGTCCGCCTGAAAATTGTCCGCTTTTGACCCAAAGCGGACATGTTTCTAAATCGCCGTAATACAGCGTTAGAGCAACATCGAGCCGGTCGAAATATAACGTCGCGCATGTGGCCGACCTCGAAACGAAGGTCGGCCTTTATGACCTCAACCAATTTACGCCGAACACTTAGACCCTTCCGCTAATGGTCCAAGGCGGACATGCGGTCCACATTTGAGCCGCTTGGGTAGTACCAGTGCGCCGGACGGTGCTTGCTTGCGCTGTGCTTTTTGATGCGGTGGTTTTGCCGCGTGGCCATAGCATGTTTCCCGCCGGAGGTGTCGGTGAGCTCAGCCGGCAAGGGTTTCCGGTCACTGGTCGATGAGACAATTGGTTCAGGGATTGATGTCGGCCGCTCGCCAGCGGCCACGACGTGCACGACATTATAGCCGCTTGCCTTGAGCTCCTTGAGAAGGATCGGCAGCGCCATCGCCGTCTGTTTATGGATGTCGTGCATCAAAATGATACCGCTTCCTTTCGCGTTCAGCCGCTGCATGGCGCGCTGCACGATCGCTTCCGGGGTGCTGCGGCGCCACCAATCGTCGGTGTCGACATCCGCGCTCCAGACGACAAGGTGCTTGCCCTCCAGGAATCGTTCGATCGCATTGGTGCTGCCGAAGCCAGGCACGCGGAAGAAGGGCGAGAGCGCCTTAGCGGTGCCGAGTGCGGCTGTAACAGAATTGATGCCGTCGTCGACCTCGCGCTCAACCCGCCGCATCGACAGGCGCTCGAAGGCGCGTGGATGGTGCTCGCTGTGAGTGCCGATGGAATGGCCTTCGTTGTAGATGCGCCGGACGACGGACGGATAAGCATGCGCCATCTGGCCGACCAGGAAATAGGTGACCTTCACACATTCCGACGCCAACGTGTCGAGAATGCTGTTGGTATAGGGCGGCAGCGGGCCGTCGTCGAAGGTAATCACCACCTCGTGGTCCTTCAGCGGCAGCGTCTGCTTGTACTGGATGGTGCCAAGCAGGGTGAATTCGCCGGGATTGATGGTCAACACGCGGCTGGTGCCGAGGGCTTCCGAATTGCCGGGACATGTTTGCGCGGAGGCGGAGATGCACCCACCGCCCACAATGCAAACAGACAATGCGACCATGAACCGCATCGAGCGTCTCGCATTCATCAATCTCGCATATAGTAACTAGTCCAGCCGCATTACGTTCGTTGGACTTTAGTCCCATCATTTTGCGGAAAAGGTGGAGTCGCATTCAGTGCCGCTAAAGCGGACATGGCCTTTTGCTATTAACCCTTAGCGGACATGAGCTAGTGCGCCGCAAATGCCTGCTCTTGGGGGAAGAGCGGACATCGGCCTTTTCAGTTTCATCCGACAAAAAAACTCGGGCTTCGAAGCCGGGGTTATTTCGTTAGCACTATGAAATCGGTCTCGAGCCCGGTCTCGTCGCTCAGGGCATTGTCCGAGACGATAAGTGCGGAGCCTACCGCTAGTAATCCCGCAATGCGGTCGATAGCCTCTTGCGGCATTTCGATGCGATCTAGCGCGGCCGCCGCCGTAGGCGCTGCCGCCTTTACGGCGGTATCGCGCGCGCGGGCATAGCCACTCGGGATCGTGACCGCGGTCCATTGCATGGCTGCGCCGTCTTCCTGCATTTGCATGGCGGTAAAGACATGAGTGCCGAGTGGCCGGTCCGGTTCGGCAATCGTCACCGGCGCTTCAAATATCGGTTTGAAGTCTTGCCGCACGAACACCTTGCCCTGCTTGCGGCTTACGAAGACCTGCACCGGGCTGGCGCTGTGGCGGTATGACCTGGACGATATTCTCCGGCGATGCCGGCTTGATTGCGCTCATTTCGTTAGTAACGTCGCCGACTTTGTTAGCAGTTTCGACGCTCGCGACCAGTTCGATCTTTCCCGCCGCCGGTGCCGCGGCGACCAGCGCGTCCGCCGGTTTGTTCTCCGGCTTTTTTGGCACGGGGAGGCGCGGATGTGCTATCGCGACCGGCGCAACTTCATCGCGGGCGACAATCACCCGCGCGCCGATCTTGCTTAGGGCCCAGAGCCGGGTTGCGAAATGTTCGGGGAGGCGGATGCAGCCGTGCGACGCCGGATAGCCCGGCAGCTTGCCGGCATGTAAAGCGATGCCCGACCAGGTGATGCGCTGCATATAGGGCATCGGCGCCCCACTGTAGATATTGGAGACGTGCCACCGGCTTTTGGAAATGACCGTAAAAATTCCCATCGGCGTCGGATGATCCGGCATCCCGGTAGAGACCGGCGCGCGCCCGACTAGGGTGCCATTGGCGTAGACGGTGACCCGCTGCTTGGCGGTGGACACGATAATGTGCAGAGGCCCCTGCGGGACCGCCTGCTCGTGCTTAACCGCCGGCACCTGCCGTTTGGTTTTATGCCGCGGCGTGGCCAAGCCGCTCAACTCGCGACTGCTGCGCTGGTAGCTTGGACGATCGAGAAAATCGTGGTGCTCGGCAGCGGCTGGCACGGCTAAAGCCAGAGGGGGGAGCAGCGCGAAAACCATGCGCAACCGGCCACGTCCGGACTGATGTTTCAGCAAACCGACGACAACTGAGTGCTTCACGACGGGCGAACTCGTTTGGTCCGCGGGGGCTAAGTTTCAGCTATGCCAAGCTAACAAGTCGAAGTATCATGAGCGAATTGGACTAAGGGCCAATGCAGACGCTCACTTCAGGCGCAAGCATGACAAACCATTAAGCTCATTCTGATTGGCGAAGTTCAATAACGATTATTTGAATGCGCGAGCTTCTCCTCTGACGGTTGGAAACTACACCGAATTTACAGGAACGCGCGCCCGGCACCCCTTCAAAGCAACGTTTTGCTGCTAAGCGGAGAAGAGCTCTCTGGCGCTTCGTTCGGACTGCCCAGCACAAGTAGTGACCCGCCATGGCCGGAGGCGCCACGATCCAATGCGGGTAAATTAAATTTCCCGATCTCTATATTGGGCGGTTTCCCGGGTTTTGAAGTTGGACCAAGATCCGACCGGCGGAGTACGATGTCCGCTTTGCCCCTAAAAAGTTAAATGCAGTGTGCACTGCTGTTCACTTGCTCATTTTTCCAGTGTGACGATAAATCTGATCATTTTATTATAATTGTCGACTGCTTGATCTCCCTTCTGATTTGCTTCATTTTCCATCGCGCTGCTGTCCATCGTGTATTTTGCGGCGAAGCCGTCAATACCCAGATTTTTGTACTGGACAGTGTGCTGCATTTCGTGGGCCCAAAACCAAATGTCTTTCGAACTAGGCGGTTTTGCAAATACAATTATATTGTCGGCTGTAACGGCGTGATTGTCCGCAAATGCCTCTTGGAATTTGTTGATGATGCCGTACGAACCCACATTGCCGTCAATTACAAACTGGGCTCGCTCGAGGATTTCTTTTGAAAATACGTCAGTCAAATAGAATCTGATGTCGGCAGGAATTGGTTTCGCTCTGTTTTGATAGAGCTCCACCGCTTGCCTTGCCCCGTCCGCCAAGGGCACACCGATAACGTTTCCCACTTTTCCTGTCTCGAGAACATCTTGAGCCGTCTCGCTGAGCACGATAGGCGCTTCTTTGGAAAGTTTTTCTTCCAAGCGAGAGATTTCGATAGTTTGACCGAGCTTTTTTGGGAGAACAGTCCTCACGTGGCTTTCTATTTTCTGATCAGCTCCAGCAACCACTTCGCGCGGCTTAATAAGAATTTCGATCCGGTCGTTCGCGACGTCTTTAATCACCTTAACGAGATTCTCGCCCTTATTAACGCGTCCAGCAGCAGCCTTTGGTCCTTCAGTGAGGTTATTGACAGCAGCTCGTGCGGCGTTCGCCGCGACATTCGCTGCAGTGTCTAGATTCATTTGCGCCAAAGCGCCGTGCGCAAAAGCGCATAAGGTCGCAAGCAATATGCCAATCGAGCAAAGTTTCATGTTCCAAGTTGACAGCTCGAAGTTACTTAACGCCGATAACAAAGTTCAAAAGCGACCGCCGACAGAGCAATAGGTCCACCGTCGCCGCGCGTGGCGCTGGATTCTTGCGCGATTCATCGTCACATCAGTGGGATCGACCATGCTTTGGGCATCACCATCTGTCGCGCCCAGCATGACTTTGGTCATGCCCCTCCATATGATGATCGGCAGATAGGGGAATACTGGCATTTTACGACTATGCATGAGTCGATGCAGAGCGCGTGGTAGCATCGCACTCACATCGTAAAACTCAAATCACCACCGCTCAGGATTACCATGTCGTCGCCGAATGGCGCTGAGGCGAAGGCAGCAGCCGGAAAGGAAGCTGGACTTACACTCCGCCGGGGAAGTTGTGATTTCCTTGGCTCCGGCTCTATTGCCCGGAGAAAGCTGTGTTCGACAAGGCTTGGAAGTTGCCAGTCAACGACAGGTCAACCGCCGAGGAGTGAATGTCCGCTTTTGGCCCAAAGCGGACATACCCTTGTGCGGTGCAAGAGTCCGCTTTTGACCCAAAGCGGACATTGACCACCAATTTTACAGAGGCGCATTGAGGGGCCGTGAGGGGTTTCGATCCTTCCGCCCGAACGGAACAAGTGATAAAATTTGCACCGTTAAACGATGCGGTTTCAAGAGAATGCCATGCTCCGTCGCGACTTCATTTCTTTTCTCGCCGGCGCGTTGGTCGCCTACTCCCGCGATGCGATCGCTCAGAGCCCATCTAAGGTTTACCGTGTCGGTACGCTCCTTCCGGGTGCGCCGATAGACGAGAAATCGCCGCTTGGGGCGATCCTGCTGAAAAAGCTGGAGCAGCATGGCTATGCACTCGGCAAAAACCTCGCGTACGAGGCACGCGGAGCGGGTGGTCAGGTCAGTAAGCTTGGCGAGATTGTCAGGAGCATGAAGGCTAATGGAGCGGATGTGATCGTCGCCGGCGGCTTTCCAACCACGCTCGCCTGTAAGGTCGCGAATGTGCCGACGGTGGTATTCCTTGGAGCCGGTGATCCGGTCGCGACGCGCCTTATCGACAGCCTTGCGCACCCAGGTGGCAACATCACCGGCATTTCTGACAACGCGGCGGCTCTTGCCACCAAACGTCTCGAGCTGATCAAGCAAGCGGTGCCGAAGGTGCGACGGGTCGCGATGTTGTGGAACCGGAACGATCTCGGCATGAGTATGCGTTATGATGCTTCCGCCGATGCCGCGCGGTCGCTTGGGATCACGGTACAGCCGCTTGGCGTGCGCGAGCCCGACGATTTTAACGGAGTATTCGAAGCACTGGATCGCGACTTACCGGATGCCATCTTCATGGTCGCGGACTCGCTCACGACCCTCAATCGCAAGCGCGTGTTCGATTACGCCGGCGCGCACCATATTCCAGCACTCTACGAATACGATGTCCCCAATGTGCATGACGGCGGCTTGATGTCCTATGGACCCGACCTGAAAGAAAGCATGGAGCGCGCGGCTGGTCTCACCGCGCGCATCTTGGGTGGCGCGCGGCCGGCTGATCTGCCGTTCGAGGAACCGACACACTACAAGCTCGTCATCAACCTCAAGACCGCAAAGGCCACGGGCATCGAGCTGCCGGTAAATTTTTTGGCGCTCGCTGACGAGGTGATCGAATAGCGATCCCAATTAGTGCACTGCACGAGTGCGCTTATGGCCCTTAGCGCCATTGTAATATCGCTGACGCGTGTCTGCGTTCGGGTGTGAAGCGCCCATGGCGCGGAGTTTTCTCGCGCGTGCGCGATAAACTTCGTCATGGACTAGCCATAGGAGAGCATTCATGCGCAGGCACCGTCCGACAGTATTTTTTACAGCGGTAACTTTCGTCGCAATGTTTCTCGCGCACGTTGCATCAGCAGAGGTGAAGGCAACTGCACCAGAAAAGATGATGCCAAGTGACAAGGCGAAGAAGATGCGCGAATGCGCAAAGCTGGCCGAGCAACAGAAGGTAAAAATGGAGGACCGTTCCCGCTTCGTAAATGAGTGTGTTGCAGCAGGAGCAAAATAGAACGGCATGTGCGCTGCACATGTCTGCTTTTGGCCCAAAGCAGACATTCGGTTTGGAGTGATCCGCTTTTGACCCAAAGCGGACATCGACCCTTCCGGAGTACGTGTAAAGTTGATGTGATGTCCAAGCTTCGGGGGGCAATAAGACGGCGCAATTCATCACACTTGTCGGTGGCGCGGCGGTATGCCCTAGGAAAGCCACCGAGTACAAGCATTCAGATAGTAAGGGCTCCACGTCCGGGGTACAGCAATGATCCGCACCACGGTACTCCATGCGCTTGTGCTGACGGTGGCCTTTGCCGCGGCGTTGACGCCGGTCACGTGCCTCGGCGCGAATAGCCATCGGTTGCCTGCTGAGGCAACAAAGAAGCTACCGCCCGAGCTGCTCTCGCTGCTCCGACAAAAGAAGATGCCGAAACATTCACCGATCCTCGTGCGCATTTTCAAGGAAGAGGCGGAGCTCGAAGTCTGGAAACAGGACACTGAGGGCCGTTTCCAGATCCTCAAGACCTATCCGATCTGTCGGTGGTCGGGCGATCTTGGGCCGAAGTTGCAGGAGGGCGACCGTCAGGCTCCAGAGGGGTTCTATACAGTTACGCCCAAGTTGATGCATCCCAACTCCAACTTCTATCTTGCGATCAACATCGGCTACCCCAACAGCTTCGACAAAGCGAACAACCGCGACGGCAGCTTGATCATGATCCACGGCGACTGCTGGTCGATCGGTTGCTACGCCATGACCGACGAACAGATAAGCGAGATCTATTCGCTGGCGCGGGACTCATTCCTCGGCGGCCGGCCATCATTCCAGGTCCAGGTCTATCCGTTCCGCTTGACGCCGGCGAATCTGGCGCGGCATCGGAATAATCCGAACTTGGCCTTCTGGAAGATGCTCAAGATTGGCAACGATCACTTTGAGACGACGCATCTCGAANCAAAGGTGAATGTGTGCGATCGCCTCTATGTATTCGATGCGCAATCTCCCCCGAATTCGCGGAAACCTCTTGAGTTCAATCCCACCGATAAATGCCCCGCCTTTGTCGTGAATCCGAAAATCGCGCGGCGGGCGCTAGAGAAACAACGCGCCGACGAGCTCGAATACACGCAATTGCTTGAAGACAACGTGTCAGCCGCCCCAATCTACAGCGAACTGGACGGCGGAATGAATAAGGTTTTCCTCGTACGGTTTCCGGACAGACTTACACCTTCAAATAAGCTGCCGCATGCATCTCACCTACTGGACCTGCCACCGCTTCTCTAGGTCGACAACGATGGTTCGTCGCTGCCTCGCTGATCTGTTCAGTGCTGAACGCCGAGGTGTAATTGCCGATGCGGGTATTTGGGGTATGAGGTCGCGACCTGCAATGAAGTAGGCAATCCCGCTTCGATCTTCGAAAAACCGTATGTCCGCTTTTGGCCCAAAGCGTACTTGCGCTAGTGCACTGCGAATGTCCGCCTTTGGTGAAAGCGGACATGTATGTCTGCTTTGACCCAAAGCGGACATGGTCCATCTCCAGACGTCAGTGCGCCTATTGTGTTAAGTTGAAAATCAGAGCCGCGTGCCCGACGACAGGTCTAACGCCAAGGGGGAAGCCCATGTTCGCGTCTAAGCCAGTTCAAATTACCGCGGCCGTGATCGGCAACGCACTCGAATGGTACGACTTCATCGTGTTCGGATTCTTCACTGTGATCATCGCGCGGCTATTCTTTCCAGCTGAAAGTCAATACGCCTCGCTCTTGCTGACCACCGCGACCTTCGGCGTTGGCTTTTTCATGCGACCGGTCGGCGGCATTCTGCTCGGCATTTATGCTGATCGACGGGGACGGAAAGCATCGCTATTGTTAATCATCGGCTTAATGACTCTGGCCATCGCCGTGATCGGGTTCGCGCCGACCTATGCTGCTATTGGCATCGCAGCGCCGTTGCTCATCGTGATTGCCCGTTTGCTACAAGGTTTTTCGGCCGGCGGTGAATTCGCCAGTTCCACCGCCTTTCTCATCGAAAGCGCGCCAGCGCAGCGCCGCGGTTTTTACGGCTCCTGGCAAATGGTTGGCCAGGGTCTGGCGGTGCTCACTGGCGCGTTGTTGGGTGCA
>AF_2010_repII_A1DRAFT_10000135_pt1 | contig 13226 bp, 15 predicted proteins | sample AmaForreplicIIA1_FD_9195 | JGI IMG/M metagenome (IMG submission 9195)
ATACTTTCTGCTTCAGCAGGCAAATATAGAATAGTCAAGGTAGGAAACGGAATAGTATTCGAAGCTGCGGAAGATGTATTCTCGGCCATTATTATTCGAGTGATTCTAAAACAATGTGCCCAATATCTGGATTTCGTACATTTATGAATTTTAGAGGAGCTTTGTAGATAATGTACTCTTGTCACCCAATATTCACACACATATGTTTCACCATTTGACGATCAATCTGAGACTTAAGCATTAGTGATGAATCTCCTGACATACATGTGCAAGCTAAATTTTACATCAAAGTAAGTGCTAAGCTATTATCCGCAGCCTTTTGATTAAAGTAGGTGCAAGAGTATCTAGTAACTAGACTTGATTGAGCAACATTTGAAATATTCTTGCTGATTAAAAAACTCACCAATTTAGACGAAGCAAGGCACATGATTTTGGAATTAAAGAACGTCATTTTTTTTTCAATAATCAAATGTGGTGGATTCAGCAACCCATCAAGGAGCGGATCAGTCCAGTACTTTCATTATTTCTTCAAAATTATGTCTAACTTTGTCTCGCTTATATAACCTAAGCAATGGGAGTAGCTCTTCATGTTTCGCGAAATTTATTTTATCGCCAACAAGTTTTGAAATGCGTCCGCTAATTAACAATGCGTGGATTACAGAAGTCACATTACGTGTTGGTCTGGACAAGCTAGAGGATTCGAAATCAATTATTTGAGCTTTCAGATCCTTGGATACCAACAGGTGATGATTCAGATAGCTTAATTCACCGTGATCGAGATTTGCCAAATCTAATTTGTAACATTGTTCGAGCGCGCTCCTGACTATATTTCGAACTTGAGTAGCACTTGTGTTCTCTTGGCCTAACCAGCATCCAATATTCCATCCATCTACATAGTCCATCAATATGAAGTTTTCAGAGCTCGCATAAACAAGAGGCCCTACACCAACCGAATTCGCTGTCTTATGGAAGAGAGCTTCCCTTTCCATGGACGAACGACTAGCATCTATCCTCCTAATTTTGAGTGCATAGGTCTTTTTGTCCTTGCCCTCGACAGTTGCCACGATACCAACGCCCCCCTTCCCCAGGATGTTAAACTTCCCAATTTTAGCATTCCCGGCTTGGAGAAATGAATCAACACCAAGACTTTCTATTTCTTTTAGGCGACTGATATATCCTTGCTCACTGATTTTTCTCGGATAAGAGAGAATAGGAACAAGGTCAAGGCTAGCTGTTTCGATTTTATTACGAAAGGCCCTGATCGGAGGTGAGAAGGTCAGTGACAGCCTCCATTACTATACCAGACGTATTTAAATCATCACCAGAGTGTAGATGGAATGATTTACGGACGTCTTCAATCAATCCCTTCGTGATCCCAATCCTATCTATATTCCGTGTTAGCAAATACTTCAGATACTGCTTGGCATTTGTCACCCTTCTCCTCATAGCGATCCTAACTCTCATTTCACTGTCTACCCAAGAGATAAGTGAATCCTTTTGATTTCCCGCTACAAAATTGTCTGTTTCTTTTTTCATGAGGACTTTCGGTCCAATTTTTTGGGTATATTTAGACAGATTAATTGATTCTAGTAAAAAGCCAAAAGCAGCACTTCCCTTTTCATCAGTAACGCACGTAGTCCGGAATACCTTAAAAGCTGCAAGTTCCAATTGCTTCGAGATAGCAATCGAGCTTTTTTTAAGTTGTCCTCGAAGCACATCAGGACTGCGCTTTTCGTATCTAAAGGAAAGCACTAAAAGGTTACGATTATGCAGTTCGTAATTTGGGAAAAAAGTTTTTTGTTGCTTGCAAAAGAAATCAGTTGATGGTTTCGCCAAAAACGACCTGGCACATATTATGAACTTTCCCAAAGTTGCAGCAGAAATGGCGGCTCCGAGATTTCGTTTTTGATCAATAGGGTCAATAATTATAAGAGGACTTGAAAAGATGAAATTGTTATCATCATAATCATAAACAGAGATCACATTTTCGTTCGGCCCCATAACAGACATAACATTGAGTACCTGTTCTAATGAGCCATATTTCAAGGTCATTATTTCTGCAACATAACCACTAAATCCTCCGGTTGAAATATCTGCGCCATAAGCTCCTGTTGATTTTAGAAACTTCTTTAGTAGTCTCACCTGACACTTTTTATCATCATCTAAGTGATCATTCATGTATTTTGTATGGAATGGCGACCTATCGGCGGCACTTTTCCATTTGCCTATTGGTACATCGTAACATGGAACCACATTGACCCGGACTCCGTCAATAACTGCTTCAACGTAAGGATGATCGGAAAATCGAACATAAGGGTCAAATGCCTTCAGTGACTCCCAGCCTATGAGCTCGCCGAACTGCCTGAACTGTCGATCATCAATTGAAGTATCAAACTTTACGAATATGTCTATATCTACGTCTTCCTTGATCCACGTTCCTTTAGCGAAAGATCCTCCTATAATCACTTCAACGACGCTTGAATTAATATTTTGGTTCACATGTTTCATTGTTTCATTTGCTATCTCTGTTAATTTTTTTACATCTTCAATTGAGGGCTGTACTTGCTTTAGAGCCTCTGAAATGATTGAATCAACAGTATTCACTTAGCTTGCACCGTAAAGATATTACTATATCTGGGGCCGGAGGATGTAAGTTCACTTTGCTTCAAATGGACTCTATCAATTTTATCGGTGCCTATGTTCTTATCGTAGTATTTGCTAATTACCTCAGATCCTAACTCCAGGGCCTTGCTTCTGGCTCTGAATATCGTAAGATGAGGTTTAAATGGTTTATCTGGCGTTATATTAATTCTTGACAATTTGAAGACGATCTGAGCCGCAAGTCGGAGCAGGGCACTCTTGCCATTTTCATCAACACCAACCCATATGACCCTGGCAAATTCTGGTCGTGGGAAGCCACCAACTCCTCTCAATGTTAGATTTATAGTTTCGAAATCTATCTCAGAAATATTCATCTTTACTTTGCCAATTATTTCAAATCCGATGGTTCCTAAAAAAATAAGAGTGAAGTGGAGGTTCTGACTTCTGACCGGCGCAAAATGTCCCGGTAGCCATCCTGTATCTGCCACCAAATCCCGTTGTAGCTTCTCGATGGCATCGGTGTTGGATATATCAACAGCAATAAAGGCCCTCAACCTGATCAATCCATTAAGTCATTTCTGCATGCTTTTATCTTAGCTGCAGAAAATGGCAAATAAATAGATTTCAATGCATAAAGGCATATCTCTGTCCTAAAGCCTCCTAAAGAGCGAATATTTAATAGATTCCTAAAGCCGACGATTTTGTGTATCGCTGAAATGGCAGAACGGTCTGGCAAAGAGTATGTAAAAGAACCTAAGGTTCCAGGCCATAGCCATCAAGGCGAGGCCATTAAAAAAATAAATCTTATAGTATGTCTAACCGGGATGCCTGGTTCTGGCAAATCTACTGTAGCTGAATTCATGAGGGAATATGGTTTCTCTCTTGTTACCATGGGTGACGTAGTACGGGAAGAAGCCAAACGAAGTCAAATCGAACTTACGGACTCCAACTTGGGTAAACTAATGATGAAAATGAGGGATAAAGATGGCCCAGGCGCAATCGCCCAATTGATAAGAAAAGAAATTGAGAGAATAGAAATGAAATATGGTATCAATAACTTCGTGGTCGATGGGATACGGAGCTTGTCGGAAGTTGACATTTTAAAAACCGCTGGTTCAGTCAAACTACTTTCAATTCATGCTTCCGCTAGGGTAAGGTTTGAACATCTGAAAAAAAGGGCCAGGGGTGACGCACCGTTGACTGGTGACGATTTTGATGCTCGCGATAAACGTGAGCTATCAGTTGGCATAAGTGAAGCAATTGCATTATCTGATGATGTGTTATCGAACAATACCCTGACAATTGGAGAGCTAAAGCAAAAATCGATGGGCTTAGTGCATCGATGGGTCAAGGAGCACCACAACATGTACCTTCCACATACGGGGGAAAAAAGCTGATGAAAAGGTCGCCGATCACATCCACTTTTGAGTTGAAAATTGAGGCTTCGGTGAAGCCATCGGAATCCCCAGAGAAGGTCAAAGTTGCTGTCTGTAACATGATCGATTGTATGCCTGAATTCAGATACGGAAGTATAATTGTTGGCAAGTCGTATAAAGCAGAGTCGTTACGAACGATCTATGAGCAAGTTAGATCAAGGTCAGCCATGGCAGTATTAAGACGTATATTGGACTATAATCGATTTGGAAATACTACATACTTCCTACTAAACAAGCAAGCTGCATTTGCAGGCACTGTCGTTATAATTGACAACGAACAAGAATCGCCGCTTGGTCCAATTAGGGTAATGCTAGATTGCCTCGAGATTGATCTCCTAATAGATTGGTTAGTTCCTATATAAAAAAGATATATCAAATCAAGAAATCATATCAGGATTTAGATCAGGGCACAATTAGAAAAAAGGTTGTGTCCCTTTGGACACAATCAACTCTCTCTCTGGTTCGTTTGAAATCAAGCGACGCAAAATGTGCAAAACGATGCTAATCGAGATTTGTTTTTTCTGAAAATTTGTATTACATTAACTTTGATTTGGATCTTTTTCTCATTTCCATGTGTTTCCATTGTAAACGTATCTCGTAATACTTTTGACCACTCGCATGGAGGTGCAGGTATTGGAAATGGCATGTCGGACAACCAAATTAGTAGTAATGGGAACAAGCATGGACTAGAGTCAATTTCTTCAAACTGTATTTCGCCTGACGGCCTGATCCCCTCGACGACTAAGTGCGCTAATCCGACTGTTGTTCATCCAAGTAAGACTCCTAATACTACTGTTGTTCAAGCCAACAATTGTAAGAACCCTACAACGGTACATGCAAATGCACCCAAGAATGTTATTGTACATCCAGCCACAGCAGAATGTGCTAATCCAACTGTTGTTCATCCAAGTAAGACCCCTAATACTACGGTCAATCAAGCCAACAATTGTACAACCCTAAGACAATTCATCATACGAATGCCCCTTCCACTGTTGTGGTACATCCTTCCAATTGTTCGGAGTCCACTCCAAGCAACTTAAATTCTGTAACAGTCAACAATATGCAAAGTTCAAGTAGCAATGTGAATACTGAAATCCCTGTCGCTAATGCAGGTCCAAACCAGCAGATTCATTCATCTAGCGAGGTGGTACTCGACGGGACTAAAAGCTATGACCCAAATGGTCACTCCTTGACCTATTCTTGGATACACTTGCGGGTGGACAAGTAGTCGAGTTATCAGATGCAAGCAAGGCTAAGTCATCATTTATGGCTCCGTCAGTTTCTAGTGGTACAAGCTTAACATTTCAACTAATAGTGAATAACGGAATTGCAGATAGTAGCCCATCAATCGTGCATGTCACTATCACTCCATAGCATAAAGCGTACGAATAGCTGCTATAAAATAGTTAACCGTCAGCCCTTGCTAATTGTGATCAAACGTACGAACCCTGTCATGTGCCAAAGTGACCTTTGAAACTAACTTTTTTGCTGTATAATTAATAAGCCGTTATTCTCAAATGTAAGTACCTATGGGCGTCTAGCTTTTCTTGTCTGGTCCCATTGATATTTGCAAAATCTCGGGTCTACTTAAAAACATCTGGTTATAAAGTAGCAGAGATCGAATAATAAAAGATAATGGCAGATTGCCATCTCAGGGTGGACGAAGAAATGTAACTCAATCCGGATCTAATCAGGATGAATGGGAGAACTTCAATTCATGATTCTATGACTAAAACAAACGAATTTGAAGGCAATCCACTTAGAAGCCAAATGAAAAGAAATCCTAAACTAGTTCCAATTCGCAGGATATAATGGCTTCAAACGTGTAAAAATTAGACTATGTTTAAAGTTTACCCAAGTTAGTCAGTACCGACGATCTCTCCATTTTGTCCTAATTTCAATCACATGAAGTAAATTTATAAAATCCGAAATGCTATTTTCTATCCAATTGAAAAATTATGACCGACAGTCTTAGGGGTGATGAAGATTTTGACGAGAGTGACAATGACCTTGAGGATGATCTAGAAGAGAATCGTTCAAAAGATGAATCCAATTCACCTTTACCAGATCCCAAACTTGAAATCTCTAATCAATCCAAAGACGAAGACGAAGCCTCGACTTTAGACTCGGCGAAAAAGCAAGAAAGTCAAGAGTCTGGACCACGGCCTGAATTAGACTCAAAGTTCTTCGCTGTAAGGACCGCAGGTGGACAAGAGAACATTGTTGCAAATATTATTCAGAATAGAATTAATGCAAAAAAAATTGGAATTCATTCCATACTTATACTCGATAATTTCAAAGGCTACATCATCGTAGAGGCCCCAGATTCTAACATTGCTTACGAAGCACTAGCGGGAGTTCGGCACGTCAGAGGCCAAATTCGGGGAGAATTGCCTTTCAAAGATATAGAGGGCTACCTTGTAAAAAAGCCTGTAGTTTCAGATCTTGGTATTGATGACACGGTAGAAATTGTTGGTGGACCATTTAAGGCAATGAAAGCAAAAATTACCAGGGTTGACTATGAGAAGCAGGAAGCAACAGTAGTATTACTTGATTCCCCATATCAGATACCTGTGACGGTGGATGCAAACTATTTAAAAAAGGTAATGCATTAAGTGTAATGTTTGCTGTAAGCTTTTTGAAATCGTTGGATGACTATATGCTCATTTTATAAGGAAGCTCAAGACAAATGACTGACATTTATATTTCAGTTCAAGTTTTTTTAAGATATGGCAGATACAAAAACTATTTCTGCATTGGTTAACGGTGGAGAAGCTAGTGCAGGTCCTCCTCTAGGGCCTGCTCTTGGTCCCATTGGTGTGAACGTATTACAGGTTGTAAATACTATAAACGAGAAAACCAAAGATTTCCCTGGGATGAAGGTCCCTGTCAAAATTGAGGTTGATACATCCACAAAGAAATTCAACATAGAAGTGGGAATTCCTCCTACTGCTGCCTTAATAATAAAGGAATCAGGTTCATCCAAAGGTTCGGGAGCTGCTGGTACTAATTATTCTGGCAATATCTCTTTGGAAACCGCGATTAAAATCGCTAGAATGAAGATGGACAGCTCATATGCAAGCAATTTACTTGGAGCAGTAAAGGAGGTAATTGGAACTTGTCTTAGTGTTGGGATGAAGGTCGAAGAGAAATCCGCAAAAGAATTGTATGTGGAGATTTCAAATGGAAAGTACGACGGCATGTTGAAATGAATTTCGTTAGAAGATTATAACTAATAGTTACCATTCTTTTATTTTCAGTTGGAGTCAAGATGCATTCCAAAGTAATGCTCATCAATCCCTACCTTCTTACTAAGGAATGCGATAATGAGTTGGAGTAAGTTTAAAATATCCCAAACTGCGCCATAATCTATAAATTTTAGAGGAATATGGATATGGCTACAGTTCAACAAGGATCAGCTGGTGGAATGCCAGTATTAATATTGAAGGAAGGAGCGACTCAGACAAAGGGCAGAGACGCCCAAAAAAATAACATCAATGCTGCTAAGTTGATTGCTGAAGTAGTAAGAACAAGCCTCGGACCCCGAGGAATGGACAAAATGTTAGTTGATACCCTGGGAGACGTGACAATCACAAACGATGGTGCAACAATTTTGAAGGAAATCGATGTTCAGCACCCCGCCGCAAAGATGATGGTTGAAATCAGCAAGGCAACCGATAATGAAGTGGGAGATGGCACATCCTCTGTTGTGATATTAGCAGGTGCGTTGATAGAAAGAGCGGAAGAGCTTATCGGTAAAGACGTCCATCCTACAATTATTGTTGACGGCTATAGGAAAAGCGCTCTGAAAGCGATAGAGACGCTCAATAGCATGGGTATGAAGATTAAAGATAATGAGAAAGAGGATTTGATAAAAATAGCTAAGACATCCTTGCAAACCAAGCTAGTATCACGAGAATCTGTGCAAATAGCAGAACTAGTCGTTAATGCATGCTTACAAGTTTCTGACAAATCAGACACGGCATCCAAAATGGACATAGATGACATCAAAGTAGAGAAAAAAGCTGGCGGTTCCTTGCACGATACCAAACTAATCAAGGGGATTGTATTAGATAAGGAAGTGGTCCACGGTGGAATGCCAAAGAAGATTGAAAAAGCAAGAATAGCTCTCATCAATTCCGCTCTCGAAATTGAGAAGACGGAGTTCGATGCAAAGATAAACATTAGCTCCCCGGATCAGATGAATATGTTCTTAGAAGAAGAGAACAAGATGCTCAAAAATATGGTTGACAAGATCACGGCGACTGGCGCGAACGTCGTAGTTTGTCAAAAGGGAATAGACGATATTGCTCAACATTATCTTGCCAAGGCAGAGGTCTTGACAGTGAGAAGATCCAAAGAAAGTGACATGTCGAAGCTAGCTAAAGCAACTGGTGCTCGTGTGGTAAGCAATCTGGATGACTTGACATCGAAAGATTTGGGCTCTGCAGATTTAGTAGAAGAACGGAAGATTGAAACAGACAAGTGGGTCTTTGTCGAAGGTTGCAAGAACCCAAAGGCAGTGACTATACTGATTAGGGGCGGTTCTCAAAGAGTTGTTGATGAAGCAGACAGGGCAGTTCATGATGCATTGATGGTCATAAAAGATGTTCTAGAAAGACCAATTATAGTTGCAGGAGGTGGTTCTCCTGAGGCTTTCACTGCAGCAAAGTTAAGGGATTGGGTTAGTACATTGACTGGAAGGGAACAATTGGCTGCAGAAAAATTTGCAGAATCCTTAGAAGTAATTCCGTTGACGCTGGCTGAGAATGCCGGCATGGATCCAATCGATACAATCACAGATTTACGATCAAAGCAGAGTAAGGGTTCAAAATGGACAGGGATAGACGTGAGGAACAGCAAAATTGCAGATATTTCCAAATTGGAGATCTTTGAACCACTCGTAGTGAAGGAACAAATCATCAAATCTGCTACGGAAGTCGCGTCAATGATACTCAGAATCGACGATGTGATTGCCTCAGGGAAATCAGGCGGGCCACCCGGAGGCGGAGGAATGCCACCCGGAGGCGGAGGAATGGGCGGCATGGGCGACATGTAAGTTATGTCCTAAACTGAGGCTGCTGAGGCAGTTAAGCCGCTATTTTTTGATGGGATACAATCAACTTTTTTTATCGTGGTTGGATATTGAATTGTTTTTTTGTTAAATGTATAGTTGTTTTGCACAGGTCACATATATAACTAACCTACCGAATTACGTTGGTCGTTCTAATCACTACTTCAGGCTTTTGCTAGAACTGCTCCAATTGTCTTCTCACAATCTCTAGCAAACCTTTTTATAGAAATATTAGGCGGGTAGCTTGTGTTTCCACACATTAATTTAGGAGAGCTGGCACTTATAGTCTCAGTCATTTACATAATAGTGTTTTTCCTGCTTGGATCAGGAGTCTTCAATTCAATAATAGAAGGACCAAACCAAGGTTCGAGCTCATTCATCGTCCCATCCAGATCGGTTCAAACAATAGGGGAAACTATTGTGACGACAATGATCCTATTTATCGGTATGGCTGGAACATTTCTCTTATATAGATCCGGAAAAGCTGCACACCCAAAAACTCAGGGTGGTTTATTGGCAGCAGGCTTTACTATTATTGGCATAGCGTTAATTCTGGGCTTTAGATTAGTCGATATAAAGTCCTAACACCAAAGCCTATGTTTATACAGATCGAAATGGAAATTAGGTTGTTGAGCAAGCATAATATAGTTACAGCACAAAGATCAAAATTTCGAATACCAAGAGTAGACCTTCAGCTAATATTTAGAGTGGGTGCCTTTGAGTCTATATTTCACCCGCATTGTAGCAAGTTTTGTATTCTCTTAATGCACTTAATTAAAGATTGACGTAATGAATTCCCGTAAATGTAGAATAATAGATGAATTCAATACCTGATATCCTTTTGACCCTTAGTCTGAGAGAGATCATAGATACATTTTTGAAACATCATATTCTTTTTACTATTTACTACTGGCTTAATTTCTAAAATTTTAAGTATAGGTCATGATATACCTCAAACAGGTGAAAATTGTATTTGGGTTCAGATGATTTGGAACCATATGACTGGTATAGTAGATTCTTTGGTGGACGAAGGAGAGGAATGGGAGGAGGATTTTTTGATGACATGTTTAGAGGGTTTGATCAAATGAGGCGGCAGATGGAGAAGGAATTTGAAGACTTTGAGAAAAGAGTTCCCAAGGACTTGGTAAGGGAATATAATACCCCACAAGGAGGAAAAGTCAGAGAGGTAGGACCAATTGTTTATGGGTATTCAATGACTATTGGACCCGACGGAAGACCGAAAGTGAGAGAATTTGGTAATGTGAAATCTTCTCGAGGTTTTGGTGGTTTCATGAGACCTGAGATCAGCGGTGAGACTGAACCTTTGGTTGACGTGACATCTACAGAAAAGGAGGTAAAGGTCGTAGTAGAGATGCCCGGGATATCAAAACAGAATATAAGAATAAATGTGCGTGATCGTTCCCTGGAAGTTAAGAGCGAAGACCCTCAAAGGAAGTATCACAGAGTTATTGAAATCCCCTCAGAAACTGACATCGAAACTGCCAAATCAACTTACAATAACGGGATACTAGAAATCACATTTAAGAAGAAGGAACAAACAGCTGGAAAATCCATAAATGTAGAATAGACGTTTGCTGTTGGAACGTCTTTTAGTTATCCGAGTGATTTTAGCAATTGCTCATACTAGCGGATCTACCTACAACTTACCGGCCTGTATCGTCAAAGGTTGGCAATTTACTCAACTGGAATTTGGCTGATAATGTGAGTATTAACCCTTTTTAGGTCAAACCATTCTCATGAAGCCCTCAAGTTTGAATGAGGAATCTAGAATGAGGGATTGCTGGCTTCTGGATAAGCTATGAAACAGCGACGCATATTATGTATATTATCCTACTTGAAGCGGTAACTAAGAGTATAGAAAAAGAAAAACATCTGGTAAAAAATATAAAATCTCGCATTCTTCCATTAAAATTCAAAAGTTATAGTATCCATTTAGGAAAGTAAAACATAAAATATTGTGATTATAATTATTAATAGTATGAGACAGATTTTTCTGTTCGCCTCCATTGGAGGAGCGGCTGTAATCATCGCAGTATTCTTGGTGTTTTCAGTATTTGCTGTTGCAAGTCAGGATTATGCTGTCAACGTAGATCCGATTAAGGATAATCAATATCTTTTCAATACTGCTAGAGTAACGTTGACAAATACTGGAAGGCTCCCCTTGACGAATATCGTGGTCAATTATGGTGGTAACGCGATTGATAAATTGGCATTATTATCGCCGGGGGACAAGGTGCTTCTTTCGCCACCGGATAATTCTTCGCTAAACTCAGTAACGGTAACAGCTGACCATGGGATAGCAGTCACGAAAGTATATCGGACGCCTTTGAAAATTCCAGGCATGATGGGATCATGAATATTTTCAGTGGAAGTATAATAAAGAATCAGAAGTACGAAGTTGATTTTGAACCCTTAGAACCGTATTCTTCAGTGCCATTGACATCAGGCCATTGAAGCAACGATTTGGTTGCAACGCACCATAGGCAGGGTATTATAATTACAGGTTTATCCCATGATCATAAAAAAAGAAAGTTTCCTTAGGTTTACTAGGATGATCCATTATTTTGATTAATAGATCTTTTTCATTGATCATCTCTACAAAGAGTGTAACGATGCTCTTCCTTCTCAAAAGTCGGTTGCTCGCAGGTAATTGAATCCAGTCCACATTTTTTTTATAACGAAGCATGCTAGTAGCTAGTATAGGAACACGAGAATCTGACCCCAGCTTAACAAGCAACATGAGAAATACCGAAAGCAAGTGGTTTACGCTGCTGAGCCCACGTCCAGTCTCGATTTTGATCTCATCGTAATACAGATTAAAAAAAGAATTTAAAGAATCAACAATGACTAGACTAAATTCAGCAATTGAGCCTGCAACTTTACTAAGTATTGATTCGAAGCTCCCCATGACTGGTAAAAGTATTTCGACGCTCTTATGAATATCCTCTATTGTATGAGCGGCGAATACATTTTTGTTTCTGTTTGTTGGAACTAGAGTTAACTCACTTAATACGAGGCCGGCTTTCACGAAGGCACTGAAAGTAGTATCCAAATCCAAATAGCACACTCTCTTTACTGGAATAGAGGTATTTACATTCTCCTGCTCCTGCATATGTAGGCAAGAATGGGTAACAAGCATAGCAGTGTAACAAAGCTTCGCGTAAGGGTCACTAAAAATAAGAGCGTTTAGCCCATTCGGACTTAGTACTTCGTAGATATTATCCACGGTTTTATATGATATGTAGAATAGGCATTCTATTTAATGGGTTGCGAATTGCTGGAAGAGCGCACTATACAGGATTACAATCACTTGACGTCAATCGAGATACCAAACACAAGGGTTTCCTGATTATCCAAAGAAATATCATGGGAATTAGGATCTATCGTCCCCGTTCCTCCTGAAAGGATGAAATCATTAGACTGAAAATTGCTCTACTTTTTCGGATTATATAGGCACTTTGATATGGAATCTGGCTTCGAGTATCGAATCCATTAACTGTGAACGTAAAGAATTTGTATTGGTGAGATAGTAGGAAGTTCCATCCCGGCTGCTGATGTCTTTAATTTGAGAGGAAGAAGACATGACATCATTGTAGTAAAAGGAAGCATTCGTGAATAGATTTCAAACTAATTCCCTTTGATCGAAAACCGGTAGAGATTAATTATGCGGACCCTCGTATTAATCAGGATAATCATATGAGAAAGCAAATATGACTACTTATTCAAGCACCAGTATGACTTCATTCTTTATCAGGGCTCAGACTGAACTAGGCCCATTGGGTCAGGATCACATTGCGTAGTGGGACTCTTATCTACTTTCAACCTGGGTGAGCACGAAATCTACTATGCGGCTTGCCTGTCTAGAAGTTAAAAAAAATTATCAGCACAATTTAATGTTATCTAAGATTTTACATCAAGAATTCAATATAAAGATCTATGAAACAGAAAATGAAAATCTTAAATCTATATTATCATTATCTCAGAATCGAATAGTATCAAATTTTCTCGTCCTCGATTCTAAACTATCAAACTACTTGAATCCATTGACACAATTCTTGCCGACTTGACCCAATTCAGAAAAGTATTACGCACCT
>AF_2010_repII_A1DRAFT_10000139_pt1 | contig 13099 bp, 13 predicted proteins | sample AmaForreplicIIA1_FD_9195 | JGI IMG/M metagenome (IMG submission 9195)
GTAATCGCCGCGTTTGATTCGTCCGGTGCGGTTCGCTTCATCGAGCGCAATAGCCACCGCGGCAGCAGAGGTATTGCCGTATCGATCGAGGTTCACGAACATTTTGTCGCGCGAAATGCCAAGCCGATCGGCGATCGCCTCCATGATTCGTAAGTTTGCCTGATGCGGAATGACACAGGCGATGTCGTCGATGGAAAGCCCCGCCAACTCGAGCGCTTTTTTCGCCGCGTTTAACATCGCGATAACGGCCTGTTTGTACACTTCCTTTCCGGTCATGTGGATGGTGACCAGGTTCATGTCCACGTTTTCACGCGTAATCGGGCAACGCGATCCGCCGCCCGGCATGAACAAGATGTTGGTGTACTGCCCGTCGCTTCCTATGTGGGTGCTGATTATGCCATGAGGACTGCCCCGATGGCGCAAAATAGCCGCACCGGCGCCGTCGCCGAACAGCACACACGTATTACGATCGGACCAGTTAGTGATTGAGGTCAACTTGTCCGCGCCGATCACCAGAACGGTCTCGTATGTGTGAGATGTGATGAACTGTTGCGCGATTTCCAACCCGAAAATAAAACCCGCGCACGCTGCGGAAATGTCGAGGCAGGCAGCGTTCGTCGCGCCGATCTTTTTCTGAACGAAGCAAGCTGTGGCCGGGAACAGCATGTCGGGCGTGGCTGTGGCGACAAGGATGAGATCGATTTCCTTGGGTGAGATCTTCGCCTGCTCAATGGCGTTCAGCGCTGCTTTCGCCGCCATGTCGCTAGTATTTTCGTCCTTTGCGGCAATGCGGCGTTCCTTAATGCCGGTACGAGTGGTGATCCACTCGTCGCTGGTATCTACCATGCGCGAGAGGTCCTCATTAGTCAGAACCTTCTCGGGCACATAACTTCCTGTGCCGATGATTGAGACCGTGCGCAGCGTNTTATGAGAGCGCGGGTTCGAGCGGGGCTGTCGTTTCATGATACCGGCGAATCTCCTCGACGATATGCGGGTTCACCTGCTGTTCAATGGACTCGGCGGCCACGCGCAGCGCGTTTTTGATCGCCAGCGGCGTGCTCGCGCCGTGAGCGATTATGCAAATCCCGTTCACACCGAGCAGCGGACTACCGCCGTACTCTTCATAATTCGTCTTATCCTTAATCGTCCCGATGGCATTCTTCGAGAGTAGGGCGCCGACCTTTCGCATGGTTGTGCGCATAAGCTCGTGTTTGAGCCATTTAAACATCGCCACTGCGATCGATTCGCACGTCTTCAAGATTACGTTGCCAACGAATCCGTCGCACACGACAACTTCAACCGGATCTTCAAAGAGATGACGGCCTTCTATGTTGCCAACGAAATTAAGCGAACTAGGCCTCAGCATCTTGAACACTTCCTTAGTCAATTCAGTGCCCTTAACATCCTCGTCGCCGAGCGAGACCAGTCCAACGGTCGGATTCTTGTAATGGAGAACATGCCGTGAGTAGACAGAGCCCATGAACGCGTACTGAAGAAGATGTTCTGGGCGCGCGTCGATGTTCGCGCCTGCATCGATCAAAACGAAAACATTCGTTTCTGTCGGAAGCACGGCGGCGATGCCCGGTCGATCAATTCCTGGCAACGTGCGAAGCTTAATCGTGCCCGCGGCGACCGCTGCTCCGGTGTGCCCGGCGCTCACCACGGCATCTGCGTCACCATGTTTCACCAGATCCACAGCACGGCTTATGGAGGAGTCCTTTTTCCGGCGAACAGCTGTCCATGCGCGATCGCTCATATCTACGACCTGGGTAGAATGGACGATCTCGATTCGCGAATCGTTACACTGATGTTTGCGCAGCTCGTTTTCGATCTTGGTCGAGTCCCCGACCAGATAGAGTTTGTTGATCTGTTTGTAATCGTGCAGCGCCATGACAGCGCCGGCAACCAGGTTAGGCGGGCCAAAATCACCGCCCATCGCGTCGAGGGCGATCTTCATCGGTCCGCAACTTTGCGAGGTAAAATGCTTGATTGCAAAGCGAAAGTTGTAGCAACTTCGCTGCGCGAAGCGTGGTCGGAGCCTACGTCGCCCACAGGGCGACGGCTACAGCTATTTGCCTTCTAAGGTCAACACCTGGCGGCCGCGGTAATACCCGCACGATGGGCAGGCGATGTGCGACGGCACGCTGCTCCCGCATTGTGGGCATCTATTTAGGTGCGAGGCATGCCAGCGGTTTGCCGCTTTCCGCGTGCGCAATCGCATTTTTGATGTTTTGCGTTTTGGAACTCCCATGACAGGCGCTTACCAAAGCATAAATGCATCAGAAAACAATAATAGCTTGGGTCATTCCGGGCGAAGTCGACGCTGCTACGCAGCCCAAAAACGTTCGGGGCGAGCCAGGCTTTCAATCCCGTGGGACTACGGTAGATCTTTCGATTCCGCTTTCCTGCGCTCAGGATCACCGCTTCGACGGTTCAACCCGTCAACGATTTAGCTTCAGTTTATCCAACGCACTCCAATCCCATTTCCGCTTTGCTTCTTGGTCTTCTGTTTTGATCTGCTTGGCTTTGCAAACCCGATCACCGTCTCTGTTGCAGTGTGGATGTGCCGGTAAGTTCAGCAAGAGGTCCTCGCGCATGAAGGGCGTCAGATCGACCGTCTCCGGACCGTGTAACTCGGTATGGACGGCGAAGGCCGGCACTCGGATTTCGTGCACAAAGTTTTGCAGACAGGAAACGCAACGCAGTTCAACCGGTTGCGACAACGAGCCGTTAGCCCAGAGGCCGCCGTCAGCGACCCCGACGTCGATGTCGTAATGTAGCGGTCCGGCACAGCGAATTTCCTCCGATGCCAGCTCTTGGATGGGACAATCCTCTTCGCCGCTCAGATGCAGACCTTGGGACGGGATTTGTTTTAGATGTACTTTCATGATCTAACCCTCCAAATTTCATTGGCAAAATTTCCTACTCAGCGCTTTGGCCACACAACCCGGAACAAAGCTTGAGACATTCCCGCCGAGCCTGGCGATTTCCTTTACGATGCGCGAGCTAAGATAAGTATATTCCTCCTTTGGCATTAGGAATATCGTTTCTACCGCGGCATTCAGACTTCGATTCATCAACGCCATTTGAAATTCAAATTCGAAATCGGAGACCGCCCGCAAACCTCGAATCACGGCTCCGGCTTTTTCAGCACGAGCGAATTCGACCAGCAACCCGCGAAACTCGGCGATACGGACGTTCTCGATTCGACCGGCAGTCCGTTGCAGTAAATCCAGGCGTTGCTCGAGCGAGAAAAGCGGTTGCTTCTCGTCATTATGCGCGACTGCCACGACGACTTCGTCGAATAATTTTCGGGCGCGCTCAATCACATCCAGATGTCCGTTGGTCACCGGATCAAAGCTGCCGGGGTAAATTGCCCGTCGCATCTGCGAAAATTCGCAGAGGAATCGGGAAATGAAAAGCTGAATGGCGACTGACCGCTCTGGGGCGGCAAAGCCACTTGTCATGTTCGCCGCGGTTGCTTAAGGCTGATGAAATATCACATTGCGATTAACTTCGATGCGCGACTCATCGCCTTACAAAACGATTGCTGTAGCGACAACCTTCTCGCCGCGGTTCAAGCAGGTCCTTGCCGAAGCGAAACGGATCCGCGACCGCTTTTCGGCTGATCTTCACCTGATCCACGTTGGAACGCGAACCGAGGACACGCCCGGGAAGTTCGCCGAAGTTCTCGCGGAGCTAGACCTTCCTGCTGATTCGCCAATTCATTACGAAGAAGGAGATCCGGCAGAAGCTATTCTGGCTGTATTGACACGCGAAGAAATCGATATGCTCATTGCCGGGGCGCTGGAAAAGGAAATCGTGTTGCATCAGTTCCTTGGCAATGTCGCACGTCGCCTGGTGCGAGAGGCGAACTGTTCAGTGATGCTGTTCACGCGTCCGCAAAAAGTCCCGAAACCGCTACGGCGTATCGTGTTTGTTGCCGACCATTCAGAGCAGGGACTGGCGGCGTTGAAAACAACGCTGATGCTGGCGGAAGCAGAATCATGCGAGCGGCTGTACGTGATTGGAATCATCACTGCGTTTGATGAAGCGAGGGCTTCCATCGCCGGTGGTACCACCGGCACTGCCAAGCATAAGCCGAACGATGGCGAGGAGGACCCGCTTGAAGAGTTCGTTTTGTCAGCCGGCGCCACTGAGGTTCCGATCGAGACGCGCTTGATCAGAGGCGCTACCGGCCTCGCTGCGTCCGATTTTGTGAGGTCTGTGGAAGCAGACCTCCTCGTCGTGCCGCTCCTAAAACCTGCTGTTCAGCAACTGCCGAGCAATATTGCCTGGGTTAGCGATGTGATTCCTTGTAATCTCTGGATCGTCCGCTGAAGGACCGCCCTGTCATTCTGAGCGAAGTTGAGGAATTCCGCGGCGAAACCTAAGAATGAGATTCTTCTACTGCGCTTCGCTTCGGTCAGGATGACTGGTGCAAATAAATCGAATGACGATCCTACATGAACGACGCCCCTGAATTTCAACCGTACGGTTTGCCGCATCTCACGGTGATTTTTATCACTGTCGTTCTCCCGTTCGCACTTGCTGCGCTGGTACGCCGCACACAATCGCAGCGGATCGAGAAGCTGATTATCGCCGCTCTCTCGGCGGTGCTGATCTTTAACTATCTTGCGTATCTGATTTTCATCCGGAGCCAGGGCTTCGTGGATTGGCGCGACATGTTACCAATGCAAATGTGCGACTGGGGCATCGTCGTGGTGATCGTGGCGATGTGGACGGGACACCAGCGCTGGTTCGAAGTGGCTTATTTCTGGGGGATTGGCGGCACGTTGCAAGCCGTCCTTACGCCGAACCTTCGCTATGGTTTCCCGGACTGGCGGTTTATCAGTTTTTTCACGTCGCATTGCGGCATCATTATTGGCGTGGTTTTCCTGATGCTNNCCCGCCGTTATCGGCCATATCCGATGTCCATTGTCCGCGTATGGTTGTGGTCGGAGTTATATTTCTTCGTCACGTTGATCGTTGATGAGCTTACTGGTTTTAACTATGGGTTTCTCCTGCATAAACCTGAGGCATTTTCGATTTTGAGTTTCCTCTCCGATTGGTGGCCGCTGTATCTTTTGCAATTGCACGGAGTGGCGTTGCTATTCTTTCTCGCGCTCTACGCGCCTTTTGCCGTTTTTGACGCCACAAAAAAAGGGTTAATCGGGAAACCAGGAAAGCAGGAAGCGACCCTTTAAAATTACTGCGTTCCTGCTTTCCTTAGGAATTCATGGCCAAGCCAAAACCATTGCGCGTCGGGAAGGTGTCGATTGGGGGCATGCGTCCAGCGTTTATCCTCGGCCCGTGCGTGATTGAGTCGGAGAAATTTGTCCGACGAATGGCGAAGAAGATTGCTGAGATGTGCGGGTCTGAAAACGTTGATTTCATTTTCAAAGCCTCTTACGACAAGGCGAACCGAACTTCTGTCCGTTCGTTTCGCGGAATCGGCGTGCGCGAAGGTTGCGAGATTCTTTCGGAAATCGGGCACGAACTGAAGATTCCGGTAACAACCGATGTCCATTCCGCGGCTGAAGCCGAGATAGCCGGCGAGAAAATCGACATGTTGCAAATTCCGGCGTTCCTCTGCCGGCAAACGGATCTGCTGCGTGCCGCTGTAGAAACGGGCCGTGCGATTAACGTAAAAAAAGGTCAGTTCCTCGCGCCGTGGGATGTGCGAAACATCGCGGACAAACTGATCGCCTTCGGTAACTCACAATTCTGCTTCACCGAGCGCGGCACCACCTTTGGGTATAACAACCTCGTCGCAGACATGCGCTCACTCTACTGGATGCGTGAGGCAGGTTATCGCGTCATTTTCGATGCGACGCATTCCGTGCAGCGACCCGGCGGGGCAGGGGATTCGACGTCCGGCGACGGCGTATTAGCCCCGGTTTTAGCAAGGGCTGCAATGGCCGCGGGGTGTGATGGCATCTTTATGGAGGTCCACGAAAATCCGGCCCGCGCTTTCTCCGATGGTCCGAATCAGATTCGGTTAAACGATTTGCCGAAGCACCTTCGCATGTTAAAGGCTATCCATGCTGTGGTCTCAGGCAGGGGCGATTGACCCCAATCCCCCGGGCATGAAGCTCAGGTCGAGGAACTGGACGGTTCGGGTGAATCGCCTCTACTTACGCTGGACATTGTCAATCTGGTTACTGTCTGCCGTACTATCAGTTTTGATAGGGTCGCCCTGTGCGTCGGCTCAATCAAAGGGCAAAGGAAAGCCTCTCGCGAAGGCGACGCCGAGCGCGTCTCCCGGCGAGCAAAGCCTTACGAACATTCCGCTGCCGATCGGCCACAAAGCTAAGGGGCTCGTGTTGCCGGATTTCGATGCCGACGGACATCTGCGGGGAAAATTCGAAGCGGGAACTGCGCACCGGATCGACGAGGGTCACGTCGGTTTTGAACAGCTCAAGATTACTACCTTCACGCCAGAGGACCAGCAGGATCTAAGAATCGACATGAGCACGTCCATACTTGATTTGAAAACCCGCATCTTGAGCTCAAAAACACGGACCACAATCCAGCGCTCGGATTTCAACATCGCTGGCGATTCAGTGGAGTTCGATACGAACAACAAAACCGGGCGATTGATCGGGAATGTAAAAATGGTGATCACTGACAAATCCCATCTGACTTCAACACCCAGCCCGAAGCAATGAAACGAGTAGTGGCGTCGGTTTTGTTTATGGTATGCGTGATCGCCGCACGATCGCCTGGGCAGACTGTCGCTCCAAGAGCTGGCTCACCTTCGGCGACAAAAGCGGAGAAACCAGCACAGGCGAAAGCGAAAAACAAGGATAAAAAGAAGGATGACAAGTCATCCGGGACGAACCTATTTGGACCAGGCGCTGCAGGGGAGTCCAACGGACCGACAACGACCGAAATCTACTCCGATGACGCTTTTTTTGATTCAACTAAGAACATGGGCATCTTTAGCGGCCGTGTGAAGGTGGTTGATCCGCGTTTCAATCTTCAATCTGACAAATTGACAGTATTTATTACAAAGGGAGAAAACCAGAGTCTCGAGAAAGCGATCGCCGAGGGGAATGTTGGTCTTGTTCGCGACCGGCCCGCCGCAAATGGCGGTACTCCGACCCGTGCTGTTGGTCGCTGCGATAAAGCTACCTATACGGCTGCTACTGGCGATGTTGAGTTGACGGGAACACCTCGGGTGCAGGAAGGACCAAACCTGCATGTGGCAACCAGCCCGGATACCGTCATGGTTATCAGTCAGAATAGTGAGCTGCGGACGCACGGGCCCAGCCGCACTGAAATTGTCCAGCAACCAAAGGAAGAACCGGGGAGAGAAAACAAAGGCGAAGCCAAGAAGCCCGCGCCTCAGGCCGCGCCGGCTCAGTCAGTCCCGCCTGCGGCTCTGCCGACACCATGATTGGCCAAACTGCCGCCGTTTCCATTCCGAAACGAGCTCCGGCTCCCACGCCGAAGGTGGAGATCGTTCTTAGCACCGATCAGTTGGTAAAAATTTATGGCGGTCGGGCAGTGGTTGACGGAGTGAATATGCACGTGGGCGCGGGTGAGATCGTTGGACTTCTCGGACCAAATGGAGCTGGAAAGACAACGAGTTTTTACATGATCGTTGGCTTGGTCCGACCAAACAGCGGTCGCGTCATTTTTTGCGACACCGACGTGACGGATTACCCAATGTATAAGCGAGCGCGTCTCGGCATGGGTTACCTGCCGCAGGAAGAATCGATCTTTCGCAAAATGACGGTCGAACAAAACATCATGGCCATTCTGGAGACGCTTGCGCTCAGTAAAGCGGAGCGACGGAACCGTTGCGATCAGTTGCTGCACCAGTTCGGGATTGAGCGAATTGCAAAAAATACTGCGTTGACATTAAGCGGCGGCGAAAAACGGCGATTGACCATTGCCCGTTCGCTTGTCACACAGCCGAAGTTGTTGATGCTTGACGAGCCGTTCAGTGGCGTAGATCCCATTGCCGTTTATGACGTGCAACAGATCATCGTTAACCTCCGCAAATCGGGATTGGCCATCATGATCACCGACCACAACGTGCGCGAGACTCTCTCCATCGTGGACCGCGCGTATTTGATTTACGATGGACGCGTCGAGAGCGAAGGCACTAAAGATTTCCTCATCAACGATCCCATCAGCCGGCAGCTTTATCTTGGTGAACGCTTCAAGATGTGACGGCGCGTCAGCGGCGTCATCCCGCGAGAAGTTGAGGTTTCCTCAGTACAGTCCATCGTCCAACGACACGTTTCGACTTCACTCGACATGAAAAGACGAGTACGCTAGAATGCTCGCAGGGCAATGGAGTTTGCCTTCTGTCATGACGACAGAAAACCGCGTGAGCTAATGACTCCTTCCAAGCAGGAAGGAGTTTTTTATGCTCGAAAATATTTGGTTTATTGCTGCGGTCTGGATGGGCTTGGCGCTCATCGCCAGTTTGATCTCTATCCGAATCGGAATCTCCGTCGCGCTGATTGAAATCTTAGTTGGCGTTGTTGCCGGCAATCTTGCCGTTGGGCTGGAAGGGGGCACACTACATGTCGGCATCGCGGGAGCGGGCACAACCGCCGGGCACTTGCATCACGTCCTGCAATCGACTGAGTGGACAAACTTTCTTGCTTTACTCGGAAGCGGCGTGCTCACTTTTCTCGCGGGAGCGGAAATTGATCCCGTTTCGCTCAAGGCCAATTGGCGCGCCAGCGTACTGATCGGCGTGCTTTCATTCGCCGCCCCGTTCGTCGTGGTATGGCTGTTCGCTCAGTTCGTTTTCGGCTGGCCATTGCACCAGGCGCAGATCGCCGGGATCGCGCTTTCCACCACGTCGGTGGCGGTTGTGTACGCGGTGATGATTCAAGGGGGGTTCAGCGACACCGCGATGGGCAAAATGATTCTGGCTGCATGTTTCATTACGGATTTCGGCACCGTGCTCGCTCTCGGCACATTGTTCGCCAACTACAATTTCTGGCTGCTGTTGTTTGTCATTGTGACCTTGATTGTTCTGTGGTTCATGCCGCGCTGGACGCAGGCGATTATCACGCGTCTTGGCGCAACGCAGGTGAACGAACCCGAGGTAAAATTCATTTTCTTTATCCTTTTCTTTCTCGGTGGATTGGCTACGACAGCCAAAAGCGAAGCCGTTCTACCTGCGTACCTTCTTGGTCTTGTCGTCGCCGGCATTTTTGTTCGTGACAAGACGCTTGTTCGCCGGATGCGCACCATCGCCTTTGCGGTGTTTACACCGTTCTACTTCATCAAAGCCGGCCTGTACGTCTCGCTTTCTTCCTTATGGGGCTCGCTACTGGTAATCTGCGTCTTTCTCGCTCTGAAGATGGTGACCAAGATTGCCGGCGTATTTCCGCTGGCGCGTTTGCATTACATGAAGGTGAAGGAAGCGAGCTACACCACGCTGCTAATGGCCACGGGTCTGACCTTCGGAACCATTTCCTCGTTGTATGGCCTGCAAAACGGGATCATCAACGAGGATCAATACACGATTCTTGTCAGTGTCGTTATCTTAAGCGCGTTTGTGCCGACACTAATCGCGCAGAAATTTTTCCAGCCGACGATCGAGATGATGCACGAATGGGGTCGTATCTATCGCCGTCGACTTGGGACGCTTTCGGTTGAAGACATTGATACAGAATCCCGGAAGGATCGCGCGGAAGAGAACAGGGAGTACCAAGTCGAAACGCGAACCTGAAATTTTGGTGGGAATCTCTGATGGGATTGAACCGGAAGGTTCATTCAAAAATCCGATCTAGCGATCAAGATGGCGAAATGCGTTCTCTGCCTTGTTGCTTGCAGATTGGAAATTGTGGGTATTCACGCTAGAAGTTACGCCTGATGGCGGAAGAACCCGGGACGCAAACGATTACATCGTCAAGCGATCAGCAGAAGAGCGTTCCCATTGTCACCGTCGAAAGCTTCTACAATTCGCACGCCGAAAAGCTGCAGATGAAGCTCGAGGGCCCGCGTGTGGGGTTTCATCGAAAAATTAGAGAACCGACTATTAACAGGCCAGGACTCGCGCTCTCGGGGTTCTACACCTATTTCGCCGAGAAACGTGTACAGGTGCTCGGCGCTGCAGAACATTCATACCTCAAAAGTTTGCCTCCCAAAGTGCGCGTCGAGCGGTTTCACAACTTATGCGAACACAGGATTCCGTGCCTTGTGGTGTCTCGCGGATTTCATCTTGCGCCAGAGTTGCTGAACGTCACAGGCGAGGCAAAAATCGCGGTGTTCCGAACTCCAATGATCACGATGAAGTTCATCAACGCCGCAACGATCGCGCTCGAGATGGATTTCTCCCCGACGGTTACGGAATTCGGAAGCATGGTAGATATTTTAGGTGTCGGCGTGTTAATCCGGGGGGTAAGCGGCATCGGAAAGAGCGAATGTGTGCTGGGCTTGATTGAGCGCGGGTACAGTCTTGTGGCCGATGACGTGACTCGCATCACGATGCTGGAGGGCCGCGAGCTCATGGCGACAGCGCCCGAAATGACCCGCAATCACATGGAGGTGCGCGGCATTGGAATCATTGATGTGGCAAAGGTTTTCGGCATCGGAAGCATTCGAACGGAAAAACGCCTCGACCTTGTTGTCACGTTAAAGGAATGGGGAGACGTGGAGGAGGTCGACCGGATCGGACTTGACCGGGAATTTTATGAAATTCTCGGACTCAAAGTAGCGCACGTCACCATTCCAGTGCGACCTGGGCGCGACATGGCGCGGTTGATCGAGGTTGCCGCGATGGACGAAAAATTAAAAGGTCTGGGACAGAACGCAGCCGTTGACTTCAATACAAGATTGCTTCGGTTGATGGAACAACAGAGGGTGACGTAATGGGACTGTTGTATCGAAAAGGCAGCCGCGCTGCACAGCCGCAGAAGATCGAAAAAGAGGTGACAATTGTGAACCGACTCGGGCTGCATGCGCGCCCCGCTGCCATGTTTGTGCGCATTGCCAGCCGGCATCGCGCCGAAATTTGGGTGTCGAAGGAAGGCGAAGAGGTAAACGGCAAAAGCATCATGGGCCTGATGATGCTTGCGGCCGGGCAGGGCTCCAAACTGCGTATCCGCTGCGACGGCCCAGACGCCGACAAGGCGATTGAGGAGTTGGAGGAGCTTATCAAAACGGGATTCAACGAAGATTGATGCGCCTGATCGGTGTCACACAACTGACACCGCGAAAGACTTTCGTGAGTTTGACATTGGCCTTACTCTCGGAAGCGAATGAGCGATAACGCGGAAATCCGGTTTGAAGGAATTGGCGTTTCACCTGGAATCGCCTTCGGCAGGATTCATGTCGTCCGCGAAGACTTGGATGAAGTTGTGCGTTACCAGATTGCGCCGTCGCAGGTCACGGATGAAATCGGGCGGTTCGAGGCCGGGCTTATCCAAACGCGGATGCAGATCCTCGAGATGCAGCAGCGGATTGCCGAATCCATCGGCGCGAAAGATGCGGCGATTTTCGATGCGCACCTGCTGGTGGTCGAGGACCGCACGTTAATTGATGAAGTTCTGCGAAAACTCAAGACCGATCTTTGCAACGTAGAGTGGGCGTTCCAGGAAGTCGCCACGCGCTATGCCGAGACGCTGAGCAAAATCGATGATCCCTATCTGCGCGAACGCGCACTCGACATTCAGGATGTTACGAAGCGCGTAATTCGCAATCTGCAGGGGAAAGCTCCTAAGGCATTTCTTTCCCTGAGCGCGCCACACATTCTGGTTGCGCATAACCTTACTCCTTCGGACACCGCAACTATGAACCGCGACAAGGTGCTTGGTGTCGCCACTGACCTCGGCAGCCGCACTTCGCACGCTGCAATCCTGGCGCGTTCTCTCAATATTCCGGCGGTACTAGGCTTGCACGATATCACTGCAAAGATCGAAACTGGTCAGCACGTTCTTGTCGATGGGAGCGATGGCTGGTTGATCGTCAATCCGACGCCGGAAACGTTGGAGCACTATAAGCAAATTGAATCACGAAGGGCTAAAGTCGCGGCGCAACTGAAACAGTTGCGCGAGACCACATCCATCACGCGCGATGGACGTCACATTGTTCTTTCGGCAAATATCGAGCTTCCAGGAGACGTCGATGCGGTTGCAGCCAACGGCGCAGAGGGAATCGGACTTTATCGTACCGAGTTTCTTTATTTGAACCGTGAAACCCTGCCAAGCGAGGATGAGCAATACGAGACCTATCGGAAGGTAGCTGAGCGGGTACGTCCGAATCAGCTGATCATTCGAACTTTTGATTTGGGCGGTGACAAACTGGCTGTCGGTACGGTGGACATCGGCGATGAGTTGAACCCTTTCCTTGGCTGGCGCGCGATCCGATTTTGTCTTGAGAATCAGGACATTTTTAAGACGCAGCTACGCGCCATTCTCCGCGCCAGTACCGTGGGCAATGTAAAGGTCATGTTTCCCATGATTTCTGGTTTGGATGAATTGCGGCGCGCCATGGCTGTGCTCAAAGAATGTAAACAACAGTTGCGCAATTCGAGAATTGAGATTGCTGAAAAAGTCGAAGTTGGCGCAATGGTCGAGATCCCAAGCGCAGCCATTTGCGCAAATTCGCTTGCACGTGAGGCCGATTTTTTGAGCATCGGAACGAACGACCTTATCCAGTATGCGCTTGCAGTAGACCGGGTAAATGAAAAGGTCGCGTATCTTTACGAGCCGACGCATCCGGCAATACTTCGTTTGCTCAAGATGGTTGCTGACGCGGCGCACGCGAACCAGATCTGGGTCGGCGTTTGCGGTGAGATGGCGGGTGATGTCGCACTGGTGCCGCTTTTGTTAGGCCTCGGTATGGATGAACTCAGCGCAGCAGCAATCGTGGTCCCACGCGTCAAGCGCGCTGTGCAAAGTCTGGCCATTCCGGAGTGTCGCGAGTTGGTAGACGAGACATTGAAGCTCAACACTGCGTCGGAAATTCTGGAACGCTGCCTGCGATTGGCGGACAGCCGCTATGGCGATCTGCTGGGCTGATACTATCGCGGCGCTCTTTGAACGCCGGGCTCCGAATAAATTTCGGGGGTCACAAACCGCCGCTACAACCTACTCTTCCGCTTCGGGATCAGCCTTTAGTC
>AF_2010_repII_A1DRAFT_10000140_pt1 | contig 13007 bp, 16 predicted proteins | sample AmaForreplicIIA1_FD_9195 | JGI IMG/M metagenome (IMG submission 9195)
ATTCTCGGCGCAGATTTCGGAATTTCTTCCACCAGTTTGCTGATCTCCGCCTCCACATTCAGCTCTATGTGAACTGGCTCAGCGGCTGAGGGAGGTGTTGGAGCGTTCATCAGCTTCTCCTATCGATTTCTGAACCGCATTCTATTTCTCATTGGGTTAATAACCTATTTAGCAGTTTGCTTTTTGCCCGATCGGCGGCGGCGGGAGATGAACCTGAAACCGTTGGTAATCGAGTTGGCGGTGGTCAACATGGAACTGTCCGCTTTGCGTCATAAACGGACCGTCACGATCGGCCGTTGCCTTGGAGACGTCACAACGTGGCGCTACACAACAGTCCTAGCCGCAGAGAGGACGCGATATCATGAATACGCAAGAGCTTGCGAAGACTTTCACCGACATGTGCGCGAAGGGTGAGTTCGACGCCGCAGGTAAGAAATTCTGGTCCGATGACATCGTGAGCCGCGAACCGATGACCGGCGAAATGGCGGTGCTCAAAGGGCGCAAAGCGATCGAAGGAAAAGGACAATGGTGGTATGCGAACCACGAAGTGCACAGTGTCAGGGTCGAGGGTCCCTATGTGCACGGCGATCAGTTTGTCGTTCGCTTCAAGATGGAAGTTACGCCCAAGGGCAAGACTCGCTTGAACCTCGATGAAGTCGGCCTTTACACGGTCCAGAACGGCAAGATCGTCGAGGAGCGCTTCTTCATGGGCGGCCCGCAATCCTAACTGGATCGAGAGATCCGAACGCCTAAAGTTGGGAGCAGTGTCCGCTTTGTCGCTTTGGGTCATAAGCAGACATATGCGGTGCAAAACACCATGTCCGCTTTGGGCCAATAGCGGACATCGCGAAGGCTTAGTCGATCACCTCATCGGCGCGTTGCTGGGGTTGTACGCGAAGCGCCAGCACTGCGGGTCTTCAAGGTCAACGGCCATACCTGTCAGTTGATCCCGACTACCATTCCGAAAGCGAGGGCGGCCGAGCAGAAAACAGTGATAATGACAAGTGCATAAATGGTGCCGCGAACGGTCGGGTCACTGTCATCCAAGGGATCTTTTGCTCTCGTTCCCGCTGGCGCTCCCTCATTTTCCCTATGCGCTCGTAATCGTGCGCGCTCCGTCGCATGAGTTATTAATTGGCTGAACCGTTTACAAAACTGGGCATCAAGAAGATCGTCTATGTTGTCGGAGCGCTCGCGCACGAGCGCTTCAAATCGCTCCCTAACCAAGCTCCATTCATCAACCGGATTACTAGACATAGCGCTCTCGCCGCCATTAGCGCTCTCAACGCACTCCTAATTGGTGCTTGATGTCAGAACGTGTCTGGCTCGTTGTTGCCAGTCCGAGGACCGAAAAGATCAGCGAGAGGGCACCGGTGACTATGGCGAACACCACTATACTGTGGTCGGTAAAAAGCACGGTTTCCATCATTGACCTCCATTACTCTCTCCAGCCGACGGCGCGGCCAGAGCTCTGGTCCGTTGCAGAATTCCTTTGCGACAGCTTCTCCCGTCAAACCCAAAACTCGGGAACCGCCTATGTGTTCCTCACGACACAACCAAAAATAAATGCCGCTACGGAATTCAAAGTCGTTGATAAATTTTTTGGCAGAACTACCGCTGGTAATCAGATGCGTGATGTGCGCGAAGTCCGCTTTACGCCGGAAAGCGGACATGTGCGGTGCAACTAGTGGTGTCCGCTATGGGCCAATAGCGGACATCACCAGTGCTATTCGAGCACCTCATCTGCACGCCCGATAAGCGTGTTCGGCACGTTGATACCGAGCGCTTTTGCGGTTTTGAGATTGATCATCAACTTGACCTTAGTGATCTGTTGAACTGGGAGGTCGCCAGGTTTCTCGCCTTTGAGAACGTGGCCAACGTGGACGCCAACCGCACGATACGCCTCGGCAAGGTCACCGCTGTAACTCATCAGCCCACCAGCCGCCGCGAACTCAGGGTGCTCGTAGACCGTCGGAACTCGATGGCTAAGTGACAATCTACCAAGTTCTCCCTCGAGTGCGTTGAAACGTGTTGCAGTGGCAATTACGAGCGCTTCTGCTTTCAATTCAACCAGAGAATTGAAGGCCGCAGTCAGGTCCTGCTCGCTGCCAACGGTCACCACATGGAGCTTGAGCCCAAGTGCATCCGCAGCTGTGTTGGCTATTCGCGATCCTGTTGTCGCAACAGGATCGGACGGGTCAACAAGCAAAGCAAAATTCTTGGCAGCGGGGAGCAGTTCGTGCATCAGCTCCAGCCGCTTAGCCGCAACCTCTACGTTTAATGTGCTGACACCGGTAACATTGGCACCCGGCCGGGCAAGACTGGAGACCAGACCCATTTGTACCGGATCGCCTCCAGTCGTAAACACAATGGGTATGGCGATATTCGCCGCCTTGGCGGCAATTGCAGCAGGCGTGCTGGTCGCAGCTATCACGGTTACTTTGCGTTGGACCAGATCAGATATCAGTGCAGGCAAGCGTTCATAGTGTCCCTCTGCCCAGCGATATTCGATCGTTACATTGTGACCCTCGACGAACCCAGTTTCTTCCAACCCTCTTAGAAAAGCGGACAAGGGCGGGTAAGCCTTGCCTGACCATCCCGAATTGACAAACCCGACGACCCGCATCGCCGACGGCTGCGCGTGGGCAGCTAGCGGCCACATCGCCACGCCACCAAAAAAAGTGATGAAATCGCGCCGTCTCATTGTCTGCCCCAAATCTGAACGAAGATCGTAGCAACTGCCGCCGTTGCTCAGGAAGGGGTCAATCAGCAGGCCAACGATGTCCGCTTTGGGCCAAAAGCAGACATATGCAGTGCAAAATGTCATGGGATGAGCGGAAGATAAAGGCGACGTCTGCAAAGGTGTCCGCTTGCCCCCGAAAGCGGACATGTGCGGTGCACTAGCGAATGTCCGCTATGGGCCAAAAGCGGACACATCGGCACGGTTGCTTACTTCACCTGCACGACAGGGGGCATGGCCCAAGTGCCATCAATTGCAGCCCTACGCGGCGAATATAGCCGCGCATGGTTGAACGTGTTCATCGGCCCACGGCCGAATTTCTTATCTGCCTCGATGTTGGTGAAGTGCTTGCGAGTAACATCCATAATCACAAGCGGGTAAAAATAGATGTACGCCTCCAGCGCGATGTTTTGGACCTCTTGGGCGGTCAATGCTGTCGGCATCACAGACTGCTGCGCCCATGGCGCAAGCGGCTGCGCAGCTGCGCCACCCAAAAGACCGAAGAAGTCCCGTCGTCGCATGCTCACTACTGGTTCCGGATGGATCTCCTAACGGAGCGTGGCCAACAGCGGACATTCGCATTCGACAGCAAACCGCGCCACTCACACCATTGCGAGCGCCGCGGCTAATGCAGTTGGGCAACTTTTTTATTGAGCAGCCCGGCTCTCCATCTTCTTATCTAGCTCGTGCTTCAAAGCTTCGAGATTAAAGCTCGCGCCCTTCTGCATTGGCGGGAACTCAAGCAAAGTTTCCGCTGCCTGTGGCAAAACTGTTTTACGGTCCGAGCCAACGGCCATGGATTGATCTTAGGAGCGGCGATATTGCCGCTCCGATCCACCGGAGCGGTGTTAGAAAGCAATCCAATGGATCGGAGAATACAATGGACCGAAAGGATTTCGGCCAGTTGACGTATGTCAACGACGCAACTGCGCGGAACTACGCCAACGGTGTTTGCCAAGGACAAATTGGCGCGGCAGCGGAAAATCAAGAAGGCGGACTTTGAAGCCCGCTGGCGCGTTAATCGCGACCGGCGAAGGGAAACATATCATTGGAGAATTTTGAAATTAGAGTTTCCAATTGCCGGGGCAGTCCGCGTAATCGCGGAGACAGTATTTCCACTTGCCGCAGGTACAGAGAGGCGGCTTCGGTGCTTCCCGCACTGGCGGCCAAAACATTCCAAAGCCGTGCAGGATAATAAGCACCGCATTGAGTAGCAGATAAAAAATTAGAGACAGAAACACAAACTGCAACGCTATGCGCCCTACGAAATACCACGTTATTAGTTCGGTGGCATTTCCGTTTGGGTCAGTCATTTTCCAACCCCTGGGTGCATGCGCTCGACATTTTAATCGGATGACCCGGAGGAGGGGATGGTTTTTTTAATGGAGGTGCCCTGGCACGGCCGCGCCCTACCTTTCTTTTGCTAACAATCCTGTTTTCAGGGACATTCAGAAAAAGCTGGCGGTCAATGAGGTTTCTCCTCGTGAGGAAACCTCCTAACGACACCCGGCGAGCGGGTGATGCGGCCGGACTTCGGAGTTACGCCATGAATACCGGGTTATTCCTCATCCATCGACGTTGATCGACGGATAATCGGAGCCTACGCGCGCGCGAGATCCCCAACCCGAAATTCGGAACGTCCCCAATTGGCCATGGAAATATTTCGTCAGGGCGCGGCCAGCGACGGACGCAAGCAAGCGGCAATAGAGAGGGGAGCCCCAAACAGTCCAAGTGAGTTAGCGGATTCGAATGAACGCATTCAGCGTCGCTATCAGGGGTAAAGCGGACATGCCTTTTTACGGCGCATCGTCGACGCCCGGAAAGTTCAGCAGCGCGTCCTGTCGAACACGACTGTATGATACATTATCGTAGCTGTCGCGATCTCCGGCAGCCCACCAGAGAGGAGGATTCTGTGTACGCCGCTATTCGTCAGGGCAAGGCAAAGACCGGCATGGCCGAAGAACTAACTCGCAGGGTTAAAGAGGGCGCCATTCCGATTATCAGCGATGTTCCAGGCTTTATGGCTTACTATGTGGTCTATGCGCCAGACGACACCGTGACGGCAATCAGCATCTTCAACGATTACGCGGGAGCCGAAGAGTCAAACAGACGTGCGCTCACATGGATCGAGCAGAATCTTGCACCCCTGCTTACTGGGCCAGCTACAGCGTTGGCCGGGCCGGTGATCGTGCACACCCTGGCGTAGCGAGAACGAATAGACGAAGTGTAATTTGGTGTTGTGCAGGATTCCGGGGTGCTAAGCCGAACGATAACCTTGGACCCAGGGGTGAAGTCAAAGGACACGGCAATGCTGAGGGACGACAGCAATGATGGACCTAGTCGGCGGTATGCACCCCGCAATGTGCTCGGTGAGCCGCTTGAAGACTGCTCAAACAAACCCATTACGGGGTTTTATCGGGACGGCTGCTGCAACACGGGGCGAGAGGACATCGGTAGCCACACTGTCTGCGTCGTGATGACTTCCGTGTTTCTCGATTTCTCCAAATCGAGCGGCAACGATCTTACGACACCAGTGCCGGAAATCGGTTTTCCAGGCCTTAAACCCGGTGATCGTTGGTGCTTATGTGCACCCCGCTGGCAGGAAGCATTCGAGGCAAACCAAGCGCCCCGCGTGGTCGTGCGCGCCACCCATGAGGCTGCTCTGGCCTACTGCTCGCTCGCCGATCTCAAACGCTTTGCAGTGGACCTGGCGTGACTGCGCGCAAAATGAGGTGTTACGTGCAGTGTGTAATCCTCAGGAAAGACATGGCCCTGGCGCGAATGATGCCACCGATCTTGCGCCTAATTGCGATTTTGATGTCCGTGGTATTATTCGATGCCTCATGGTCAACTCCTGCCAAACCGACAGATCGCACCTCACTTGCGGGCCAGCTTTTGGTCTCGTCGCCTTCAATTGCCGATCCGCACTTTGATCACACTGTGATTCTCCTTGTGCAGCACGACCAAAAAGGCGCGCTCGGCATCGCGATCAATTTGCCGATGGAGGAACGCCCGCTGGCAAGTCTTCTTGAGAAGCTCGGCGCCAAGGACGTAAAGGCCACGGGTACCGTGCGCATCTTTGCCGGTGGACCAGTCCAGCCTGATATTGGCTTCGTCATCCATAGCAGCGACTACCGTCAACCTGAAACAGTCGCGATTGACGGACGCATCGCGATGACATCGAGCCGAAGGATTCTGCAAGACATCGGCAATTATAAAGGTCCTAAGAAATATCTCGTCGCATTTGGGTATGCGGGGTGGGGCCCGGGGCAGCTTGAGGCCGAACTTGAACGTCGTGTCTGGTTTATCGCGGCGGGCGATTTGAAACTGATTTTCGATGAGGATCGAGACAAGGTTTGGGAATCGGCTTACTCACATCGCGAGGAAGATCTTTGAGTATAGCGTCGTCGACCTTGAGGGGCTGCACATCTGACCCAAAGCGGACATAGTGTTCCAAAACGGTGAGGGCCTTCTGGTGACCTAGGCCGCGCTGGGCCGTCGAATTCCGAGCGCATTAATTGCGCGTTTCGCCATCTGCGCCGGATCACGTTCACCAGCTGCACTCACATTGATGATGGATTTTGCGATCAGCTCTGTGATCGGATCGTCGCTATTGTTGAGCTGGAGAATGACGAGTGCAGCCTCATAGGCATTCGACATGACCCGAATTTCGTCTGGGCCAAATGCGCCATTCGCGGTCAGTTTGTGTATTCCCATGGCACTATTACGGGATTCGGTGCCGGCACTCGCCCGGTGACCGCGCATGGAGTGGTTCGATCATGGCTCAGTAATTTCAGAGTCGCATTTCAGGGTCAACTAGAGTGATGGACAACAAAGATGTACGCATTGGTGCGACGCGACCAGTTAAGCTTTTTTGCGCGACTCTTTGGCTTCGAGTGCGAGGGTCAGGACATCCACTTCGCACGTGTGCGCGTCAACGAAAGGTTTAGCTTCAACGATCGATGGCCTCACTCATTGCGGTACCGTCATGAGTTCCAGAATGTGGCCATCGAGATCCCGGAAGTAAATGCCTCGTCCGCCATTCCAATCGTTAAGCTTTGCGTCGTCGAGTGCCCATGGAGCACTCCCAAATACGAGTCCAGCGGCTTTCACTCGATGCAGGATCGCGTCGAATTCTGCGTCGCTAAGGTGGAACGCATAATGGTGGCTCTCGAATCTTTCTGCGCTGTCGCTAAAGAGCAGGGTAAAACTTTCGTTGACCCGCACAGGTGCAAAGTGGCCGTCGTGACCCTCGGCGGTAAGCCCAAAGAGCTGCGCGAAAAAGCGGGCGGAAGCTTTCTTGTCATGTGCTGGAACGATGGTGTGGTTGAGTACAATCGTCATCACCCACTCCTAACCGGTTTTAATGACCTCTGTCTGGCAGACGTTAGCGCTGTTCAGTGCGAAAATAATGCGGATATTTATGATTCACTTAATCTCGCAAATTTGCGAGCGGGCGCCCATCAGCTGCGGCAATATTGAGTGCGCCGAACCGTGAGCGCCATGTCACTTTGGCGCATTAACCCTTGAGGCTGGCTCGACCGGTTCCTGAATGGCCGTATCGCGCTCCCAGCCTTCGTTCTCCAATTTAATGTGCTGCAAGGCCACGGCATCCGCGCCGGCGTCAAGATCTGGCAACGCCTGAAACTCGGACACCCAGCAGCGGTGCACCTTGTAAGCAATTACCAATTGGCCGGCTTCGTTGTAGAACTCGATAGTGATATCCTTCCGAAAGTCCTTGAGGGATACTTCAGAGCCAAGTCCAGCACCAAGTTTCCAGACCTTGTTGGCCCATTCTTCGAATTCTGTATCGTGAGTCACGCCGCGTTCGAGCGTAATCGCTTCGTATTTGGTGATACCTGGCGACTTACGGCTTGCGCTCGGATCACCGCCTTCGCGATGCTCGATGACTTCAGTGGTACGTTTGAGCGCGCTAACCCGTGAAATTCCGGCGACGTATCTACCATCCCATTTAACTCGGAACTTGAAATTTTTGTAGGGGTCTGATCGTTGCGGATTAACTGTGAACTGCGCCATGGGTGCCGCCTCCGATTTGAATAGAACGAAGTCGATCAGCCTCTATTCGAGCGGACCACATACGATGTTTAGTTCGTTTGAGTAAAACCAATAGGTTAATAATCTTTAAGCTCGTAGTCGTCTCCGCCCCACAAAGCATAGAGCAAACGAAATCTCTTTCTGAGGAACCAGCGTGTACCCAGCGGACAATCAAACTCTAGTTGGCACGCGTTTGAAAATTGTGCTTGCTGGTGTGGTCAGCGATTCGCCCGACCTACATGACAACAGAGCCGTATTTAGCCAAGCTCAACCCAGAACAACGACGCGCTGTCGAGCACGGGATCCGGGACCCATCGCCACTCCTCATTATCGCGGGGGCGGGAACCGGCAAGACGAACACGCTGGCCCATCGCGTTGCACATCTCATCATGCGGGGTTCCGACCCGCGTCGGATTATGCTGCTGACCTTTTCGCGTCGGGCGGCTGTGGAGATGATCCGCCGAGTGGAACGCATTGCGGCACATGTTCTCTCAAACCAGCCCCGAATGGTGGCAGTGGCAGATGGCTTGACCTGGTCTGGGACCTTCCACGCGATCGGCGCGCGGGTTCTACGCGAATATGCCGAACACATCGGGCTCGACCGCGTCTTCACCATTCATGACCGCGAGGATTCTGCCGACCTGATGAACCTTGTGCGACACGATCTCGGCTTCTCGAAAACTGAAGAGCGTTTTCCGGCCAAGAGCACTTGTCTTGCGATCTATTCGCGCGCCGTGAACGCCGAAGCCGCGCTTGATGAAGTCCTCAATACAAATTTCCCTTGGTGCGTTGGCTGGGAGGATGAATTCAAAACCTTGTTCGGGGCATATGTGGAAGCCAAGCAGCGGCAGAACGTACTCGATTACGACGACCTACTGCTGTACTGGGCGCAGATGATGCAAGTGGAAGACATCGCACACGATCTTGCCTCTCGCTTCGATCACGTGCTGGTCGACGAATATCAAGATACAAATCGCCTCCAAGCTTCTATCCTTCTTGCTCTCAAACGTGACGGCAAGGGACTCACGGTCGTCGGCGACGACGCCCAGTCAATCTATTCCTTCCGCGCAGCAACGGTGCGCAACATTCTCGATTTCCCTGATCAGTTCATGCCGCCAGCGCACATAGTCACGCTCGAGCGCAACTATCGCTCCACCCAGCCGATCCTTGCCGCGGCGAATGCGGTTATGGACTTGGCTGCAGAGCAACATAAGAAGAATTTGCGATCGGATCGGTCTTCAGCCGAGCGCCCACAGCTCGTCTCGGTGCGCGACGAGAGTGACCAGGCGCGTTATGTGACCGAGCGTATCCTGGAGCATCGCGAGACTGCTATTCCGCTCAAGCAACAAGCCGTCCTATTCCGTGCATCGCATCATAGCGCTCAGCTCGAGATAGAATTGGTGCGGCGTAACATCCCATTCGTGAAATTCGGGGGCCTCAAATTCCTCGAGGCGGCGCATATCAAGGATGTGCTGGCGTTCTTGCGCTGGGCGGAAAACTTACGTGACCGCGTATCAGGTTTCCGCGTGATCCAGCTTCTTCCGGGTGCCGGTCCCGCCACGGCGGCGCGTCTTCTTGATAGGCTGGCTGCGACAAGCAGTGCTATGCAAGCGCTAACCGACTTCCAGCCGCCAGCGGCCTGTGCCGAGGACTGGCCAGCCTTTGCCGAGACATTAAGCCTTACCCGGAACAACGCCGCCGGCTGGCCGATCGACCTTGAGCTAGTATGCCGCTGGTATGCACCATATCTCGAACGGCGCTACGAAGACGCCAAACTGCGCCAAGCCGATCTGATGCAGCTCGCGCAGATTGCATCGACTTACCCGAACCGTCAGCGCTTCCTGACCGAACTGACACTCGATCCTCCGTCGGCAACCAGTGATGAAGCCGGCGTCCCGTTGCTAGACGAGGATTACCTCATCCTTTCCACCATCCATTCGGCTAAAGGGCAGGAGTGGACGTCAGTTTTCATCTTGAATTGCGTGGACGGCTGCGTGCCCTCAGATCTCGCGGTCGGCAGCACTCCCGAGATCGAGGAAGAACGGCGGCTACTCTATGTCGCGATGACGCGTGCGAAGGATCATCTGCACCTGATCGTGCCGCAGCGGTTTTATGCCCATCAGCAGCGCGGGCATGGCGACCGGCACATGTATGCCGTTCGAACCAGGTTCATTCCTCACACGATCACCGGGCATTTCGAGCAATGTGCTTGGCCTCCGGCCGCGAGCGACGTGGGTTCGATGCCCAAAGCAACGACTAAACGCGTGGATATCGCGGCTGTGGTCAAACGCAGGTGGCGTTAATTGGTCTCAAAGCCCAACTTGATCGATGTCCGCTTTTGGGGGCAAAGCCGACATGGCGCGAGCGATACGAGTGACACAAGGCTGACATAACCGGGGCTCCTTAGGGTTAACTTGAGCCACCACGATGCCTTGTCCGGACCCTCAGGGAGCCAAAGAGAAATGAAGATCGCGATCGTTGGAACGGGAGCGATGGGCTCGGTCTACGCGGCGCTGCTCGGCGCGGCGGGCCACGAGATATGGGCAATCGATTCCTGGCAGACACACGTCGACGCGATGCGTGCGAACGGGTTGAGGTTGGAAGGCGCATCTGGAGACCGCACTGTACGCCTGCATGCTACGACCGACGCAAAGGAGGTCGGCTCGTGCGACCTCGTCATCATCGCCACGAAGGCGATGCATGTGGCTCAGGCCGCAGAAGCGACAAGAGCATTGCTCGGCAAGGACACTCTGGTGCTTTCGATTCAGAACGGACTCGGCGGACCAGACACGGCTGCGCGAGTGCTTGGCCGTGAACGCGTCCTGGTCGGTGTCGTCGGCGGGTTTGGCGCGTCGATGAAGGGCCCTGGTCACGCGCACCACAACGGTTGGGAGCTGGTTCGGCTCGGTGAGTTCGCCGGGCCGGTTTCGCCGCGGCTGGAGAAGATTGCCGAGGTGTGGCGCTCGGGCGGGTTTAAGGTGAAATGTTTCGACGACATCGATCAGCTCGTCTGGGAAAAGCTCATCTGCAATGTCTGCTATTCAGGGACGTGTGCGATTACCGAGAGGACCCTCATCGAGGTGATCGAGGATCCGGACCTCTGGAAGGTCGCTTCTGGTTGTGCGAAGGAAGCGTTCGCGGTGGCGAAAGCTCGTGGAGTGAAATTGGACATTGCGGATTGCGTCGAATACGTGCGCGTCTTCGGGTTGAAGATACCGAACGCGCGACCGTCGATGTTGCTAGATCACATGTCTGGCCGAGCCTCGGAGATTGATGCGATCAACGGCGCGATTCCGCCGGCAGCGGAGGCGCTGGGCCGGACGGCGCCGTACAATGAAGTCATCAGTGGGTTGGTACGGGGCAAGGAAAGGCGGATGGGGGTGCGCAAGTCATGATCTTGGGCTGCCACTTTTGCCTACGACCATTAAACCTGTAGTTGTCTGCTACGTGGGCAGGGGAATTCAGAAATTGAGAAAGAGCATTAAACCAGACAAACGCCGCCCAGGAACATTTTCAAGGAGGGATGTCATGCAGGGACTTCGCAGCCTTTTATTTGCTGTTTTGGCAACCATGGCAATTTCGCAGGCGGTGTGCGCCCAACAGCCATACCCAAACCGACCAATCCGGCTGATCGTGCCTTATCCGGCCGGCGGCGCCACCGATGTCGTGGCGCGCATCGTTGCCGAGAAGATGTCGGACGAGCTCGGACAACAGATCTTCGTCGACAACCGCCCAGGCGCGGGAACCATGATTGGAGCCACGGCGGTCGCGCGCAGCGCGCCAGACGGATATACGCTGCTCCTTGGCGATACTGGCACCTATGCTCTCAATCCGACGCTTTACGACAAGCAACTTACCTACGATCCCGCCAAGGATTTTGCGCCGATCAGCCGCACCGGGCGCGTACCACTGATCCTCGCGGCCAACCCCAATGTGCTTAAAGTCAATTCCGTGCAGGAACTGATTGCGACGGCGAAGAAGGACCCGGGCAAGATCAATTATGGCGCGCCGGGACCGGGTAGTCCGATCCATCTCGCCATGGAGCTATTCAAGCAGCGCGTCGGCATCGATGTAAATCCGATACCGTATAAGGGCGGCGCCGACGCGCTGACCGATCTTATTGGCGGGCGCGTTGCGCTTCTGTTTATCGATGCGGCAACCGGTGTCACTCACATTAAGTCGGGCGCGCTCAAGGGGCTTGGCGTCGGCACCGACAAACGTATTGCGGCGCTTCCGGATGTTCCTACCGTCGCGGAAGGCGGCGTAGCTGATTTTGAGGCCTGGGCTTGGAATGGCCTCGCTGCGCCGGCTGGTACGCCGCCGGATGTCATTGCCAAACTCAACGCCGCCTGTCAGAAGACCCTGAACCTCCCGGCGGTGAAACAGCGTTTCGCCGAGCTCAGCGTGGACCCATCGCCGACCACCGCCGAAGCGTTCGGCGCTTTCATTAGCAGTGAAACCAGCAAGTGGCGGTCGGTAATTACCGAAGCCGGCATTTCATTGAAGTAAGAGCAAGCAAGCAAAGAAGACCAACATTCATGCGCTTAATCAGTTACGGCGCCTTTGGCGCGGAGCGTGCAGGTATCGAGTTCGATGGTTCGATCGTTGATCTTGAAGAGGCGATGCAAGCGGCGGAAGCGGAGAAGCCGGTTAGCGACATTCGTCTCTTTCTCGAGCAACCGGAATGGCGCGCGTTGACCGATCGCTGCTTTGCGGCGCGGGGCAAGGTAAAGCGCATCGATTTAGCGTCAATTAGGCTCGGCGCGCCAGTTCCTGTGCCGCGTACGCTGATTATCGCAGGGGCCAATACCAAGTCGCATATCGCCGAAGCGGGCGCTGTACTGGGAGAGGCCGGGCCGCCGCGCGAGCCCATGCTGCTCGCCAAGGCCACTTCTAGTCTGTGCGGCGCGCGAGACGACATCGTGCTGCCGCCGGAGACGAAGAAGCTCGATTACGAGGTCGAGCTCGGAGTCATCATTGGCCGTACCGCGCGGCGCATCAGCGAGAAGGAGGTGAAGGATCATATTGCTGGCTTCACCGTCACTAACGAAGTGTCTGCGCGCGACATTCAATTAGCGGAGCACGAACGCAACGCCTTTTATCGCGTGCACTATATTGGCAAAAGCTTCGACACCTTCTGCCCGGCCGGCCCAGCGCTAGTGACGATCGACGAATTCACGTGGGGCAAGCCGCTCACCCTTACCACCAGGGT
>AF_2010_repII_A1DRAFT_10000143_pt1 | contig 12986 bp, 11 predicted proteins | sample AmaForreplicIIA1_FD_9195 | JGI IMG/M metagenome (IMG submission 9195)
CGTTCCCGCGTTAGCAGCGTGGGGGCTTTTGATGGTTGAGACAGGAGTGAAAGCGGCGGGAAAATCTTTGTTCGATGTTGGTTTGGCACCCTTCGGTCAGAACCTGGCGATTCATGGCATGATCTCTCTGGAACGAGGCTTCATTTTTACCTGTATGATTCTGGCCGCCATCGGTGTGGCTCTAGTCGAAAGGCAATTTTACAGGGCCGGCGCCTGGTCGATTGCCGCGGCGCTATTTTCCGCCTGCGGCATTATACATGCGTATGTGTTAACCCCAGGAGGAGTTGCCAGCCGATTCGGGTGGATGGCTGCGCCGGAGTTTTTTTGGAGCTATCTATTTTTGGCGCTATTTTTCTTCGCCGTCGGCTGGCTCACGAAAACAACGTGACTGTTCGAAAGCCGCTGAGAACGAGTGCCACCTACTAAAAATGAATTTGAAACATTACGCTTCTGTACCTTTGCTACTCCGGCCTCACGCGTCGTCTGCTCAGGCCTTAACGTGACTACGGAATCCGGGTTCAAGCGAGGAACCAGCGGCACGCGGAGCCCGGTGACGATTCGTTTTAGATATTCGGATTAATCGTCATTCTTCGCGGGATGGTACCGACGTCATCTTCGGTATCAATCTCTTCCACCCATTGGATGATCTCTCTCAATCTTTGGGCAGAGAGCACCGTCGATCCCAGGCGAAGAAACTTATCCCGAATCTCTTCAGCGGAGAGCGGACGGCGCGAAGTTCCTTTGGGTGATGCTATCTCTCCCTCAATGGCTTTTCCGCCACGGAACGTAATCTTCATCTTGCAGGCGAACCTGCGCTCTCCGGCGGCGGTGGGATCGGCGAACACAACGATCTTTTTACCCATCGCTAGAATTTCTNGNTCGCGCCAAGCTTTCGGATCGAGATAGAATTCGAAGTCGTTACAGCGTTTCAATAATCGCAGCGCCAATGAAAACCGCAGGCTGAATTGCGCCTCGATGACCTCTTTCGGCTCATCGATGGTGCCGCCGTGCAGCAGCACACCTTCGTTCACTCCGACTTCGATTTTCTCTACATCGGGCGCTCGCACGTCGTTTTGTTGAATCAAATTTTCCAACAGCTCGATGGGAGAGTGCTGGCTGGCATTTACCGGAAATCGCTTGATGGCCGCATGGAGAAGCGCGTATTCCGCGCCGAGATTTTTTATCACCGGGTCGGTCTTAAGCTCTCCGCCGAAAACGCTCAGTATGCCCCGTTTCCCTTCCAGAATGGTTGCCGGCCCGGTAAGGCCCGCCGCGGCGAGCAAGGCGGAGCGCATGCCGCCGGCGCAGGCCAAGCCGCAATGCATTCGTTTTACCTCGCCGCCGCTCTGGTCGAATTCCATGGTGCCGCTGGCGTGGCTCCCCGCGATTGCGAAAGCATGGGTCATTTGAGCAGGATTGAGGCGCTGAATTTTTCCGGCCGTCGCCGCGGCGATGAACACCCCGACTACCCCTTGAGCGTGGTAGCCACGCTGCATCATTCCCGGTAAAAGCCCTCTCCCGATGCGCCAACCGAGTTCATATCCGGCAGTTACAGCGGCAATGAATTCTTTGCCGCTGAGCGGTCGTTTTTCTGCCAAAGCCAAGGCCACAGGGATACTCCCTGCGCCGGGATGGCCACCCCCTTGATCGTAGTAATCATCCATTTCGCAGCCCTGAGCAAAAGTGCCGTTGACAAATGCGGCGTCGTCCACCGGGACTTTGTCGCCGTAGTTTACGATGGTGGCGGGGCCGCCTTGCTTGTTTTCTTTCACCACGCGATAGACGGCTTGATTCCATTCCATTCGAGAGCCCAACAACTGGCAGCCTAACTGGTCCAAGATAAGATCTTTGGCTCTGCGGACGACTTCCGGCGGCAGTTTGGCGTAATCCAACTCGCACACGAATGCTGCGAGTATTTGCGCGAGAGTTTGTCCAGAGGGCATAAAAATGTCGCTATCGCCGTCGTCCGGCGCTTATAATTCCACAGTTGTGGGTTCTTGCCAATGTGAGATGCTTCGGCTGCTGCCTCAGTCTCCCGTGAGCAAGAACTACAGAACTGGAGCGATTCGACTGATTAGCGTGATCGCTCAGGTCGAGGGAAAATCATCCCGGGGGTGTACTCCCGGTTGTTGATGTGGGTGAGCTGCCAAGTATTCGCGCCATTGCAGGTTAGACGAATGATGCCGCATGGATCAAGGTGGAAACAGCGATAGTTATTCAAGTGCGTGCCGGTGATGCGGCAAAGTATACCCAGGATGGGAAAGTTGTGGCTCACGACAACGAGTTTTTTGCCGTCTCCATGCTGTCCTGGCGATACGGTTCAAGGCTTGCCATGCCCTTTCGGCTACGTCGTCGAGCCGTTCGCCGCCGGGAACCTGAATCTCCGCCGGTGTGGTGCGCCAGCGGCTGATGAAATCCGGATAGTTATCTTTGATTTGGTTGAAGGTTAATCCTTCCAGCTCGCCGTGGTCCAGTTCACGAATATCGGGTTCGATCAGAACGCGTAGGTTATGCGGCTCGGCGATGGATTCTGCGGTTTGCCGCGCGCGTTTGAGGCCGCTTGAGTAAATCGCCTCGATGGGTTCTTTAATGAAAGCGGCGGCGATGTCCCTCACTTGCCGAATACCGACGGCATTCAGTTCGCGATCGGTTGCTCCTTGGCAGCGTCCCTGCAAGTTCCAGTCGGTGGCCCCGTGGCGAACCAAAGCAATTTGTACGGTCATGTCGGAGTGTGGCGCGACACAGGATTCTAGCCTTCCTCCAACAAAGTGGAGTGAACTTCTATTTTTGCTTTGGATTTCAGTCCTTCCATGAACTTTTGGGCGATGCGCTGTCGGCTTTCAGCCAAGGCCTGTTTTGTAAGCTGGTCCTTTTCCTTCTCGAACCGCTCCATGTCAGCGCCTTGGCTTTCCTTGAAAGCGAAAAGATAGGCAGCGTCTTTGTTGGAATAGATTCGGTCAGCAATCGGTTTTTGAGCCGACAGCGTCATAGCGCCCGTTTTTAATTCAGGAAGGTCTCCCAACTTTGGCAGTTGGGGGGCGTTACGCAGGAATAAGCCGGTTTCTTCCACCGGGAAGGTTATTTTGCCCGGCGACCTTGACAATATCCTTTTCCTTTTTGAGTTGGTCCAACATCGCGCTTGCCTTTTGCCGAGCCAGTTCCGAGCTTTTCGCGTTAATTACTTCTTTTTCAATGACCGGTCTAACCGCTTCCAGCGGCGGCACGACCGGTTCTTTTTTGTCTTTGAGCCGCAGGAGGTAGTAGGCGTTGGTGCCTTCGACCACTGGGCCGATATCTTTGGCGCCTAGGGAGAGAGCAGTTTTGTAGAATTCTGGACTTTGCCCCACCTCGGGCAAAACTTCTCCATTGGAGAACCAACGCGTAGTGTTCAACGGCACCCCGCTATCTTGCGCGAGCTTTGTGAAGTCGGTGCCGGACAGAGCTTTTTCCCGAGCGCGATCCGCCGCCAGGGCTGCTTCCCGTTTGCTCTTCTCCGTTTTGAGAATTCGAGAAATTTCACTTGTCGCTTCTTGCAAGCTCTGTTTTTTTTCTTCTTTGATGTCGTCGATCTTAACGATCTGCAACCCGCCCGGAGTCTCGATCACGTCACTGATTCCGCCCTTGGGTAAACTAAAAACCGCCTTTTCGAGGGGCGGCGGCAATTGCCCTTGGGAGATCCATCCTAGGTCTCCGCCTTTTGCGGCACTGGCATCGTCGGAGTTCTGCTTGGCGAGCTGAGCGAAATCTTTTCCCCCGCGCGCCTCGGCGAGAATGCGGGTAGCCCGCGCCTTGGCTTCGTCCTTTTGTTTCGCATCCGCCGTGGGCTCGAGGCGGATCGAGAGGTAGCGCACCTTGGCTTGTTTGGGGCTATGAAATTTCGTCTCGCGATTTGCTTGGTAGTAGTCCTCGATCTCTTTTTCGCTCAGCTCAACCTTGGAGAGAAATGAGTCAAAGGGATAAGAAAGATACTCCACTTGGACTTTTAACGGCTCCTTGAGTGATTCTTTACTCCGCTCATAAAATTTTTTTACTTCCTCATCTGTCAATTTTACCTCGGAAGCGAAATTGACAAATGGGACGCGAATAAACTGAAGATTGATTTTTTCCTGCTCAAAGCGATAGCGGTCGCGCACTTCGGCATCGGTGACCTGGACGGAATCAAGAAGCAGGGAGTACAGCCGCTGGATCGTGAGCTGATCCCTTTGGTCCTCTTCAAAGCGCTCCGGGATTAATCTATTAGCGCGCAGAAGTTGGAGATAGCGTTCCTTGTTAAACCGACCAGCGACTTGGAACTCGGGAACCTGGCCGATGACATTCACCAACTCCTCATCTGTGACCGTGAGACCGAGTCTACGGGCTTCTTGAAGCGCGAGCCGCTTCTGGATAAGTTCTTCGAGCAGCGAGCCTTTGAGATTCAAGCTCTTGAGCATTTCAGGGGTAAGTGAACCCTTCAAGAGTTCCCGATAACGGTCCACGGCTCGTTGATATGCCTCGGCAAACTCGGGCTGGCTGATAGCCTCACCGTTGACCTCCGCGATGTTCTGCAGCCTCGAGTCCTGATACTTGCTGCCACCGTAGAACGCCACAAAGACAATGATGATGACACCGAGAAGAAACGTGATGATCCAGGATCTTTTTCGTTTGCGTAGAAAATCCAACATCGCTGAGGCACCTTTGACGGGTAAGTAGGAGTTCATTTATGATAGGGAATGAGTTGTCACAATGCAACCGGCGCGATTTCTGAGGGATACGGTTTTTTCCCTTGTTTTTTCGTTATCTTGCTTGGTCGGAGCAAATCTGTTATTTTCACGCTACCCGTTCCTTTTTCTCATCACAGAATGAAGGAGTTCGCTGATGTTGGATGCCATCTTCGGCGTCTTTTCCAACGATCTAGCTATTGATCTTGGGACCGCCAACACGCTGATTTACGTTAAGAATCAAGGCATCGTGTGTAACGAGCCGTCGGTGGTCGCGGTGCAACAAAAAAATGAGCGTGGGGGCAAAAGAGTTCTCGCGGTGGGCGCCGAAGCCAAGCGAATGCTCGGACGCACTCCAGGCAGCATCGTCGCCATCCGCCCGCTGAAGGACGGGGTCATTGCCGACTTTGAAATTACCGAGGCGATGTTGCGCTATTTCATACAAAAAGTTCACAACCGGCGCACTTTGGTGCGTCCGCGCATCATCGTCGGTGTGCCATTCGGCATCACGGAAGTCGAAAAGCGGGCAGTCCGAGAGTCGGCTGAATCCGCCGGCGCCAGAGAGGTTTATTTAATCGAAGAGCCAATGGCCGCGGCCATCGGCGCCGGTTTGCCCATTACCGAGCCCACGGGGAATATGATTGTCGACATCGGCGGCGGCACCACTGAAGTGGCGGTGATTTCGCTTTCCGGAATTGTCTTTTCCCGCTCCGTGCGCGTGGGCGGAGATAAAATGGACGAAGCCATCGCCCAGTTCATCAAACGGAAGTACAATCTACTAGTGGGCGAACGAACGGCAGAATTGATCAAGATCACCATCGGTTCTGCCTATCCCGGCGATGAGGTTCAGACGATGGAAATCAAAGGCCGCGATTTGGTGGCAGGTGTGCCCAAAACCGTCGTGATCACGGACGAAGAAATCAGAGACTCTCTTCTCGAACCGATCAATCAAATCGTCGAAGCGGTCCGTCTTTCTTTGGAGCGCACGCCGCCGGAGCTTGCTTCGGACATCGTAGACCGCGGCATTGTTCTTGCCGGCGGCGGTTCACTGCTACGCAACTTAGATATTTTACTGAGAGAAGAGACGGGGTTGCCCGTGATGATGGCGGACGATCCTCTCACTGCCGTCGTGATGGGCGCCGGAAAGGCGCTGGATGAGATTTCGTTGCTCAGGGAGGTTGCGGTTCACTAAGCTGAGTCCCTAATGTCCCCTGCCTCTCGCAGGCAATTGGGCCCTTCATGGTCGCTTTTCTCCGTAAGAATCAAGTTCTTCTCAGCTCCGGCTTTTGTCTTCTTCTTTCCCTGTACATCCTCACTGCGGCGGCGCGGGGCCACCTCAAGCAGGATCCTGTCGGTCCTATATTGTTGTGGCTGATGCGTCCGCTGCAGATAGCGGCGCAGGCCGCCACCGGTTGGATCAAAGAGATCGACCAAAGGTATGCGACGGTGGCGGGCTTCAGGACCGAGAACGACCGGCTTAGAAAGCGCATTCAGGAGTTGGAAGTTGAAAGAAACAAGCTGCTAGAAGCCCAAGCAACCAACCAGCACCTGCAGCAGCTTTTGGAGTTTCGTTCTCATCTGCCCTCCGGTTCCATCACCGCATCGATCATCGGCAATAGCGCGAGCAGTTGGTTCCAGAGCTGTCTGTTGGACAAAGGCAGTGCTGACGGCATTCGCAAAGGAATGGCCGTGGTCACGCCCCTGGGTGTCGTTGGTCAGGTAGTCTCTACGACCAGCCGTAGCGCGAAGGTCCTTTTGATCACCGACGCCAACAGCGGCGTTGATGTGCTGGTTCAGCGCACCAGGGCGCGTGGCATCGTTTCCGGTTCCTTGGAAAATGTGACAATCATGAAATATGTCAAGCGCAGCGAAGATATCCAAGAGGGAGACCGGCTCATCACTTCGGGCCTGGACGGAGTTTTTCCCAAGGGTCTGATGGTAGGTACCGCCGTGAAAGTGCGCAAACAGAGTTTGGGCCTGTTTCAGTATGTTGAAGTGATGCCAGCGGTGAGCTCGGCACAAATAGAGGAGGTCCTGGTTGTCGGCGGCGAGCCGAGCCAGGCAAAGAACTGATACCCGCGGACATGGCCACTCCTGTCATCCAATGAAACTGTCGCTGCTGTTTTTCGCCGTGGGCATGCTTTTGGTTCTGCTGCAGACGACTTTTCTGCACCTGTTACCGCTCGGCCCCGTCGTGCCCGATCTCATTCTTGTGCTCTGCGTTTATTGGGGGTTGTACTATCCCAACGTCGCTGCTGTGTTAGGGTCTTTCGCGTTGGGCTATTCAGTAGATGTAGTTTCAAGCCCGATCCTCGGTCTCAATGCTTTCGCCATGTCTTTGGTCTTCCTGATCGTCTATCTCAGCTCACGCTCTATTTGGCTCCATAATCCGCTGATCAGTGCGATTGTGGTATTCCTTGCCTCGCTGGTCAAAGGCGCTGCTTTGGTACTCGTCTGGGCGGTTTTTTTGAGCATGGAAGGTCTTTGGACCGGGGCTGCCCGATATATTATCATGGAAGCGCTTGTGGCCGCGTTTCTGGCTCCATTTGTCTTTGCGTTGCTGCGCCGAGGGCAGAGTTATCTGGAGCAGATTCGCGTCACAGCCGAGTAAGGCTCTGTGGTTGTTCGAACCGACATTAACAAACAAGACGGCGCGCCGGAGCTGCGTGTCCGCGCGCGCCTGCTGTACGTCATTCTGATCCTCGCCCTTCTCGGGCTCACGACTCGTCTCGCGTTTCTGCAGATCATTCAGGGCGAGCGCTATACTTTCTTGTCGGAGAATAATCGCGTTCGCATCAAAAGAATTCCCGGCACCCGAGGCATGGTTCTCGACCGTCAGGGACAGCTGCTGATCGATAGCCGGCCGTCCTTCGATCTGCTCTTTGTTCCCGAAGATAGCGAAGAGCCGGAAAAGACGCTGCGCTTGCTGGCACGTTACCTGGGCCGGGACGACCAGGAGCTATTGACGGTTCTCGAAGAAAATAAGAAGCGTCCGGCTTTTGAGGAATTGGTGCTGGGCCGAGACGTGGATTGGTCCACGGTGGTTGCAGTGGAAGCCCACCAGCTCGATTTGCCTGGCGTTACGCTTCGAACCCGGCCGCGACGCAGTTATGTTCAAGGGCCGGTATCCGCTCACGTGCTCGGCTATATGGGCGAGATCGGCTTGAGGCAACTAAAAGTTCTCAAAGACCAAGGTTACGTAGTGGGAGATGAAATTGGACAGTATGGCTTGGAACGGCGCTGGGAAGAAATCCTGCGCGGCCAGAGCGGCGGTCAACAGGTTGAAGTGGATGCCTTGGGTCGCCGTGTGCGCGTGCTCCATGAAGTTCCCGATGTTCCCGGTTATACGGTTCATTTGACATTGGACCGCGAGCTTCAAGAAACCGCTTTCGAGGCGCTCAACGGTAAGGAAGGAACCATTGTGGCCCTCGATGTGAACAGCGGCGCCATCCTGGCGATGGTCAGCACACCGGCCTTCGATCCGAACGTTTTTGCCCGCGGCATCAAAGCCGAAGAGTGGCGCGACCTGGTCAAAGACCGCTTGCGGCCCCTCAGCAACCGCGCCACTCAAGGACAGTACCCGCCGGGTTCCACCTTTAAAATCATCATGACGATTGCCGGCTTGGAAGAAGGCGTACTGCAACCCGAGGCGCGGATTTTCGATCCCGGATATTACTACTTCGGCAACCGCGCCTTTCGGGATTGGAAGAAAGAAGGCCACGGCTCTGTCGATTTGCACAAGGCGATAGTCCAATCGTGTGACGTTTATTTCTACCAGCTGGGTCCGCGCATTGGCGTGGATCGGATCGCCAAATGGGCCCGCGCTTTCGGCTTGGGAGAAAAATCGGGGGTCGCCCTCGACGATGAGCGGAGTGGAACCGTTCCAGACAGCGATTGGAAGAGAAAAAAATATCGCCAACCCTGGTATCCTGGTGAGACCGTTTCAATCTCGATCGGGCAAGGCTATCTGACGGTGACACCCTTGCAGCTCGCGAACATGATGGCCGCGGTGGCCAATGGCGGCACACTCTACCGGCCGAGGATCGTAAGCAAGGTCGAGTCCGTGGACGGAGCCACGGTGCGTGAATATGGCCCTGAAAAGATTCGCACCATCGAACTCAAGCCGACAACGCTCGAACGAATACACGAAGCTCTGGCGGATGTCGTAAAAGAGGCGGGCGGCACAGGGGGAGCAGCCCGATCAACGCTAGTGGAGATCGCCGGCAAGACAGGCACCGCGCAGGTCGTGGAGATGAAGGGCGGTTACGTCAAAACCGAGCAACTCGCCTATTTCAACCGCGATCATGCTTGGTTCGTTTCCTATGCGCCAGTGCAAAATCCGCAAATTGCCGTCGTGGTATTGGTAGAGCACGGAGGGCACGGCGGCGACGCTGCAGCGCCTTTGGCCAAAAAAGTAATCGAGAAATACATCGCGCTTCAGAACCGGCCGGCGGGTACACAGCAGGTCCGCGCCGAAGGAGAAAACCGTGCAAATTGATCGGCGGCTTATTTCTCACTTTGATTGGACCCTGTTCCTGCTTTCGCTCATCTTTGTCTTCATCGGCGTGATGACCATCTATAGCGCCAACTACAACATCACCGAAGGGCATGCTGGAGGTTTGCCCTCGCGACAGCTGATCTGGTTAGGGTTCGGCTTGATCGCTATGTTGACAGCTATTGCTTTTGACTATCACCATATCGATCGCATCGCCTATCCCTTTTATGGCATCGTACTTCTACTGTTGATTCTGGTCCTGGTGATCGGCCATTCCGGCGGCGGCTCCCAGCGCTGGATCAATCTGGGATTTTTTAGATTGCAACCCTCGGAGCCGGCGAAGATTGCCATCGTTCTTATGATGGCCAAATATCTCCAAGATGATGAGCCGCCGAGGGGATATCGGCTGCGCGACATCTGGCTGCCTTTTGCCTTGGTTGGACCGCTGGTAGTTTTGACGCTGGTGCAGCCGGATCTGGGCACCGCTATCATATTGGGGATCGTGTTTCTCAGTATGCTTTTGATCGGCGGTTTGCGGCTCCGATCGTTCCTCTACTTGGTGGGAGCTGGACTCGCCCTTCTCCCCGTCGGGTGGCATTTCTTAAAGTCGTACCAACGGGCACGTATTTTGACCTTTTTAGATCCGGATCGCGATCCGTTGGGGGCGGGCTATCATGTTATTCAATCGAAAATCGCCATCGGTTCGGGGAGACTTTTCGGCAAGGGCTATCTTCATGGCACGCAAAACCGGCTGGATTTCTTACCGGCGCAGCACACGGATTTCATCTTTGCGGTATTTTCCGAGGAGTGGGGCTTTGTCGGTTGTTTGGTTTTGTTGTTGCTCTACGTGATCATGATCGCTTATTGCCTGAGACTCATGCAGCGGGCGAAGGATCGCTTCGGCGGCTTATTGGTATTCGGCATGGTCGCGATTTTCTTTTGGCACGTCGTGATTAATGTCGCCATGGTATCCGGAATCATGCCGGTGGTTGGCGTTCCGTTGCCCATGGTCAGTTATGGAGGATCGGCGCTCGCCTCCATGATGTTTGCCATTGGCGTAATGATTAACGTCAGTATGCGGCGGTATATTTTTTGAATGGAGTAGGGGCACGGCATGCCGTGCCCCTACGGTTTATTGAATCGCCTTATCAATGGCGGCCACCAACTTCGCTTTCGGAACGGCACCAATAATTTGCTCTTTGACAGCTCCAGCCTTGAGAATAATCAAATTGGGAATGCCGCGAACGCCGTAGCGCGCCGCCGTCGCCGGGTGATCATCGACGTTGAGTTTCGTCACTTTGAGTTTGCCTTCGTACTGGCCCGCAAGCTCTTCGATAATAGGCGCGATGGATTTGCAGGGCCCACACCAGGGAGCCCAGAAATCGACTAATACCGGAAGATTGCTTTGGATCACTTCGGTTTCGAAGTTGCTATCTCCTACCTCGGTAATTTTTCCCATGCTGGTAGCCTCCTTATAGAGTTGAAAGAAATTTGAGCAGGGTACGTACGCCAAATCCGGTGCCGCCTTTGGGACAAATGGCCGTGTCTCCTTCCGTGAATGCCGGACCGGCGATATCCAAGTGAGCCCAGGGGATCTCGGCGACGAACTCTTGCAGAATTAGCGCCGCGGTAATAGCGCCGCCGTGGGCGCCGCCGATGTTCTTCATGTCGGCGACGCTGCTTTTCAATTGTTCACGATATTCCTTGACTAAAGGTAGTTGCCATAACTTTTCGCCGGTCTCCCGGGCGGAGCGCATGAGCTGGTCTGCGAGCGGCTGATGGTTACTGAAAATCCCACCGACTTGCGCTCCCAGCGCTACCACACAAGCGCCGGTCAAAGTTGCCAAATTGATCATGTAGTCCGGCCGTTGGCGCGCTGCAAGCGCCAACGCGTCGGCTAAAATCAAACGGCCCTCCGCATCGGTATTTAGAACCTCAATGGTCTTACCGTTTAAGTAACGAATCACGTCGCCCGGCTTTTGAGCGTTTCCCCCAGGAAGATTGTCGGTGGTCGGAATATATCCCGTGACTTCGACATCGAAGCCGAGATGGGGCAACCGGCTCATGGCGCCGATTACAGCGGCTCCACCGGACATGTCCAGCTTCATCGTTTCCATCGACTTGGCCGGCTTCAGTGACAATCCTCCGGAGTCGAAAGTTATACCCTTGCCGATCAAAGCGATTTTCTTTTTTGCTTTGCGCGCCGGTTTGTAGTGAATGACTATAAAGCGCGGCTCTTCGAGGCTGCCGCGGTTGACCGCCAAAAGCCCTGCCAAATGCATCGATTCAATTTTCTTTTTTCCCCACACTTCCACCGATAGGCCGCGCCCCCGGCAATGACGCTGTGCCTGGGCTCCGAGAAAAGTTGCGGTGGTAACGGACGGCGGTTCGTTGATTAGATCACGCGCCAGGAATACGCCTGGTGTAGTCTGTTCTACGACCCGAATCGACTTCTCCATCGCCGCACTGCGCTTGAGGCCCGGCTTAAAGAGCGTGAGCCCCCGCGGCTCGGATGGCGGCTTTGAATTCGAGCGGTACTTGTTGAACTGGTAGGAGGCCAGCAGCACGCCCTCGACGACAGCCCCGGCGGCGTTCTCTGGTTCCGTCGACGGGTTAAAATAAAAAGCGATCTCAGCAGCGCCGACGGTCGACGCCTCTTTGCGCGCGCGGGCGGCCGTCTTACGCCAGGTGTCGGGTTCGATCTCTGGTGACTTTCCCATGCCCAGCAGAAGAAGATTAGACGCCGGTAATGCTCCGGCGGTGGAATAAAGCAAGCTACTCCCTTCGGCTCCGGTAAACCGGCTTTTCTCGATTCGTTCGCGAAGTTTTCCTCTCACGCGGCGATCCAATGCATAGAGCGGAGTTTTCTCCAGTTCTTTTTCCGGAATCGGCAACACCAGAAGGTCGGTCTTGATGGCATCGACACGAATATCACGAAGCTTTATGTCCACGATTTCCTCTAGACGCTTCTTTGGCGGATCAGATTCATGAACTCGGCACGGGTTTCCTGCCGAGTTCGGAACGCTCCCAACAGCGTGCTCGTAATGATCATCGAGTTCTGCTTTTCTACGCCGCGCATTCTCATGCACAGATGCTCCGCCTCGACGACAACGGCCACGCCCAGCGGATCGAGCTTATCCATAATAATGGTCGCGATCTGGTTCGTCAGCCGCTCCTGAACCTGGAGGCGCCGAGCGTATACATCTACCAAGCGGGCGAGCTTGGAAATGCCGACGATCTTGTGGTGCGGGATGTAGGCGACATGGGCCTTGCCGAAAAAAGGCAGCAAGTGATGCTCGCACAGAGAATAGAAATCGATGTCCTTTTGGACGATCATCTCTTCATAGTCTTCAGAAAAAACGGCGTCGTTAATCACCTTGGCTGGATCCATTTGATAACCTTGGGTGAGAAAGGTGAGGGCTTCGGCGACTCTTTGCGGTGTCCTCTGGAGTCCCTCACGATCGGGATTTTCGCCCAAGGCTTTCAAAATAAGGCGAATCTGTTCTTCCATGCTTTGTTCACTCCAATCTGGAACGGGATTTGCGCCTGGCTAGAACGGCAATCGGAGCAGTTGACAAACCAAAAAAAAATTAACATGTACCCCGGATCAGGTCAAATTACCTTGGATTTCGCAGTTGATGGTTAAAGCAGAAGCAAGCGTAAACCTTCCGGAGCGACGACAATGGGTCTGATAATCGAGAGTTCAAGTTTCAGTCAAAGCCGTTTCAGAAGCCAGTCCGGAGTAAAGCGAAGAGCGTAACCGTTGACGAGCGTCATGGTGTCCGTGAGCAGTA
>AF_2010_repII_A1DRAFT_10000144_pt1 | contig 12953 bp, 9 predicted proteins | sample AmaForreplicIIA1_FD_9195 | JGI IMG/M metagenome (IMG submission 9195)
CGCCGGTCCCGCGTGCCGTCCAGACTGTCGGTCTCCCGCTGGCGATGCCGGTTCTGGGCGGGCTACACCACCAATATTTCAGAGCGTAAGTTTCCGACAGGGACAACCGCCAAGACTTGCTATTAGTTATAGGGCTGATGCTTCTGATTGCCCTTGTGTTGGGTTCTTTGGGCACAGGTACATCCAGCACACAATGCGCTACACCGAGTTGGCGCCTGATCGGTTCAAGGATTTCTGGCGATATGGGCGATCTCCTCCCAGAGCCACGCCCCCGCGGTCGGCGCCTTGTGAAACGGAAATAACGCGCCGGCGAACCATAGACCAGCCGCGATGAGCAGCAGCAAACGAAGCACGAAAAAGTACGTCGAAGGTGTCCCCAAGAGCGTCGAGCGCGGAAGGGTGCTCGCGCACAACCACGTCGTACACGGCCCCGACTGGCCCTGCGGTGTCAACGGGTTCCGCGCATGGACGGACACCAAGCAGCCCGCCGACTTCGTGCTCTGTCCGTGCAGTTGGTCGGGACTCAGGCACTACGCCGCGAGGAGGTTCGTCGAAGCCTATCGCGAGAACCCCCAGCGCTACTGGCACAGCGTGAGGGCGTTGGAGCTCGAGTGGGGCTTGTTAAGCTGACGACGGNTGGAGCGGCACGGCCTGAACCGGCACACGGTTATAGGGCTATTTCTGACTCAGCGCGGTGTGTTGTCGGCGCCAAAGAAAATGCCGGGCCGTGTTGGCGGGCGGCCCGGCAAAGTCATTNGAGCAAGTGTCACCTAAGAGAGAAAGCGGCCCGGGCCGAACCTCCAACGAGGGCGGAAACTAACAGGAGCGCCGAACCGGGCCGGGGTCAATTAGAGAACTGGAATGTGACGATTAGGAGCCATCTGACTTACAGGAACCTGACAGATAAGTCTCGGCCTTGTTGGCGAAAAACCATCTGGCTTACGCAAACCTGACGGATGCGTCTTGCGCGGGTCATAAACCGTAAAAAATGGACTGCGCCGGAATGAGATCCCCTTGGACCAAATATCGGTTGAAGTCCCTATCCCTAGTGGGAACTGGGTCGGTCCTGCAGCCGGCGGATAGTGGGCACATTCGCGGTGCAGAGTCTTTAGGGGCGACAGCGGAGCAATCCGTCCCAATTGCAGTAGCCACCCCCGATGTGACAACAGCCGAACGACTTTTGCGAACAATAATAGAACTCGTAGTCTGACCCGCAATGATCGGGACAGTAACAACGTCCCTGCGTGACATCGAAGCTGCAATAGCTGCGGAGCCGCCAGGGCTGCACCCACGCTTGTTGCCAAGGGACATCGGCCGATGAGCCGTCGACGAGAGAATGGCTCGGTTCGCCTGCTTGAGAGGCAAACGACCAAATCGTGCTTGTCAACGCAGCAATATGCAGGAATTTCACCTTGCTACCTCGCAGCCAGATAAGAGCAATCTCAAAGCGAGATGGAACAGTTGCTGACGACATGTACTCGGCTCCGCGCCTGCGCCGTCATAAGCCTCGATCGCTATGAGGTCCGATCGAGGTTCGCCTTCAACTCCATGCGCTGCGCCTCGGCGGGAGATGCCGCCTCTGCCGTGGCCGGTGCGCTCGCCGCGACTTGGGGGGGAGGTTTGAACGGCAGCCGGAGCGTAAAGCGGCTTCCTTGGCCTTCCCGGCTGTCGACCGCGACGCTGCCGCCATGCAGATCGGCCACCATCTTGACGAGGTAAAGTCCCACGCCGGTCCCAACGATGCCGGAAACGTTGCTGCCGCGGTGATAGCGCTCGAATAGTCGGTCGAGGTCTTTCTCGGGAATGCCAATTCCGTGGTCCTCGATGGCGACGACGACATCTTGCGGATGAGTCTCGGCGCTGATTTCGATGAGACCGCCGTTCGGCGAATACTTGATCGCATTTGACAGCAGATTGCTGAACACCTGAAAAAGCAATTTTGGGTCGCCCATCATGTGCAAGGGCGCCGTGCCCCACTTCTCTTTGATCTGCGACCCGGGTGCTATCTCCCGGTGCAACTGAATGACTTCGTGCAACAGCGACGCCAGGTCGATTTCCTCCGGACGAAAGTAGAGTCTGCCGCCGCCATCGAACAAGCGTGAAGTATTGAGGAGATTGTCTATCAGGTGGGTTATCCGCAACACCGCGCCACGAACTTTGCCGGCGCGCTCGCTAATTTCGTCCGTTGCCACGCGATCTTTCAACTTGATCAAACGTTGCGCGTGGCCGTCGATAATAGTCAATGGTGTGCGGAACTCGTGCGAGGCCATCGACACGAAATTCCGCTGCAGCAAAGCCAAATGCTGCTCCTGCGCCAGCTTCTCCTCGAGCATTGATGCCTGTTGTGCGAGAACCCGTTGGCTGCGCATCAGCTCAATCGCGTTATTACGGAATACGACGGTGGCACGCGCCATCTCGCCGATCTCATCGGGCCGCTCGGTGCCCGGAATATCGATATCCGTCTCATTGACGGCGAGGCAGTGCATTCGGTCGGCGAGCTGCAGTAGTGGGGTCGAAATCGAGCGGCCGATGTAGAATAGCGCGGCGACCACCATCACTCCCGCTATCGCCATTGCCAGACCGATCAGCCAGACTGCTTGCCGATAAGCGCTGGCAAGACGCGCGCGCGCCTTCTGCGCGTTGACGACAGCATGATCGGTGAGCTGTCCCAACGTATCGCTCGCCGCGTTGTAGGCGGATCGTGAGCTGGTCATGTAGATGGCAATCGCCTCGGCTTTGCGATTGGTGCGCGAGAGCGCCAACATTTGGTTGACGTTTTTCCTGTAATCGTTCCAGCGCTCCTTGAATTGTGCGTAGAGATCATTCTCCGCCGCGTCATGGCGAATCTGTTCGTAGCTGCGCTGGGCATGTGCAACGGACCGATCCAATTCCTCCAGTTCCTTTTCCGTTGCGGCTATCTGGGATGACTGCGAGGACAGAAGATTGCTGCCCTCGATGGCACGGAAATCGGACGTGAAGTTGTTGAGGTCACCGAGAACGCGTGTGTTCGGCAGCCATACCTCCGCTATATCCGTCGACAAACTATTGAAGTTGCTCAGACGCGATATGCTGAACAAGCCAAGGACGACCGCCAACAAAAAGAAAAACAAAAAGACCAACGCGAGGTGGAATCTAAGCGAACGCGGCTGCCGCATAGTGCGCCGACCTGTAAGGTTGGTGAAAGCATCACTACAAGAACATTTGAGACTATAAAGAGCTGTGCCGAAATGGGCAGCCTGATTTCACGAAATTTTTGCTCTTAAGCGAGATATTACCCTAGTATCCAGGTCCTCTCTCGAAACGGTGCCGCTGCATGGCGGAAGCGCGCAAAAAGATCCTCTGCATTGAAGACGACCGCGAGACCGCGGCGTTGATTGTGGAGGAACTCATCGAGCGAGGCTTCGAAGTCACTATCGCCCACGATGGCCGATCTGGTCTCGCCGCCATCTTGAAAAACATGCCCGATCTGGTGCTGTCCGATATCAGCATGCCGGTGATGTCGGGCTTCGAACTGCTGGAACGCTTGACTGCGCTGGAGCCTCGTTTTGCAAGAATGCCCTTCGTATTCCTGACCGCACTGACGGATCGCGACAATGAGCTCAAGGGCCGGCAACTCGGGGCAGACGACTATGTCACCAAACCGATCGATTTCGATTTGCTCACTACCATCATCAATGCCCGCCTTGCAGGAGTCGCGCGCTCAGAGTTGTGGCCAAAGCTCGTGCAGCTGAACGATCGAGAGGTCGAAACATTAACCTGGGTCGCGCGCGGTAAAACCTCGGCCGAAATCGCGCAAATTCTCGGGCTCACTAAGCGGACCGTCGATTTTCACATCGACAACGCGCGCACCAAGCTCGGCGCGGCGACGCGTACCCAGGCCGTGATCAAGGCGGCGACCGGACGCCTGATCGAGCCATAGCAAGTGGGGTATATCGCGAGTACACGTCACCAGATGGCGAAGGCGAGTGCCAATGCGAAGGGGGCGACGATCAGACCAAGGTATATCCAGGTCCTATATCCTTCAGCGTCCTTGGGAAGCATGAAAAGGTGGAACAGGATCCACAGGCAGACGCCGAATCCCAACAGGAGCCTAACAAGATCACCGGGGGTCTCGTATACGGACCAAATGCTTTCACTCTGGGGACCGCTGACGCGCACGGTCACCACTAAAAGGACGCCGATGAAGATCGCGTAGAGAAGTATGCCGGCTATTCTCAGGTAAGCGGGAACGCGGGAGTCCGGCCGGGCATCCGGGGAAGCCGGCTGGGGCGATCCTCCCGTCGTGGTCTTGGCGCTCATGGATTCGGGGCCTCGATTTCGCACCGAGAACCCAGGGCCGCCTAGCTAACGCGAACCCTTCCCGACTCCTCATCTAATCATACACAATCTTACCTCAACATGTAAGTCGCATGGGCTTTATCGGCAATCCCGGCGGCGCCGAGCAGGTTCTAGGGCAAGCATTGCTCGCAGGTCGCCCGCGCGGACTGGCCCTTTTTCCTGCGCGGTCTTGCGGTAGCCAAAAATTTAGGGCCAAAAGCGTCGCTCGCCTTCGGCAAGTATTTTCATGTATGTGCCTGAGCGGCATCACCCTGTTCCAGCCGCGGCGCGGGCGAGGAGCCATCCCCTTCGCCCGTGAGCAGCGTTTGCAGCGCGGGCACGACGACCAGCAAGATGATCGGTCCGATGAACATGCCGCCGACCACCACCGCCGCGAGCGGACGCTGCACCTGACTGCCGATCCCGGTCGAGACCGCGGCCGGCAGGAGCCCTATGCAAGCCGAGAGAGCGGTCATGAGCATCGGCCGCATTCGCTGCTCGGCGGCGTGCATCATCGCGTCGATCGGGCCCAAGCCGCTTGCCCTGACCTCGTTGTAATAGGTCGTGATCAGGATCCCATTCATGACCGAAACGCCGAACAGCGAGACAAAACCGACGGCGGCGGAGATGCTGAAATCAAGGCCGGAGAAATAGAGCGCAAGCACGCCGCCGCTGGCTGCAAACGGAATGCCGATGAGCGCCATCAGGCTGTCGCGCAAGGAATTGAACAGACCGTACAGCAGCAGCAGGATCAGGGCGAGGCTGATTGGGACGATGATCGCGAGACGCGCCTTTGCGAGTTGCAGCGACTCAAACTCTCCGGCCCACGCGATGCGATACCCCTCCGGCAACTTGACGTTCTGCGCGATCCGTCGCTGCGCCTCCGCGACCGTGCTGCCGAGATCGCGGTCGCGCACGCTGAACTTGACCGGCATGTAGCGTTCGCGCTTCTCGTGATAGATGTAGGATGCGCCGGTATCGAGAGAAATATTGGCGAGCTCGCTTAATGGGATGTAGGCGTTTGTGCCCTCGGGGGTCTGGAAGCCGACCTTGATGGTGCGCACGGCGTCGAGCTTGTCGCGGTATTCGGGCGCAAGCCTGACAGTGACGTTGAATTGACGATCCCACTCGAGAAGCATTGTCGCCGGTGTCCCGCCTAACGCCGCTTGCACGAGGCCGTTGACGTCGCCGACATTGAGCCCGTAGCGCGCGGCTTTTTCGCGATCGACCTTGATGTTGAGGTTGGGCTGCCCGAGCACCGGGAAAATCCCGAGATCGGCAACGCCCCTGACCTGAGCCATCTCGCGCATGATCTCGCGAGCGATGCGCTCCAATACGCTCAAGTCGCGGCCGATGACCTTCACCGAGTTGGCACCCTTCACCCCAGACAGCTGTTCCTCGACATTGTCCTGGATGTATTGCGAGAAATTGAGGCCGATCCCCGCGAACTCATTTGAGAACTCTGCCTGCAGCTTTTTAATGAGCTCCTCCTTGGTGAGTCCCGCGGGCCACTGCTCGAATGGCTTGAGCGACGCGAACAGCTCCAGATTGTTGAATCCGGCTGCGTCGCTGCCGTCGTCGGGACGGCCATGCTGTGAGACCACCGTGATGACTTCGGGATGGCTGCGGATAATTTCGCGCAACCTATTCGCGGCCGGCATGCCCGCTTCCAGCGATATCGTCGGCGGCATTGTTACGCGGATCCATAGATTGCCTTCCTCCAGATGGGGCAGAAACTCCGTGCCCAACCGCGGCACCAGCAACCCGATGATGACCAGAAAGCCCGCACCAATCGCGAGCATGATCTTGCGGTGCGTCAATGACCAACCGAGAACCGGCGTATAAATCCTGCGCAGGGCGCGCACGGCGACGGTTTCAGCCTCTCGCACGTGCTCGGGAAGCAGGTAGGATGCCAGCACCGGCGTGATTGTGAAGGTCGCGATCAGCGCCCCGATCAACGCGTAGCCGTAGGTCTTTGCCATCGGACTGAAGATCTGGCCTTCGACCCCTTGCATCGTGAACAACGGGACGAACGCTGCAACCGTGATGAGAGCGGAGAAAAAGACCGCCTTGTCGATTTGCAGCGCGCTGGCGAGAATCAACCGCAAACGATCCGTCCAGGTGCTTGCGCCATCCGTCGGGCGCGTCGGGTCGGCGCCGAAACGTCCCTGCGCGAGCTGCTGCAGAAGCTGTTGGCGTTCCTCCGACCTTGTCTGGAAATTCCGAAATATGTTCTCGACCATGATCACCGCGGAATCGACAATGATGCCGAAGTCAACCGCACCGATGGACAGGAGATTGGCGTCCTCGCCGCGCAATACCAAGATGATGATGCTGAAGAACAAGGCGAACGGAATGTTGGTGCCTACGATGATGGCGCTGCGCAGGTCGCCGAGAAAGATCCATTGCACGAGGAAGACCAGTAGGCAGCCAAAGATCAGGTTGTGCAGGACGGTATGCGTGGTGACCGAGACCAGCGTGCCGCGGTCGTAATAGGGAATGATTTTCACTCCGGGTGGCAGCGTTCCGTCGCTGTTGATCTTTTCCACTTCCGCCTTAATACGCGCCAACACTTCGTTCGTGTGCAAGGTGCGATTCATGATCACGATCCCTGTGACCACGTCGTCTTGATCGTTGCGACCCGCCTTGCCGAGCCTCGGCAAGTGACCGACGTAGACGTTCGCGACATGCTTGACCAGCACGGGCGCGCCGTCCGCTTGGGCCAGCACGATGTTCTCGATGTCCGCGACCCGATAGCCTTGCGTCAAATCAGCGGCGCCGCCGCTGTCCAGAAGACCGACGCCGCGGATGTTCACCGATTGCTGCCCAAAATTGATGGTGCGTCCGCCGACATTGCTATTGGCGTTGCCGATGGCAGCGAGCACCTGCGGCAATGTGACGTTGTAAGCGTCGAGCTTGTGCAGATCGACTTCAACCTCGTATTCCTTGGTGGTGCCGCCCCAGGTCACGACCTGGATGACACCCTCGACACTCAAGAGGCGCCGTTGCAGGATCCAGTCCTGCACCGTGCGTAGATTGGTCAATCCGAAGTTCGGTGGGCCCACCACCTGATAGCGGAAAATTTCGCCGACCAGGCTCGAGCCCTGGATCGTGGGCTGCACACCGTTGGGAAGGTAGACTCGCTGCTGCAAGCTCAGAGCAGCCTGCGTGTAAGCAAAATAATAATCGACCCCATACTTGAACACGACACGGACGAAGGAGAGTCCATAGAAGGAGGTCGAGCGGATAATGTCGACGCCCGGTGTCGGGGCGAGCCCGACCTCCATCGGGATCGTGTAGTAACGCTCCATCTCCTCGGCCGAGAGGCCCGGCGCCTGGGCGGTAATCTCGAGAATGACCGGCGCCGGATTTGGATAGGCCTCGATGTTCAGCTTGGCGAACGCGATGAGTCCACCGCCGATAAAAACCAAAAGGCACAAGAGAATGATCGGACGGCGGGTCAGTCCGAATGCCAGCAGACCTTTTAGCACTTGTCACACCTCAATCCGACCCGAGGATTTGTCCCCCTGATGCCGCCGTGGCCAAAGCATTGCTCAGGAACAGCGCGCCTTCGGTGGCAACCAGCTCACCCGGCTGTACGCCCTCGAGGATCTGCCGATAGCGGTCCTGTTGCAGGCCAACTTTGACCGTGCGTTTGGTGAAACGGCGGCGGTCGGCGGTGACCCAGACCGTCATCGTGCCGTCGCCTTCGCGCACCACGCCGTCGAGCGGAATCGCAACCGAACGCACCGGGGCGCCGGTGCGGATCACGAAGGTCGCGAACATTCCCGACCGCAATTCGTCGCGCGGGTTCTGCACTTCGGAACGGACCAGGACGCGACGCGTCGTCGGGTCGACCATCGAGGCAATAGTAGAAATCCGTCCGTCAAATGTGCGGTCCGGGAAAGCGTTGACCTTGACCTGGACCTCCTGTCCGAGACGGAAAGCCGGACTGTCGTTCTCGGCGACGTTCGCGATCATCCACATGGTCGAGATGTCGGCTACGGAATAAGGCGCCGGGGGATTGCCGGGTTGCACGTAAAGCCCAGGCGCCGCATTGCGGGCCGTAACCCGGCCGGTGATCGGACTCGGCACCACCAAGATCGGATCAGCCTTGCGCTCGGCGATGATGCGATCGATTTCGGCGTCCCCCTTGCCGAACAGGCGCACCGAGTCGCGCGCCGAACGCAGCGCGCCTTCGGCGGTTTGCTGGTCGGAGGCTGCCTGCTCCATCTCTTTTTGCGAGACCGCCCGCGTCTTGTAGAGCTCGCGCAGCCGCGCCAAGTTCCGTGTGGTGTATTCCAACACGCCCGCCGCAGCGATCAAAGTCGACTCGGCCTGCAGGAGATCGGGGCTGTCGATCGTAAAAAGAGTCTGGCCCTTGCGCACGTCGTCGCCGACCTTGGCGAACAAACCGACGATCCTGCCTGGATAAGGCGTAAAGACCTGGACCGTCATTTCCTGATTGAAATCGATGCTGCCGACCGATTCCTTCTCGATCGGGAACTCGCGCTCGCCGGCCGGCTCTACCTTGACCGATCCGAGTTGGGAATCCGTAAGATTGACGCTGGGCGGAGCACCCGAGCCTGCGCCGGCCGGCCCCGACGGTCTGGTCGCAGCACCCTGTGCCTTGGCGTTCATCCCCACCCCGCCGAGCCCCGATAGCGACCCATCGCCGGAATGCAGAAGCGGATACGTGAAGATCACGGCGAGGAGGGTGGTCGCCACGATGGCCGCAGCAACCCCAGTATTTCTCGGGTGGAAAGTCATAAATCGACCGCGTCCAGCCAGGGGTCGGAATCGCGGTGACGATGGCCACTGCCCCGCTGCGGGGTCTACTGCTATTAATCACAGCTAAACAGTCGATGTTCGACTGTGGTAACCGCGTCACAAGTGCAAGCGCAATAGGACTCTGGTGGCGCGCGGGGCCGACAATTTCTGCCCATATTGCTGCGCTATTCAACAGAAAAACCCGGCCGCCTATAGCGGCGCAGGTCGAAGGCTCTGACCGACGTGGGGACGATGGAATCGAGGCAACGGTCCGCGCTCGCTCGCCTCCTTAACGGGCTGAAGCGGCAGCAGCATGACTATCGGCCTTCGCTCGAGGTCTTCGCGGCTCTCAACATCGATAAACTCGCGGGGGATATGTTGCTGGCGACGGCCGGCGCCGATCGTGGGGCTCGGGAGGAGCCGGGCTCCGACAGCACTGCCTTCGACGATGTCGAAAACCGGATCATCGAGCGGGTCGAAGCAGAGAAGAACGCCGCCCACGGCCTGCTTCTGGATGAGCTCCGCACCTACAAGGAACGCTTGACCAGCCTCGATTTCGAAGGACGGTTTGGAACAATCCGGCAGGCTGCACCGGCGGCGGTGAGCGAATTCCGTTCCGAAGCGGCGCAGGGCAGGGACGAGCTGCATCGTCTGCGCCGGCATCTGCGCGATCTGGAAGTCGAACGCGACGAATTTCGACGCCGCAATAGGCTCAAGCGCACCGCGCGCTGGGCATCCGGAGGCAACCTGACCCTCAAAGTCGGTATTCTTCTCGTCATTTTCGTTTTCGAAGTATTTCTCAACGGGTTCTTTTTAGCCAAGGGAAGCGAGCTTGGGTACGTGGGCGGCGCGGTTGAAGCCTTCACGTTCGCCCTCCTCAACGTCGGCTTCAGCTTTCTTGTCGCCGCCGCGGGGGTACGCGAGCTCAACCACCGCAATCTTCTGCGCAAACTCTTCGGGCTCTTATCTCTGATTTTCTATATATGCTTGGCGATCGGGCTGAATCTTGCGCTCGCCCATTATCGCGAAGTTTCCGGGTCGCTGGTTTCCGATGCCGGGCGCGAAGTTCTGACGAGGTTACAGACCGCGCCGCTTGCAATCGCCGACTTGAAGTCCTGGCTGTTCTTTGCTCTCGGAATGCTGTGCTCGCTGATCGCATTTGCCGATGCATTCCTCATCTTCGACCCATATCCCGGCTATGCGACTTTGGAAAGGCGGCTGGCTGAAGCGCATGAGGCATATATCAGGCAAAAGAGCGAACTGATCGCAAAGCTCCTCGAAATTCGCGACGAAGCGATCGAAATCCTCGAAGAGGCCAACCGCGACCTCTCGATCCGACGCAGCGAGCATGATGCCATTCTCGAAGGCCGGGCGCGATTAGCGCGCTTGTTCGCAGCCCATCAGTCGCATCTCGAACGCGCAGCCAATGCTCTGCTCGCCGTCTACCGCGAGGCGAACAAACGGCAGAGAAAGACCTCGCCTCCACCGAGGTTCTCGGTACCCTTGACGCTCGACAAATTCCCGATCGAGGAGGGATGGTTGGAGACGACGGCGCGCGACGACCTCAGGCGCTCGATCGCGGATTCGCAGGCCATGCTCGTTGGCCAGGTGCAGGCCATCCACGCCGAATTCGAGCGGGCATTCGCCAGCTACCGCGAGATCGATGAACTCGTGGAGGAGAAGACCGTTGCCAAGTCGAACGCCAAGGCGGCGTAGCAAGAGTCCGAGCGATCTGCGCAAGCACGTGCTTGGAGTCGCATTGGCGCTGCTCGCGCTGAGCGCGCTCTCGGCCGGCGCCTATGTCTACACGACCGCGGCGCGCCCGCCTGCGCTCGATCGTTCCTCGCTGTGTCCGCTGGATGGCCCGCGTTCGGTGACCGTAGCGCTTCTCGATTCGACGGACGACATCCCGGAAATCGCCAAGCGTGAAGTCAAGACCGTATTGGTGGACATGGCCGAAACCTTGCCGACCTACGGGCTGCTGGAACTCAGGCTGCTGGACCCGAACGTCCCGGGTGGCAAATCGATTTTTGCCCGCTGCAATCCAGGCGACGGCTCGGGCTTGAGCGAATATACCGCCAATCCGGTTTTGGCAAAGAAGCGGTGGATGGATGGATTTCGCGAGCCGCTCGAGGAAGCGCTGCGGATCGGGTTTCGTCCGTTGCCCGGCAAAACGTCGCCGATCATGGAAACGGTTCAGCGCATCGCGGTCGAACGTTTCACCGGCCGAGCCGCGGAAGACCTTCCAAAATCGCTCATCCTCATTTCCGACATGTTGGAACACGAACCCGACTATTCGCAATATGGCGGCGAACTATCCTACAGCCGGTACAAAGCATCCCGCGCCTATCAAAAGTTCCGGACCAATCTCTATGGCGCCCAAGTGTCGATCTATTACATCCAGCGATTGTCTGCCAAACCGATCAACTCTGCTGATCATATCCGGTTCTGGGCGGAATGGATTCGCGATAACAACGGCCGGCTGAAGCAGGCCAACAAGCTTCAAGGGGTGGGTTAGGTGGCGCCGAGATACTCATCCCCTTCGACTGGACGCGTCGCCGAAGCCGCCTATGCCACTGGCGCGAGCGCCGTGGTGTTTTTGCTCTTTGTCGCGGCTGGGTGCGCGTACATCGTTCTGGCCAAGCTCGCTGGGATCGGACCCTTCTATGTCACGTTCGTGCCGGTCGGAACGATGCTCGCCTATGCGCTGCTCATCTATTCGGCGCGAGGCCTGCGGCTACGCGACGATCAGTCTGGCGACAATTTGTATTACATGGGCTTCCTCTTCACGCTCACGAGTCTGGGTGTCTCGCTTTATCAATTCACGGCCGCGCGTGCGGCCGAAGAGATCGTGCAGAATTTCGGCATCGCGATCGGTTCGACCATCGCCGGGATTGGACTGCGCGTAATCTTCAACCAGATGCGGCGCGATCCGGTCGAAGTCGAGCGGATGATGCGTCTGGAACTGGCCGAGGCGGCGCGCCGCGTCCGGCGCGAGCTCGACAGCACCGTCGTCGAGTTTGGACATCATCGGCGCTCCGCGCAGCAGGCGGCCGCCGACTCTTTCAAGCACGTGACCGAGAAATTCGACGAAATGGTCGCCAAGTTCCTGGGCAGCCTGGAAGACATTACCGCGAGATTGGCGGGGCCACTCGAAGCGGGATCGCGCCGCTCCGGGGACGCGATCGCGGAAGCGAGCGAGCGAATCGGGGCAAAACTCGCCGAAAGCGGACGGCAAATCTCGGCCGCAAGCGACACATTGTCCGAGCGCGTAGGGGCGATCTCCGCGGCGCTCGACGACGTAGCAGCCAAGCTCGGCGCCATGCAGACGCCCGACCGCGTGATCGAGGTGCGTCTTGAGCCGATCACCCATTCTCTGACACAAGCACTCGATCGATTTGCCGCGCAATCCGGCGGGCAGGCAGCCGCTGTCAAAACCGCCCTTGAGCAGGCAAACGCCGCGACCAAAGAGTCGATTGAACTGATTGCCACCGCGCGTCAGGAGCTTCGCGCGACCGCGGACAGCAACCGCGTCGCCCTCGAGGCAGCGAGCAAGGCGGTCGTGGGCGTCGCCGAGATCCTCGATGACTTCAAGACGAGCTCGCGCGATTACGTCGAGGTATTGCGCGTTCTGCTGGAGAAGGCCGACGCCACGATGCACACCTTCACGGAGGTTCTGGTCAAATCCGGCGTCGATTTGCGTGCCAGGAGGCCGAGTCTCGAACGGGAGCCAATCGATTGACGTCGGAAACGATCGGCCAGCAAGCGGCGGCGTATCGCCAAGGTCTCGTGCTGGGTCTGACCATGGCCGAGATCATGCTCCTGCTCGTCTTTTGCATGCTCATTGCGGTGGGAGTCGGGCTCGC
>AF_2010_repII_A1DRAFT_10000145_pt1 | contig 12915 bp, 12 predicted proteins | sample AmaForreplicIIA1_FD_9195 | JGI IMG/M metagenome (IMG submission 9195)
AGACTATCTGGGTCACGGTTGGGGCTTCGCGTGGCCGAGCGATCGCCGAATTATTTACAATCGCGCCAGTGCGCGGCCGGATGGGCGTCCCTGGAGCGAACGGAAAAAATTAGTTTGGTGGGACTCGGAAAAATGGACCGGCATAGACGTTGCCGGATTTGTACAAGGCAAATCTCCGGACTATGAGCCCGAAGTAGGCGCTGAAGGTCTCGATGCAATTCCGGGTGATGCGCCGTTCGTCCTGCATGAGGACGGTTTGGGCTGGATTTACGTACCAAGAGGATTGAAGGACGGGCCATTCCCAACTCATTACGAGCCGCTCGAGTCGCCCGTCGCGAATGAACTTTACTCGCGCGCTACGAATCCTGCGGAGCAGTGGTTTGCGCGTCAGGAAAATCGCTTCGCACCGCCCGGTGACTCGCGATTTCCTTACGTTCTGACTACTTACCGCTTAACCGAACACCACACCGCCGGCGGCATGTCGCGTTTTCTGAGTCATCTCGCGGAATTGCAGCCGGAAATGTTTGCCGAGATCTCACCTGAGCTCGCGCGCGAGCTTAAGATCAAGAACGGCGATTACATTTGCATCGTCAGTTTGCGCGCGGCGATTGAAGCGCATGCGCTTGTTAGTCGCCGGATTCGGCCGTTGCGGCTAAACGGAAAGACGCTGCACCAGGTCGCGGTGCCGTATCACTTCGGGACAGCCGGCTTGGTCCATGGCAACGCGGCGAACGATCTTCTTACGATTTCAGGCGAACCCAATGTAACGATCATGGAAGCCAAGGCGCTTACCTGCAACATCGTGCCTGGACGTCTGCCGCGTGGGCCAGCATTCGCTGAATTTCTTGACAAATATGCACCACAAGGTGGGCCAACGATTTTGCATCCAGAAGAACGGTCTTTCCGAAAAGGACAAAGCGGCGGGGGCCACGCGATGGAAGGAAAAGAATGAGGAGACATTCGTTGAAGCGTTTAAGCGTAGAAGCGTTAAAGCGGATCGGTTCAACGATTCAACGTTGTAACGCGGCGTAGCGAGACGAGGCCATGATCGGCGAAGGCACACACAGCACAAATCAACGCAGCCACACCTACGTGCGCGATCATGTTGAGGTAGGGTTCTTCACCGATCCAACTGTGTGCATCGGTTGCAAAGCGTGCGAAGTCGCATGCAAAGAATGGAACCATGTGCCGGATGACGGTTTCGTTTGGTCGGGCAATTCCTACGACAACACCGGCCATCTCGGCGCATCGACCTGGCGGCACGTCATGTTCGTCGAGCAAGACCGGCAAAAAGGTGGCCAGATTGTCGGTGTTCACTCGTTAGGCGATGGCAACGGAGAAGATCCGTTTCGCTGGATTTTTGTTTCTGACGTTTGCAAGCATTGCGAGGAAGCAGGTTGTCTTGAAGCCTGTCCCACAGGAGCAATCGTTCGCACGGAAGTCGGCTCGGTGCTGGTGCAAAACGACGTTTGCAATGGCTGCGGTTATTGCGTTGTGTCGTGCCCGTTTGGCGTAATCGATCGACGGTCCCAACCATTAGCGGACGCCGGAGGCGCATTCAAATGCACCTTCTGTTACGACCGACAAAAGAGCGGCCTCACACCTGCGTGCGCGAAAGTTTGTCCGACCGAGTCGATCGTTTTCGGGCGTCTCGATGATTTGCGTGTACGCGCTAGGCAACGTGTGCATCAACTGCGAGAACACGGCTATGCCGACGCGCACCTCTATGATCCAACTGAAACGTCGGTACGCGGCACTCACGCGTTTTTCCTGATTCTCGGCGAACCCGAAGCATATGGCCTTCCGGCCAAGCCGCAGATTCCGACAATTCATCTGAAGGCTGCGTGGACAGCGGCATTTGCCACCGCCATCGGCGCAATCGTCGTCACTCTCTGCGCGTTTGCATTTTCATGAGGCGGCGGTCGACAACTCTGGGGAGCGCACGCTTTCTGCGTGCTGGTGAAGGCATCCTGCCTTCGCGAAGTTCCGTGCAGGGATCGAGCATTGCTGGTGCAGCGCAGAATAAATACTGCTGGCGTAAAAGTTCGTCGCCGCAGAATGCGGCGGCCAGCACGCTACAAGCATGCGCTGCCCAATCCGCATGAACGAATCGCGACTCAATCAAATACAAGACGAAGCTTGGGCAAAGGGTGTTGTAACCGGCCGCGGCGTCGATGTCGCCAGTGGCCCAATTCCGAGAAGGCCGGGTTACTTTGGTCAGCCAGTTGTTAGGCCGCCGGTTTGGACGTGGGAGATTCCGATCTACTTCTTCGTCGGCGGCCTCGGCGGAATGTCAGCGGTGATCGCGCTTGGTGCGCTGTTGTTTCATCACTTCGATGTCACGCGCACGGCAATGTGGGTTGCGGCGATTGCAGCGGTGCTCTCGCCGATTCTGCTGATCTTGGATTTAGGCCGGCCGCATCTTTTCATCAACATGCTGCGAGTATTCAAACCGCAATCAGCCATGTCTGTGGGTGCGTGGATTCTGGCGGCTTTCGGAATGTGTGTTGTTCCAGGTTTAATCGCTCTGGAACTTCAGACATTGCAACCGTTTCCTGGCGCAATTGATCAAATCATAGGCGTCGCGCCAGGAATCTTGATCTTTGGATCGGCGATCTTTGGAATGTTATTGGCGACGTATCCAGGTGTGCTAATTGGCGCGACGGTAATACCGGCCTGGTTCTTGCATCACAAGCTGCTGCCGATTCATTTCGGGACCGCAGGATTGGGATCTGCTGCTGCGCTGCTGGAGTTACTGGGTCACAGAATCGCGCCGCTCAACGCGATAGGCTTTTTTGCGGCCACGGTCGAAACGGTGCTCTTAATTTGGTTGACCATCGATGAACATGGCGCTGCCGATCGAGCCATCCACGAGCATCGTTCAGGCTGGCTCATTCGGATCGGCGAAGTATTTACCGGTCCGTTGCCGCTTGTGCTGCGCTTCTTTGGCGCGATCCCGTTGGCGGCGATTTCATTTTTACTGGGTGCGCTCGTTAGCCGCTTTGGCTGGCTTACGGTGGGAAAAATTTCCGGCCGGGATCCAGAAGCTGTTTTTGCCTCGCAGAAATCGTAGCTGCGCTACGCAAAAATCACGCGTTCGATATGCGTGTAAATGTTGAAAGACGGCGGGCGCAAAAAACCTATGAGCGTCTGGTTGCTGTCGCGCGCGAGCTCGACCGCAAGACTTGAAGGCGCTGACACAGCGGCCACGACCGCGATTCCGGCGGCGAGTGCCTTTTGTATGATCTCAAACGAAGCGCGGCCACTGACTAGAAGAAGATGCCTTTCCAATGGCAACAGCTCGTCGAGAAAAGCGCGCCCTATCGCCTTGTCGACCGCGTTGTGTCGGCCGATATCCTCGCGCGCAATTTTCAATTTGCCATCCACGCCGAAAATTCCGGCGGCATGAATGCCGCCCGTGCGTGCAAAATCGCTTTGCGCATTGCGCAATATCTCGGGAAACGACAGCAGCGTTTCAATATCAATTCGGATATCATTCGATCGTACCGGGGGCAAATTTTGCCGGATCGCGTCAATGCTTGTTTTGCCGCACAGACCACAACTGCTTGAGATTGTTCCGAAACGTTCCGTCGAATTCAGTTTTAATTTCACGCCATCTCCAAGCTCCATAACGACTCTGTTGTCGCCGCTTATTGAAACGCTCGCGATCTGATCGCGACCGCGCACGATTCCCTCCGAAAGTAAAAACCCGACTGCAAGTTCTTCATCGTGACCGGGTGTGCGCATAGTAGTAGCGATGGGCTTGCGACCGACGCGGATTTCCAGCGGCTCCTCGATCGTTAGTTCGTCTGGCAAGTACTCGAACTCACCGTCGCCTTTTCGCCGAATGATCTTTTGTGATCCGATGCCGTTTTCTTTCATGTGAAGTGAGGCGTCCCAATGGTAGCATGGATGCGATGGAAATTTGTCACTTGTTCATTTCCCCTGGACACAATTTTGTTGGCCATCACGGCCGCGAACCGGACACCTATCCAATGATTGAAACCTCCGAAATGGAATGCGTTGCGGGGCGTGGTATTCACGGTGATCGATATTTCGATTTCAAGGACGATTACAAAGGTCAGATCACTTTCTTTTCGTTAGAAGTTTTCGATGAACTTTGCAGCGCAATGCAAATTCAGCCCTGCTCGCCTTCTGCGGCGCGACGCAACGTGATTACACGCGGCGTTGATCTGAACGATTTGATTGGACAGGAATTCGAGGTGCAGGGCGTCCGGTTTTTCGGAACGGAGGAATGCCGGCCATGCTACTGGATGGACGGCGCCTTTGCGCCGGGTGCTCAGGATTTCTTGAAAGGTCGTGGCGGTCTGCGAGCAAGAATCTTAACGGACGGCGTGTTGCGGACAGCTGGAATGGTAGGGTCGGCGCGCTGCGTCGACCGGACGCCGCAGCGCGGCGCCCCTACCATTTCCGCATGAACATTAGTGCGGTGTTGCTTGCGGGCGGTGAATCACGCCGCATGGGCACAGACAAAGCGACATTTCTTTTTCGCCGAAAACCGCTCTGGCAAGTTCAACTCGAAACATTGCGTAGATTGCGACCGGCAGAAATTTTCGTATCGGCAAGAACAGATCCATCGTGGCGACCTAACGACGTGCGGTTCATCGCGGACGTTCCGCCGTCATGCGGACCGCTTAGCGGGGTTGCCGCTTCGCTGGGGAAGATTCACACGGCCCATCTTCTTGCGCTCGCGATCGACATGCCTTTCATGACCGAAAATTATCTTCGCTCGATGTGTGACGCGATCGAACCCGGCCGCGGCATTGTCGCAAAGATCGGCAATCATGCCGAGCCGTTGGCGGGCGTATACCCACGCGAAGCAGAGATCGATTTTCGCAGGGCGCTCGCAGGAACGGATTTTTCATTGCAAAATGTTGTTCGTCAGTTGGTCACGTCTGGAAAACTTTTAGAGATATCTGTGACGGAACAGGAGAAACGACTTTTCCGTAACGTGAATAACCTGTCGGACGTGGACGCCACGATAGCTCGCGATTGAGTTCGCTCGTTAACGCAAAATTTGGTGCAAAGCGCAAAGTGCACTTGAAAACAAATTACATCTGTTCGATATGTTCGGCGCGATTTAGCCTCTAATGAAATCGTCGATATTCCCCAGCGCTGCTTTGCTATTTCTGATTCCGGCGGGCGCGTTCTCAGCAACCAACGTAGTGAATCTTTCCCACTACGACCTGATACGTCCCGACTTCGTCACAATGAAACGCCAAGGCATCGTAGGTGTAATTCACGAAGCGACCTATCCACCCTTCGTTCGCGACGCAAGATACTTGGACCGGCAAATGGGGGCGTTACAAGCGGGATTGCTCTGGGGAGCATATCACTATGCTAACGGAAGTGATCCAATTCGGCAGGCTGATCATTTCCTAAGTGTTGTCTCCAGTTGCTGGGCACAAGCTAACCCTGCAATTCGGCCCAGCACGGGTGTCTTGCTGGTACTCGATTTCGAAAAGAATGGTCACTATTCCGGGGGATCGATGCGGGCCGATCAGGCAGTCGCGTTTGTCGAACGCATTCGCCAACGCACCGGTGTATATCCTGGTATCTATTCGGGCGAATATCATCTTGCACAGGTTTTGAATAGCGCACGAGTAACTCCCGCACAGAGAGAAACGCTCAGGAAGTGCTGGCTCTGGGTTGCAAACTATTCCAAGGAACCTCGTGCGACGGCGCCATGGAGTTACTGGGCGCTTTGGCAATATTGCGGTGATGGTAAGTGTCGTCTTCCGCGCTCCACGCACCCGATAAGCATTGCCAATATTAGAAGAGCAGAACTCAACATTTTTCGAGGCAGCCGAAACGATTTGGTCGATTTCTGGCAACGACGCGCCTGGGATCCCGCTGGAGGAGCGCCTCGAAAGGAATCAGAACAAACAATTGCCGAGCGGTAAATACGCGAGTGGAGCCGTGACAGGAAAACGGCCGCTCCTCATTTCTTGATCCCACGCTGAGTAGTCAGATAAACCGCGAAGCTGCCTAGCCAGTGGCCGCCTTCGTAATGTGCGCCGGTGACCGCGGCGAGCCCGGCGCGCCGATGTGCTTCTGCCGCGCTGGTTAGCGCTGGACGGCGTGGATCATCAGCAGGAAGAGAGGAGAGGATGCCTTCCAGCATCCACGCTCGACTCAAATTTAATCCATCGAGGTGCGCCAGTTTTGGATCGCTCGGATCAGGTGAAATCACGACCGGCAACCAATCCGCGGTCGCCGTTTTTGGAATTTGAGGCAGGAATTGGCTGAGCCATTTCGTGAATTCATCTTGCGTCAAGATGCGACGCATCACGTCGGCTTCAGCCAGGCAGGGCGAAAGAAAATCTTCACCCGAGGGTTCGTATGCGAGCGGACAATTCTTATCCGCCAGATAAAATTTTCGCGCTGAATCAGCGGCCAGTTTGGCGAGGCGTTCGTCATTTTTGCCGCGGGCATAATCGAGAACCAGGCCAAGCGCGAACGCGGTCTGATTGTGCTCGCCGATTCGTATTGGGTGCGAGAGTTTCGGTAGCCACATGGTCAATCGCTCGATCGCCGCGTCCTCAAGCGGCTTCAGGTTTACCAACATTTCTCGCGCTTGCGGATCATCCCATTCGCGCAGCTCCGCACAGAGTTGCAACAGCCACGCCAATCCGTATGGCCGTTCGAAACTCGCGCGGCCTTCACCCCGTAGATATGCCGCTTCAGCCTTCAGATTTTCAGCGGTAAGACTTTCCTTCAAAGCGTCGCGCGCGGCTTTTGCGAATGACGCGTCCGGAAACGTGCGCAATAACCGCACCAGCAGCCAATGTCCGTGCACTGACGAATGCCAATCGTAACACCCCAAAAACGCAGGCGTAAGTTTCCGTGGCGGCGCAACATCGGCGTCGCTGTTCAGGACGTGACTGATCTTGTTCGGATATTCTTTATGCACGCACGCGAGCGCCAACTTTGCGAAGCGTTCAGCAGCATGAGCATCAAATGCGCCGCCAGACAGCTTCGCCTCGGGGCTTGTCTGTTGAGCAGCGCCATCAGACACAACGAAGAGCAGGGGCGCCGTCACAAGTGCGCAAACCAACTTTTGCAAAAGTGAAAGGCGAAATTTAAAGACCACAGGGACCACAATCACGCTACCGTTTGGCTTCGTAAAGATCGTGGAGCGAATTTTCGGACCCATCGCGCGGCCGTTGTATTCGCCTAGGGCAACCGCTAAACTGGCGCGCATTAGCCAAGTCTCACGAAATGGATTCGCTCGATTACTACAAAATCGAAGAACTTCTGACAGATGAAGAGCGCGCTATCCGCGACCGGGCGGCGGAGTTTGTCCAAAAGGAAGTGTTGTCGGAGGTCGTTCCGTGCCATCGCGCTGCCAAATTTCCGGACCATCTGATTCCGCGCATGGGGGCGCTGCGCCTTTACGCGCCATACCTCAAAGAGCACGGATGCGCAGGCGTAAGCTATACGGCGTATGGCCTGATCATGCAGGAACTGGAACGCGCTGACTCCGGTGTCCGCTCGCTGGCGTCGGTGCAGGGCGCGCTCGCAATTCAGGCGATCCATTCATTCGGCTCGCCTGAGCAACACGCGCGATGGTTGCCCGGATTGGTCTCGGGTGATCGCGTAGCTTGCTTCGCGCTAACGGAACATGGACACGGCTCCGATCCGGGTGGGATGGAAACCCGCGCTAAACGCGATGGTGATCATTACATTTTGAACGGCAGCAAATGTTGGATCGGCAATGCGTCTATCGCAGATATCAAAGTTGTTTGGGCGAAGGATGATGACGGTCATGTCGGGGGATTCGTCGTTGAGAAGGACGCGCCGGGATTTCGTGCGCGCGACATCGAGGGGAAGTTCAGTCTGCGCATGTCACGAACGTCGGAGTGTTGGTTTGAGAATTGCCGGATACCTGGAAAGAACCGCCTGCCGAACGCTCGGGGACTCATTGCGCCGTTATCATGTCTATCGTATGCGCGCGTGGGCATTGCGTGGGGCGTCATTGGCGCAGCGATTGATTGCTACGAAACAGCGCTCGCATACGCCAAAGCGCGCGAACAATTCGGCCGACCAATTGCCAGTTTCCAATTGGTGCAACAAAAACTTGTCTGGATGGCGCAGGAAATAACCAAGGCGCAGTTACTGGCGCTCCGTCTTACTCGCCTGATGGAGGCAGGAAAATCTCGTCCCGCGCAGATCTCGATGGCCAAACGAAACAATGTCTGGACGGCGCTGCAATGTGCGCGCAAAGCGCGGGACATCCTTGGCGCTGCAGGCATCATCGATCACTATTCCCCGATTCGGCACCTTATGAATCTCGAAAGCGTGTTCACGTACGAAGGCACGCACGATGTTCACGCCTTGATCATCGGGCGCGATATAACGGGCTTGAATGCCTTCGGCGGCTGATCTGATTTCGATCGTGAGTTCAGGCTATGACGCGAGGTCCTTCGCTTGGCTCAGGATGACAGAGCAGATAGATTGGTTAAGGTAGAACATGAGCGAGTCAGTTTACATTCTTGGGGGCGGGCGCACGGATTTTAAGCGCAATCTAAAGAAGGAAGGCAAGACCATCCGGCACATCATTATCGAGGCTGGTAAAAAAGCCATCGATGATGCGAAGATCGATCCCGGCGAAATTCAGGCGGGCGCGGTTGGCAATTTCAATTCGGGCCAGTTCACGAAACAATTGCAGCTCGGCGCGTTTATTCCGGAGATCGATCCGAAATTGCGCGGCATTCCGACGATGCACACCGAAGCGGCCTGCGCCTCTGGCGCGCTGTCAGTGTTATTAGGCGCAGAATGGATCATCGGCGGATTTTATGACGTCGTCCTCGTCGTTGGCGCGGAACAGCAGAAAACGATGTCGGCGCTCGATGGTTCGGATGTGCTCGGCGCGGCTGCTGACTATCACAACGAAAAACCGGAGTACGGCGATTTTATGTTCCCGAAGTTATTCGGTCGGATCGCGCAGATGTACATCGAGAAATACGGCGCGACCGAAGAAGCTCTGGCGCTTGTGGCATGGAAAAATTACGCACACGCGAAGCTGAATCCGCTCGCGCAAATGCGCGACGCGGATCTCACTCTCGATTCCGCGTCACAGGTTTCCGATAAGAACCCGCACGTGGCGCCACCGCTGAAAGTTTCCGATTGTTCGCAGATCACCGATGGTGCGGCGTCGGTTGTGCTCGTTTCGGGGAGGTACCTGGACAAAATCGGCTGCGACAAGAGCAAGACTGTCCGGCTGTTTGGCTACGGTCACACGACTGATTATTTACCGCTAGACAAGAAAGACGCGCCAACGTTTTCGACGTCGCGCAAAGCTGCGGAAAAAGCTTTCCAAATGGCTAACCTGAAACCGCGCGATCTCCACGGCGCCGACGTTCACGATTGTTTTTCGATCACAGAAATTGTTGCCTGCGAAATTCTCGGACTCGCCGAGCCGGGTAAGGGTGTCGACCTTGTGAAAAGCGGGGCGACAACGCTACCGCAGGTGCGTCCAGAAAAGTCCAAGGCACCGTTCCAAATTCCAGTGAACGCGGGTGGCGGTCTGATTGGTGACGGTCATCCTGTGGGCGCGACCGGTGTTCGCCAGGTATTCGAAGCCTATCAACAGCTGACCGAACAAGCTGGCGCGCGGCAGATCGAAAACGCGAAACGGTTTCTCACATTCAACATGGGCGGCAGCCTAACGACTTCCGTCGCCATGCTCTGGGGGCGGGGTTAATCGCTCAGCGAAATAAGGCGTCTGACACAGAGGCCTTACAACATTCGGGACGATGGCGCGTCGTGTCTACGAAACGCCATTGTTTCTTTATCGTCCGTTTCTGCTCCCACATTTTTGAAATCCAAAAATGTGTGGTTCTGCGTTTTTCTAGATGTGATCTCCCTGCAGATCGAAGAACTGCCGGCTATCATCAGAGAGGACGTGGAAGATTTTTTGGAAACGCATCTACGCAGTCCGGCCGCGCAGCTGCGGCCCAAGTTTGGAGTTGTTGGCAGCGTCTGGCTTGCCTACATTGGGCCCAAGCTGCAACGAGTGACGAGTGGCTTGGGTCCGACACCGCGCGACGCTTTGGAGGATTTCAACCTGCGCTTCATGGAACCACTCATTTCTCGGAATGGTTCCGAACGGGAATAGGCTACGGAGCTGGCGATCCAGATGAAGGTTCCATTCACAGTTGGAGAAGTCGGCCATTTTGGGCTGGCTGTTCGCGATCCAAAAAAGAGCGCGAAGTGGTTCGAGCGCACTTTGGGTTTGGGGAAAGAATTCGAATTCGACAACGGTGTGGCGGTTGGAAACGACCACGTCACGATCGCGTTGTTTAAAGGAAAGCCGTCGCCGGAAACGATTGATCACATGTCATTTCATTTACCGGATATGGCTACGCTGCGGAAGGCGCTCGCTCATTTGAAGGAGCTCGACGTCGATATTGAAGATCCGGGTGACGAAATCGGGCCGGAAGCCCCGGGCTCGAAGCATATGGGCGTGTGGTTCCATGATCCGGATGGCTATCGCTGGGAGCTAAGCGTGCAAGGCGGAAAGTAAGTACGCGATGAGTGACGGCTTCCAGCCTTCACTGATTTTCCCCGACGGTTGGAAACCGTCATTCCTTGAACAGTCATCGCGCATAGCTCAGCTTGGGCGATCGCTAGTTGGAATGAAAACCTCGACGATCACCGTTGCTCAGAGTAACGCCTTTGTAACGACTTTCGATTTACCGCCGACAAGTACCGGACCTCTAAATGGACTTCGCTTTGCTGTTAAAGACACAATCGATGTGGCTGGTTTCAAGACCGGTTGTGGTAATCCGACGTGGCGTGATTCCCATCCCGCCGCCGTAGTCCACGCTGTTAGTGTAGAGCAACTTTTGCTCGCGGGTGCTCGTTGTGTTGGCAAAACCATTTGCGACGAGTTGGCTTTCAGTCTTCTGGGAGAGAATCACTTTTACGGGACACCTCTCAACGCGCACGCGCCGGATCGTGTGCCAGGCGGGTCGTCAAGTGGATCGGCGTCCGCGGTTGCGTGCGGTCTGGCGGATTTTGCGTTGGGAACGGATACCGGCGGCTCTACCCGCGTTCCGGCGAGTAATTGTGGAATTTGGGGTTACCGCCCATCGCATGATTTTATATCGGTTGCCGGCGTGAATCCGCTAGCGCCATCGTTCGATAGCGTCGGCATCCTTGCGCAGAGCGCTGAGGTGCTGGCAAAGGTGGGACTCGTTTTGTTGTCCGACGCGCCGGTGTCTCCAAATAAACCAACAACCATTCATTTGATCCGAGAGGCTTTCGCACTTGCCGACGCTGACGTTCAGGAAGCGTTGTCGGAGCCGCTGCGGCAGCTACGCGAAATCTTTCGCGGGGCCGTTCGGGAATCCTCACTGCCCGAGCTTGTTGGCGATGACGCTGGACATAGTTTCGCGACATGGGCCGAAACTTTTTGCGTGATCCAATGGGCGGAGATCGAGAGTTGCCTAGGTGCTTGGATCGCTAACTCCAAGCCGGAGTTTGGCCCCGAGATCGCTGCCAGTTTTGAATTGATGAAACAACTCGACCGCCGACGCGTCGCGGAGGCGATGCAACATCGCGAACAATATTTTCGAAGTTTGAACGAGTTTCTCGGACCGGAAGATCTACTCTGCATCCCGACAACACCCGCGCCCGCGCCTCGAAAGGGCGATCCACCCAGACGCAGTTCGAGTGGGAGCGGCTATTATCCTCGAACATTATCGCTCACGAGCGTTGCAGGGATGGGCCGCTTGCCGCAAGTGTCGCTCCCGATAGCCGCCGCCGACGACGGCGTACCAGTGGGGTTGTCGTTACTCGCGAGGTACGGACAGGACTCATTCTTGTTGCATGTGGCAACGAATATTGATCGAGAAAAACGTCGCGGTTAAACGAGTTGTAGACGGCATTGTTACATCGCCGCTCGCGCATGGTTCATCGACGTGCGTAGCGCACGGCCAAGTGCCTGCATTGACACGATATTTAAGGGTCTTAACTTTTTCGTCCACCATCACAAAAATGAACACTTTTGCCTCTGAGAATGGGGATGGAAAAGACTTTGTTTCGCACGTGCCCGGATACTGGTCAGACGCGGCTCCGGAACTGTGGAACGATTGGAAATGGCAGCTCAAGAACAGGGTTACTACGCTGCCGCAACTCGAGAAACATCTGGAACTGAGCGCCGAGGAACGCAGCGGGGTTCTGCTGTCCGGCGACAAACTCGCGCTGGCCGTTACTCCACACTTTTTTAACCTGCTGCCGGCAAGCAATCCGGATGACCCGATCAGGCGTCAGGTCATTCCTCGAATCGAAGAAACGTGGGCGTCGCCGTACGACATGGCAGACCCGTGCGGCGAAGATTCGCACATGCCAGTGCCGGGTCTAGTGCATCGGTATCCTGATCGTGTCCTATTCCTGGTGACCGATCGTTGTGCGAGTTACTGCCGTTATTGTACACGGAGTCGAGTGGTTAGCGGAGTTGGCGAACAGGAATTGCACACCAATTTCGAGGAGGCGTTCCGTTATCTCGAAGGACATACCGAAGTACGCGACGTGCTTTTGAGCGGCGGCGACGCTTTGATTTTCAGCGATGACAGGCTCGAGAAGCTGTTGTCGCGGTTGCGCAGTATCAGGCACATCGAATTTTTGCGGATCGGTACTCGGGTGCCGATTTTCCTGCCACAGCGAATTACGCCCGAGTTGTGTGCATTGCTGGAAAAATATCATCCGCTCTGGATGAGCGTGCACGTGAATCATCCGCGCGAGCTCACCATCGAGGTGAAGCATGCCTTGGAGCGTCTCGCCAACGCGGGCATTCCGCTGGGCAACCAGAGCGTGTTACTCGCAGGCGTCAATGACGACCTTCAGACGATGAAGACACTCGTGCATAAGCTGCTGATGTGCCGGGTT
>AF_2010_repII_A1DRAFT_10000146_pt1 | contig 12898 bp, 11 predicted proteins | sample AmaForreplicIIA1_FD_9195 | JGI IMG/M metagenome (IMG submission 9195)
GGCGCCTGCTTGGGCGGCACGATGCGCGGCGCCCACCACGCTTTCGACTGTAGGGCGTTGTCCTTGATCACGCCGCCGAATTTCGGATCAGGCGCTGGGAGTTGTTTGCCGCTAATCGTTGTCGTCGCGCCCGGGGAACCTGGCGTGCCGGTGGTTTGGATTTCTGCGTAGAGGGAACTAGCCGCCGCTAGAAGAATGCACGTTTGGATACTGCCGAGACCGAGTCTAAGTGTTTTCATGGATGTTAAACGGGCTTGTTGCTACTCAATCGAGGCGCACAGTTTGCCATGCTTTCCGAAGATCTGCCTATGGGACTTTAGGGCAATAGGCATTGCAGTCCCGCTCAACGCGGCTGTCCTACTGTCCGCGTGTTTACCGGATGAGGCGTTGACGCTTGTTCGATCAATTTGTCAGATTGACCTCAAACGCCTGCGCCCCGAGGGAGGAGGCCAGGCCTTCGGTTGTGCCAGCAAGGTACATCACCACACCATTCTGATTCGTTAGCTTGGCATGCATCTGTCCCTCGATCAGGGTGAGTCCCCGACTAACGCCATGGTACGTTCCGGAAAACTGAGAAAGACTATTTAGATTATAGACCTTGCCGGTGGCAGAGACCTTTTGGGCGCCCGAGCCGCCCACGCCGCCGCCAGAGATGGTGAAATGGTGCGTCCGGCCATTGTAATACAGAGTGCCTTTTCCGGTTTCAGCCTGAGCGTAATAGGCAGCCGACCACTCTCGAATTCTGACGGTAGCCGATGGTGGCGTACTCGGGGCCTGGGTCATTGATGCGCAGCCGGCGATGAGGAGAATTGTGATACTGGCGAAGGCGGAATTGAGGAAGTGATTTTTCATAAATGAGTTGCTAATTCTGTCAGGTGGACCCGGGACTCGCTATAGGACTTTAGGGCCATGGTCTATCGACACGTTAAATTGTTGAATCGTTACAGCGGCAAATGTAGCGGTCGTGGAAGACACCTGAGCGGTTACGGACTCCAGATGAATTCGCAGCTGTGGTGTTGACGTCAGCGCGCCCAATTACTGCCGCCCCGGAGCAGCGAAACAACCGCCGCCTTGCGGACACACGACGACGTATGTTCTGCGTTTGCCGCACCCGGTGACGCCGACCGTGTATACGATGCGCTGCACTCCGTAAGCGGAAGCGAAACGTCCCTGGATCTCAGGCTGACTCACGTTCGTCGAAAGCACCTGTCCCGTTGCGCTTTGACAGTTCATGTCGAATCGCGCCCGATTCAATGCCGTTTGAACTGCCATTCCCTGCTGGCCCTGGACCATCTCCTGCTGTGTTTGACATCCAGCTGCAAACGTGCCCACCAGTGCCAAAAAAATATATGTCTTTTTCATAATGATAGCTCCAATGCTGTTTCGTCTTCTCCTGCTGAGCTAGAAAGTTTGTCAGGTCGAGCAAGTGATGGATATAGGACTTTAGGGCAATGCATATCGGCGCGTTAAAGAGTTAAATCGTTAAAACTTTACATCGACAAGAGGAAAACCATTTAGCGCACCGTCAGAAAGTAACCCCGGTTGTGATTTGCGGGCCGTGCAAGACTGTGTCGAAAGTAAAGCTGTCGTTCTCGAAGTCGGCGGCAAGGGCGCGATAACCGATCTCGGTAAAAATGTTCCTGGTGAGGTTAATACCAAGCACGCCCTCGACCTGCCACATTAAGTCAGCACCTACACCGAACCCTCCGACCTCGCCGCGCACGGCGGTGTAAAACGTCTTATTAAAGTTGTAGCGGGTATGCAGTCCGACATAGGGATCGAACCAGCCATCATCTCGCGAGATCGTTTGGCTCAGCTTCCTGTTCAGCGTGATCGCGAGCTGGTTCGCGATCTGCGTCTCGGCCGCACTAACGGCCTGACGAACAGCAGCACGACGAGCCTCCCCTTGCAGGTGAAGCGCATCTATCCTCGCCCTTATAGCTGTTTCTTTCGCCCGCACAACATCGTGAACGACGCGGGCGACATCTTGTTCAATGCGACCACCCAATGGACCGATTGGAATACGCGGGTTACGTTGGTGGCGGTCTAGCGATCTGTGTTTGTCGATTTGGCTGGTAATGTCTGCCTCGATGGTGCCTTTAAGCCTTGTGACAAATTCACTGTTGGAGATGTCGTTGTTAAGGCGGGTAACCAAATCGTCGCTGATGTTAGTAACGAATTGTTGGCTTGTCTGCTGAATCAACAGCGGGTCGGAATGCAGTTCGAGCTGTTCGTAAACATTTGTGTAGTGCGAGCCGGCAGCGAAATCGACGAACCAACGCGGCTGATTGATAAGCCGCCAGCTTAACCCCCAGTCAATCAGATACGGGTTCACCCGTTCGTGGACGTTGTTGATCAGCCCATTTATCTGCGAGTCATCGGACAAACCCACATAAAAGATTTCAGCATATATTCCGAACGGGCCTTTCCGCGCCTCCGCTCGCATCGCGAACATCATGTCAAGATGTTGCAGGATTTGGTCGAGGCCGATGTCTATGTTCGCGTTTACGCCACGGACTCCGATCGTGCCGTCGAAGCTCGGCATTAAACCGGGGATCGCAATCGTAAATTGCCACGGCTCGCTCTGTGTAACTGATGGTGGTGCGGTCTCCTTCGGCGCGAGTTCCAACGTGCCCGCGCGAACAGGGGCGGCGAGCGCAACCGCTGCAGAGGCGAACAAAAGCAACCTGATTTTCATGCGAGTTTTAGAGTAACGAGGTTTTAATGGCGAGCGCGGTGTTGCAGCCGATTTTGAAGCAACTCCTGCCATACGTCCATAAGACTTTGGGGCTATGTCTAGCGAGCCGTCGAATCGTCCCAATGGTGTACGCGGTGCGATATTGGCTAAAGGACCTTAGCTCCGTACCATGCACTGTTCTGCTGTTGCCAAGGCGAAGCTAAGAGCCGTCAGCAGATCGCGCTTCTTAGTTCAATGTCCCTTGATGTCTTTCCCTCCAACAGCCGTAGCGGATCTTCTGGGAGACGGTGATATGATAGTATTGGGGCTCGTGGCTTGAAGTTTCTTGGCGAAGAACGCCTTTATACCTTCAAATTTCGCTGCGTGGGAGTTGTTTGGAAGAATCTTCGCGCCGGAAGCATCCACTGCTATCGTTTGTCGAAGAATTCCTGATCTGTCCGTAAGCCAGGCAGTGCCTACAGAATAAATTTCCATCTTATCTGCTATTGTTTTGAGCGCAGAAATCACGATGCCTTCTTGCTTTGGATTCGTGCTGACCGCAAATGTGAGATTAATACCCTCCGTCGTGCGAAACGACTTTATTTTTACTGGGAGACGATCACTGCCAAGTCCAAGTATGGCCGCCAATTCTGGGGCTATCGATTCTTCGGTGCCTTGAGAAAGCACCCATTCTTCTACTTTGGAAAGTTCGGCTTTCGCGGAAGTAGGCGGTGTTGGAGCAAGATTCTGAGCCAACGAGGCGACGGGAGTGAGCGCCAGGGCTGCGATGACAAGTTTGCCGTAAACCTTTTGCATCGACGGATCTTAGCGCGATTCTGCTGCGCTTACGGCGACACGTCAATGAGACCTTCGGCCCACGTTTCAGCGTTCCAAAGATGTGCGCCGCCGGGTCGCTTTTGTGAAGCAGGCAATCCTGCCTGCGAGTATTTTGCCGTAGCACGAACTCGCGCTTTGAAGCGTTGAAATCGCACACAAGATTGTCTGCGTCACGGCGTCAACCCCGTTTCTTTTTCAACGAGACCACAAACATCACGACACCGACTGCCGCCAGGATAATGGCGATGGTAAAGCCGGTGGACGAGATTTCGCCGCGGTGATGATACTCTGATTTGAAATGCCCGGCGATGCCTATCAGAAAAGAGAGGACGCCAACAGAGAACAAAATCAGACCGATCGCTTGCTGATCATCGGTGGAGATTTTCATTGCAGCGCAATCAGATATAGCCGGGAGGCCAAAATTCAAGTGCGCTCTTCACGTAGACGGCCATAATTTCGGGATGCGCGGGATTCAGCCACTCATAATTGCACTACTCACGGCGGGTTCAGCTTTACCCTTGGATGCGCAGATCGATCGCATTACCGGGAAGAATTTCGCTAGTCGATCAGAAGTTCTGGCAACGCATGGGATGGTTTGCACCAGCGTTCCGGCGGCCACGGTGGTCGGGATCGAGATCTTAAAGCGCGGCGGTAGCGCAGTGGACGCGGCGATCGCCGCGAATGCGACGCTCGGTTTGATGGAGCCGGTTTCAAATGGAGTCGGGGGCGATCTGTTCGCGATCGTTTACAGCGCGAAAGAAAACAAACTTTACGGAATCAACGGGAGCGGTCGTTCTCCGCTTGGTCTGACTTACGACGCGATGAAATCAGAACTGGCGAAACTGCATAGCGAAACTATTCCGCCGCGAGGCATGCTGCCGATCAGTGTTCCCGGAACCGTCGATGCGTGGGCGGAGCTACACAAGAAATTCGGCAAACTGAAATTGAGCGACGATCTCGCCCCGGCAATTCGCTATGCCGAGGAAGGTTTTCCGGTCACCGACTTGATCGCGTATTACTGGTCGTTCGGTCCGCGTCTCTACAAGGGATTGCCCGGAGCGTTTCTCGAGACCTACACGCTTGATGGCAAAGGACGCACTCCCGGTAAAGGCGACATCTTCAAGAATCCGGATTTGGCGAGAACGCTGCGATTGATTGGCGAGAAGGGGCGCGATGCTTTCTATAAAGGCGAGATCGCTGACAAGATCGACGCGTTCATGCAGGCCAATGGCGGGTTCCTGCGGAAAACCGATTTCGAGAAGCATACCTCGACGTGGGTCGAGCCTGTCTCGGTGAACTATCGCGGTTACGATGTGTTCGAGCTTCCGCCAAACGGTCAGGGAATTTCCGCGCTGCAAATACTGAACATTCTCGAAGGATTCGATCTGCGCGCCATGGGACGGAATTCACCCGAGACGCTGCATACCATGATCGAGGCAAAGAAGATCGCGTGGGCCGACCGTGCGAAGTTTTATGCAGATCCTGCGTTCGCAAATGTTCCCCTCGCAGGATTGCTGTCGAAAAGCTATGCGGCGGAACGCAGAAAATTGATCGACCCCAATCACGCGGCCAAACAAGTCGAACCCGGCAATCCGGTGCTAAATCAAGGCGATACGATTTACATGTGCACCGCCGATGATGAAGGCAACATGGTCTCATTAATCCAAAGCAATTATCGGGGGATGGGCAGCGGGATTGTCGTGCCGGGTCTTGGATTCATGTTTCAGGATCGCGGCGAACTGTTCTCGATGGACCCACAGCACGCGAACGTTTACGCGCCGGGCAAACGTCCGTTTCACACCATTATTCCCGGATTCGTGATGAAAGGCGGCAAGCCATGGGAAGCTTTCGGTGTCATGGGCGGCGGCATGCAACCACAGGGCCACGTGCAGGTACTCACAAACCAGATCGATTTCGGTTTAAACGTCCAGGAAGCCGGGGACGCATCCCGCTGGCAGCACGAAGGCGATAACGAACCTACCGGCGAAAAGATGAACGCTTCAGGTGGATACGTTGAAGTTGAAAGCGGTATTCCATACGAGACCGTGCGCGAGCTGAAAAAGAAAGGTCACGACATGCGTTTCGACGTCGGCGGCTACGGCGGGTATCAAGCGATCAAAGTCGAAATGCATGATGGCCGACGCGTTTACGTCGGCGCCAGCGAATCACGCAAAGACGGAATGGCCGCTGGATACTAATCCGCACTTGTAAGCGTCTGTGTCAGCCGCCAAGCAGATGGATCCTGGCATCCCAGCCTGCTGACCCTGTCGCGGAGATGAGTGTTACGCTTTGCATGAAAAAGCCCGAGCAACCAAGGCTCCATACTCCACGAGCGCGTCGCTGGCTCGGGCGTCTCTTCAGGGAATGGACGGTTGAAAGCTGGCGGCCAATCGCCCCGGCTTTTGCCAGACCAGAGCCATCGAAATGGCGCGATACACACGTGACACTTGCGTGGCTAGGGCACTCCACAGTTCTCATCAATTTTTTCGGTCTCACACTACTCACGGACCCCGTCCTTTTTCCGCGCGTCGGAATTCGTTTGCCAGGCATCACGATAGGCCCAAAACGCCTGACTGCACCTGCTCTGCAGTTTGATGAGCTGCCGCGAATCGATCTAATCCTTCTATCGCATGCCCACTTTGATCATCTCGATCTGCGAACACTCGGTTGTTTTGATGAGACTACGTGCGTGATCACCGCGCGCGCCACGAGCGATTTATTGAAAGGGACTCGCTTTTCCGAGATCACGGAACTTGATTGGGGTGAAAGTAAGAACTTGATCGCTGGAGCGGGCGAAATATTAATCGCGGCATTTCCTGTGAAACATTGGGGTGCGCGCACGCGGCATGACACTCATCGCGGTTACAATGGATATTTAATCGAACGAAAGGGGCGGCGAATTATTTTCGCCGGCGACACCGCAATGACCGAGAGCTTCGCAGAGCTGCGGCGACACGGTCCAATCGACGTCGCAATCGTGCCTATCAGCGCGTACAATCCGTGGATTCAATCACACAGCACGCCCGAGCAGGCAATCCAGATGGCGAACGCCGCAGGCGCGAGCTTTATTGTGCCGGTGCACCACCAGACGTTCCGTCTTAGCCTTGAGCCCTTCCGCGAACCGATCGAGCGCTTCGAAGCCGCGCTAACTAAAACTCCCGAGCGCATTGCCATGCGAGAAATTGGCGAGACATTCGTGCTGCCTTTGTAGCCGCGCATTGAGACGCGCTCGGGTAGCGGGAGCATCACCGGCTACAGCAGCGCGCTTGTGTGAACCGCCGTGGGATGCAATGTTTCGCACGCTTCCCGCCGACGTAGCTCAGCTGGTAGAGCAACGGTTTCGTAAACCGTAGGTCACGGGTTCGAACCCCGTCGTCGGCTGTTCGCATTTTAACGGCACCACCTCTCCGCCATTCATTCCGCTCATATTTGATCCAAATTGAGCTCGCATCCGAGCAAACTTCGACGCGAACAGCCATTTCAATGTTGGCTCACATATGTGAGGTAACATTGAAATGCGGTGCTAGAACGGTAATTGAAACGAACATGCGGAAGGAGTGATCGGGATGCTGCGCAGGGAAAGCTTTTACAACAAGAGACCCCATGAAAGCAGCGCAGACGCATCGCGCCAAACCTTGCTGGGGCTGTCACCCAGCACAACGACGATTACATCTTTACCCGGACGCGTACCGCTTGCGATCAGGCATTTGCCTGCGCCATCGGTGTAACCGGTCTTCATACCGTTGCAGTACGGAACCCGGCGAAGCAATTTGTTCGTGTTTTCAAGCTCGCGTGTGCGGCCATTCGCATAGCGGAAGACAAGCTGTGGAAGACAGACGATGGAACGGATAGTCGGATTCGCGTAAGCAGCGCGTGCGATGAGCGAGAGATCGCGTGCGCTCGAATATTGTCCCGGTAGCGGCAGACCATTCGGATTCAGAAAGTGCGAATGCACGGCGCCAAGTTGCACTGCACGGCGATTCATTAGCTGCGCAAATGCGTCGACGCTTCCGGCATTATCGCGCGCCAGACATCGTGCAACGTCATTGGGACTTTTCACGAGCAAAGCCCGTAAAAGATCCATTCGCTGATAAGTCTCGCCCGACTTGATTCCCAGCTTCACCGGGTCGCACATTGAATCGGTCGATTGCACGGTCACTGGCCGATCAAGAAAACCGGTCTCTGCCACGATCAGCGCAGTCAGCAGTTTCTGCGTGCTCGCCGCTTGTCGTACCTGGTCCGCGTTTTTTTCATACAAAATCCTGCCGCTATTGGCGTCCACCACTATTATTGAAGCTGCGCTCGTCTTCGGTATGCCGTCAGGCGTAAACTGTGTCGGCGCAGCAATTGTGTCATCATCTTCTTTTGATTTTGCGCGTGCGCGATGCGACCGAGCATGACTGGACTTTGATTTCTTTGCTTTCGGTGCGTCGGATTCGGAGTCGGCATCCGAACTCTTCTGCGTTACGGCTTTTGCTTTCCGGACAGGCCCATTAACGCCGCTCGGCCGGACGATATCAGGATCGACGACGTCCTGTGCCCACACGCTCAGCGTTGAGCTCAGAATCAGTGCGCAAAGAAACCAAATTCGATTGCGCCAAATCATGGACGAAAAATTATGGACAAAACGCATGTGTGCGCAAGTGCCTGGCCTGCATCCCTGAATACTTAAGACTCACAAGTCCTTCAGCGACGTTCGTTTTGAGCGCCGCGGACCCCTGAAAGGAATTACGTGCAAATATTATTTCTTAGCGTGCTCGATCAGCTCTACCTCATAGCCTTCCGGAGCGTCAACGAAGGCAATTCTACCACTGTTCGTCGAATGCGGTCCGTCGGACAAGGGATGGCCCTTTGCGGCAGCGTGTTTGGCGAACTTGTCCAAGTCTTCGACTTCAAATGCAAGGTGCGTCAAATCAGGGCCGACGACGATCGGACCGCTCCCGTCGAACTTGCATATCTCAATTTCTGCGTCGCTGCCTGGTGCTTTCAGGAACACGAGTTGTGACCCGCGGCCGGAGGTATGCCGACGAACTTCTTGCAGACCGAGGACGTCCTTGTAGAAAGAAACCGTCTTTTCCAAGTCGTGTACGCGATAGCGCGTGTGCAGTAGTTTCTTGACCATCGAGTAACTTATTGGTCGAGCGGGTTGATTCAAACACCTATCACTGGACAAAAGCAGTAAAACGGCTTCATTGCGCTCCTCGCGAAGTGCACCGGGCTCGTAGCCGCGGTGTCAATGGAGTCCCAGGTTCGACTGCTTTGTGTCATGTCGATCGAAAGTCGAGACGTCTCTTGCTGAGGTTTAATTCGAGAGGTTTCTCGACTTCGCCTCCGGCTTCGCTCGAAATGACAGCAGCTCACCTATGAAAAAAATCGGAATACTTTTTGGACAGGAACAGAGTTTTCCCCCGGCGTTTGTCGAGCGGGTGAATCAGAAAACGGGCGGCAAAGACATTGCGGCGGAGTTTGTGAAGATTGACAAAGTCATTCAGGGCGAACCATGCGGATACGACGTGGTGATCGATCGCATCTCTCAGGACGTGCCATTCTATCGCGCCTGGCTGAAAAACGCGGCGCTAACCGGGACTGCCGTCGTCAACAATCCGTTTTGGTGGAGCGCGGATGAAAAATTTTTCAATAACGCGCTGGCCACAAAAATCGGGGTCGCTGTTCCGCGCACGGTGTTGCTTCCATCGAATCAGCCGCCACCAGATACGAACGACAAGTCATTTCGAAATCTGGGCTATCCTCTCGATTGGGAAGGGATTTTCAATTACATAGGCTGGCCCGCGTTTTTCAAACCATTTGCAGGTGGCGGCTGGAAAAACGTCTATCGCTTGCATAATCGCGAGGAATTCTTCCGCGCTTACAACGACACCGGACAGCTGGTGATGATGCTGCAGGAGGAAGTCAAGTTCGATATGTATTTCCGCTGCTACTCGATTGATCAACGCCACGTGCGGATTATGCCCTACGAGCCACGGAATCCCTTTCACTTGCGCTACCGAACAGAATGGCACGCGCCAAAGGAAATTCTGCAAAAAGTCGAGGAGGGCGTTTTGAGATTGAATCAATTTCTCGGTTATGACCTTAACACCGTGGAATTTGCCGTGCGCGACGGCGTGCCGGTTGCGATCGACTTTTGTAATCCCGCTCCTGACTGCGAAGCGGCGTTTATCGGTGAGCACAACTTCGAATGGGTGGTGGACGCGATCTCGGAAATGGCTATCCGCAAGGCGCGCGAGCATGTTCCCGGTCGCGATAATCTCAGCTGGGGCAAGTTTCTCCAAGCTGCGGTGACACGGCGTTCGTTAGGCGAACTCGCCTGAGGTGGCCTGTCATTCTGAGCGGAGCGAAGCGGAGTCGAGGAATCCCGCGATCTGGCCGTTAAGTTTGCAACGGGATTTGATTCGCTCACCTCCCGTTCGCTCAGCCTCCGGCCTTCCCGTTGATGTTGCGGCTTCCCCAGTCGCTCCATTCTCGACTTCGCTCGGGATGACAGTGGATCGTTTTTGACGGACATTCCTGCTTCGCCATCGCATGAAGAACCACACGTTCACTCTGGGAATCGAAGAGGAGTTCGCGATCATCGACCCCGAGACGCGCGAGCTGCGTTCGCATATCCACGAAATTCTCGAAGGCGGAAAAGTCACGCTCAAAGAGCAGCTCAAGCCGGAGATGCACCAGTCGGTCGTTGAGCTCGGCACCGAAATTTGCGATTCCATCGGTTGTGCGCGCGATCACGTCATTGTGCTGCGGACGAAGCTGGCGGAGTTGGCGGCGCGCAGCGGATTAAAAATCGCGTCGATGGGGACGCATCCATTCTCACACTGGCGCGATCAACTCATCACTGAAGGCGAGCGTTACCAGGAAATCCTTAAGGACATGCAATCGCTCGCGCGCGCGAATCTGATTTTCGGATTGCATGTGCACGTCGGGATTCCAAATCGGGAGACCGCAATCCACGTGATGAATCAAGCCCGCTATTTTCTCCCGCACATCTACGCGCTATCCGTCAACTCACCGTTCTGGGTCGGTCAAAACACGGGGCTGAAAGGTTACCGCCTGAAAGTATTCGAGCGTTTTCCTCGCACCGGCATCCCGGATTCGTTCGAGTCTCTCTCTGAATATGAGGATTATTGCAAGCTACTGGTTAAGACCGGATGCATCGACAACGCCAAAAAAATCTGGTGGGACATCCGGTTGCATCCGTTCTTCGACACGCTGGAGGTGCGCGTGTGCGACGCGCAATCGCGAGTGGACGACACGCTGGCGATTGCAGCACTTATCCAGGCTGTAATTTCAAAACTCCACAAATTACTTCACCAAAACACTACGTTCCGCATCTACCGTCGGCGTCTTCTTGATGAGAACCGCTGGCGCGCCGCGCGCTACGGCATCGAGGGGAAATTGATCGACTTCGGTAAGGAAGCCGAAGTAGACGAACGAAGCCTGCTAAACGAGTTGCTCGACTTCGTCTCGACCGAGGTCAAGGAACTCGGCAGCGAGAGAGAAATGGCGCACGTCGAACGGATTATTCGCGAGGGTACCGGCGCGGACCGGCAACTCGCTGCGTGGGAGCGCACCCAGGACATGAAAGCAGTCGTAGATCATATCGTCGCAGAAACCTACGAAGGTTTGTCATTGCCTCAGTAGCCCCGACCGAAAGCGCAGCTTCGCTACAAAACCGGCAGGCGGTCACAGCGCCTTGTAATCCACAGAAATCGTCCGGTAAACGAGGTTATCGTGTTGCGCTGAGAAATAAAAAAGCTCGAGCATCGTGGTCCCGACCATCCATTGATATCCGACCAGTGTTTGAATCACCTCGGTGTCGTGGTCGCGAGAACGTGACACCAGTTTTCCGGTGCCGTATTTTTCATCGAAGTATTTGCGAATTTCTCCCATTCGCTGGTTGTAACGTTCGATGGACCAGTCGGGGTATTCGTATTGCAGCTCTACTGCCATGAGCGCTCTCTCTTTAAACGTAAACACGGTGCGCTTGAGTCCGGGATGAATCAGCCCCTCCACGGTCCAGACTTCGCGGTTCTCTTTCTTTTCCCGCGAAACTAATTTGGCCTTTGCGCTGTGCAGCACCGCCTCTACGCGAGCCATTGAATCGTTCCAACGAAACCCGAACGGCGGCACCAATTCATCAGCGGTACATACGTGTTGCTGGCAAAGAACAACAAAAGCGATCAGGCCAATTAAAAGAAATTGGCGGATCATCCGCTGGTTCGAACGCGTAACGCACCTCGAAACACGCCCGGTGGTATCGGTATCGGTTGCCTGCATCTACAACTTGCTGAGCGTTTATGCTCCGCTCGCAGAGGCGAGAAATTGCGCGCGCTGACGAACTCGGTCAACTCAGGATGCGCGGTCCATCGGCAGCGAAGTTTGTTCGTCGCGGCGATTCCAGAATTCATACCGACTGGCTCACGAAGTTTTTTCAATAAACTGTTTCTTGTTTTCGCGACGACGCGCGCGCTTCATTTTCACCGTCAAGAAAATTTTTTTGTCGAAATTGAAAATAAAATTCATTTTTTTCTTGTCGCTTTCACAACTGATTTCTACTCTCAAGCCCGCTGGCGAGGACGACCACAAAGCGTGTGTGAATAAGTTGTGAACATGTTTGAGAAATTTCCGGCGACAAGAATGAACAACAGCGAAAACCCCTCGCCAGAACGATTGATTGTGGGTCCGCGCAAGCGTCGTGGTAAACACACACCGCACGACGACTCGAGGCATTCTCCCTCGTATTTACGCCTTTTTGGCATTTTTTTTGGACTGTTAATCTCCGAATCCTACCGGGAAAAACCTCGATTATTGGCTAGCTGCTGTAGGCGATTTCACCCTGCACAGGCCAATATGGCGTTTCTGTAACACTGTTAACAACTTCTGTATGGACAAGAAATGCGCAGAGCTGTGGCAGCGATTGTCGGCCGCTCTCAAGCCACAGATCAGCGCGGATAGTTTTAAACGTTGGTTTTCTACCGTGGAGTTAGTGGAGGCAAAGGAGAAATCGATCACGCTTACTGTTCCAAACAATATTTACCAACTCTGGATCGAAAGTAATTACATGCCGGCATTGCAGAATGCGATCATAGCCACGTTTGGCAGTCCGCGTTCGGTGAAGTTTTGCGCCCCGGCGGCCGCTGGGGCGCAAACACCTGCGGACGATCCGGTCGCAGTTAAAGAAGCGCTGCCCGCGCCTCAAGGGGACGCGCGGCCGGGCACAACTGTTCCGGGACTCAATCCGCGAAACACATTCGAATCCTTCGTAGTCGGTCCTAATAACGAAATAGCTCACGCAGCCAGTCTCGCTGTGGCGCAGGCGCCGGCACGCACGTACAATCCCCTCTTCATTTACGGCGGCGTCGGTCTGGG
>AF_2010_repII_A1DRAFT_10000147_pt1 | contig 12869 bp, 6 predicted proteins | sample AmaForreplicIIA1_FD_9195 | JGI IMG/M metagenome (IMG submission 9195)
GATTTCAGTTGGAACTCACGAACATCAACGCCGTCGATCATTACCCGCCCCGACTGCGGGTCATAGAATCGCGGCAGCAGACTCATTAAAGTCGACTTTCCGGCACCGGTCGGGCCAACAATCGCGATCTTCTTTCCTGCAGTGACGCGAAGGTTAATCTTCTTTAGGACAGGCTGTGATGCGTTATAGCCAAATGAGACATCTTTGAACACTATCTGTCCTTTTGCTGTAACGGGTCGGAAGACTTTAGAACCCTCTGCTAGCTTCTCCTCTGACTCCAGAACCTCAAAGGCTCTCCGTACGCCAACCTTTGCGCTTTGAACCAAGCCGTAGGTCTGGAAAATACTATTAAGCGGGGCGTAGAGCGAGGCGAGGTAGGAAGTGAACACAACAATTTCGCCTATCGAAAGATCACCGGAGAGAACGCGCCGAGCACCTAGCCACAAAATTGCCGCAGTTCCGGCAGCGATCGTTAGATCGATAGCCGCATAATAAAAATTTTGCAGGTTATAGACGCGCAAATCGGCGGCCAGACTCTCCGTGCTGGCTTGGAGAAAGCGCTGCCCCTCGTCCTCTTCTTTTGTAAAAGCTTGGATAACGCGTATCCCCGAGAGCGTTCGCTGGACCACGGAATAGACGGTGCTTCCCTTCTGACGAGCCTCCGTCGCAGCCGAGGAGATTTTTCTATTTAAAAGGGCGATCGCTAAGAAGAGCGCTGGGCACACGGCCATAGCCAGAAGCGTTAGATACCAATCCACCCACAGCATGACGATCAGCATTCCGGTCAAAAGAACCGAAGCAGAGAGCACTGAAAAAAGTCCGTTCATCGTGAGCGTCTGGATCCCCATAGTGTCCGCAGTAATACGATACATAAGATCGCCGATTTGCTGCCGGTGATAGAAAGACAGCGAGAGGCGTTGAATATGACTGTAGAGGTCGCGCCGAAGATCGTTGACCATACTTTGGCCAATCCGAATAGTCGTATAATCGTTTAAAAGGCGCAGTCCTCCCAAAACCAAGTAAACAACAACCAATCCGGTGCACGCCAACAAGAGAAGGCTCTGTGACGACCAGCTGAAAGCAAATCCCCATAGTAAGGGATTGCCGCTCAAGACGTTGTCAATAATAATCTTAAGCGGCCAAGGCTTGAGCAGCTCCAGCGCGCTGATGAGGAAAACCTGACCGAGAGCAAAAATGAAAGAGGGCCAATACGGCTTCAGGTAAGAACGAACGGTGCGTTTCATTATCATATTCTCATAGAGTCTTTTCCGGTGATTTCTGGACCGGTACGAAGTCCAGCTTGTGCGCAAGCGATTCAAGAACGTTGTAAAGCACATGACCTAAGCGGAATTTTTGGTAGATAATGGCACTTGCATGAATCCAACCGATTAAAGCCGCGGTTACGCCAACCCCTGGCATTGCTAGAACGGCGGCAAAAGCAGCCGTGATAACATATAAGCAGAGACACGTTACAGAAATTCTCGACATGCGGAGCGCGCAGCGCACCCTCAGGAGACGTTTTGTGCCGCCGTGATTTTCAGTGGCTGTCTTGATCTGAGCTTTGGTCCAAGGTCCTTGGCAAATCTCCAAATCCCACTGGCTCCATCCTTGATCCATAGCAATGAGATATTTGCGCGGGAGAAGAAATTCCATGACGGCATGAAGCAGGCTCTCCTTTTCCTGTCCGCGTTCGTTCCAGTACGATAGATAAAAGGCGCGTTCCTGCCACAAGATGTGAACGGGTTGCCTAGGCCCGTTAAATTCGAACGGCTTCACCTCGCGAAACCGGCGCAGACGCCAACGATAACGCTCGAGCGTGCGAATCAGAGGCCCGACGTAAATCAAAAACGTGATGAGAAGAGTTGCGCGCCACCCCTGAAACGAGGGGACCACCCGAGCCCGGAGCGCGCTCGCCACGCAGAGGCTCGCCGTGAGCCCAAAAGGCGCCAGTCCAAGCCAGAACCAGTCGCCAAATACAAATGCGCATGCCAGCAGTATAAGCGAAAGAAAATTCCATTCGAGGGTCATCGGGAGGCACGCTACCACCGAGGGCGGAGGCTGGTAGAGTGTCTGAAAAAGCCCGCGGCCGAAAACCCCGGAGTAAATCCGCGGCTGTCGGCTTGCCAAAAAAGAAGAGAGGTCGCCGTAAATTCGGCCGAACCAACGCGATTGGCCAAGCACGTTGAAACGAGAGGGATGCTTGAAGAACAACAGAGTCTCAGCTCGGCCATAACCGCGTTGCTGTTTCAGATAGTCGCGAATGGTGTTCCGGCGAAAATGCCAGACGACGGCCGCCGGACTGAAGCCAATCTTGTAGCCTTTGTTTTGGAGTCGCCAACAAACATCCACGTCATCTCCCGCGGCGCGAAAGATCGGATCAAATCCGTTGATCGCCTTCAGAGCTTCGCGGCGGAAGGCCATATTGCAGCCGGGGATGTGTTCAGCGACTTCATCATCCAGCAAGACATGCGTCGGCGCGCCCGGCGAGACGGCGACGCAGGAAGCGATCAAAGAATCGTCCGCAGGCGACAGGTTCGGCCCCCCCACCGCACCAAAGTCTGATGATCGAAACCGCGCTGCCAAATAAGTAAGCCAATCCGGATCGGCCATGCAATCGGCGTCGGTAAAGGCAATGATCTCTCCTCTGGATGTCCGGATGCCGACATTGCGCGCTTCGCTTAGCCCTCTGTTTTCTTGATTAACAAGACGAATGTAATCATAGGTCTCGGCGATCTGCCGTGTGCCATCCGTTGAGCCGTCATTGACGACAATCACTTCGTAGTTTGGATAGTTGAGTTTTTGTAACGAAGCCAGGCAGGCATCGATCGTTCGTTCACCGTTATATACACAGACAACCACAGAAACTTTGGGATAGGTGGAAAGGGAGGGCGGCAGAGGATTATCGTAGCAGTTTTTTACCGCCCAGTAGCCTGGCTTTTCGCGGCGGTTGCGATCGACCAGGCCGAAAGCCCAATCGTCCACTTGGAATCCTTCCGGTCCGGAGTAGGCGTGCCAATCGTCAGTCCAAGAAAAAATCACGGTGCCGGCAACGCCCGTCTCAAAACCTGCGCGCAATTGCCATGAAAGCGCTTTCGCCTGAAAATTAAGGCCCTGACTGATCGAATCGATCCCAATCTCGGTCAATACCAGCGGCCGATCGCCGGCCAGATTGTGAAGGTGAAATAAGTAACGGCGGAAATCCTCCTCGCGATGAAGATAGACGTTGAAAGCCAGAAAATCCGCAAAATCAATTTCGAGGTATTCAGTCGAGGGAAAGTTCGCATAACTGACAAATCGATCCGGATCAGTGGCTTTGGCGGAGTCGAATAACCCGCAGAGGAACGAACGAATGTGCTTGGAGCCATGCCACCGCACGATCTCAGGGGGAATTTCATTGCCGATTAGATAAGCGAAAGTTGCTGCGTGACGGCGGCATTCTTCGACATTGCGGACAATGGTCTCGCGAACCTCCGACTGGGTTCGCAGGGAATCAAGAAAAGAGATATGCTGCGCCCAAGGAATACCTATGATGACTCGAAGCCCATAACTCGCCGCGATATCAAGAAGCCAATTTGGCGGCGGCGTGAAGGTGCGCACGCAGTTGGCTCCCAGGTCCGCCATCATCGCAAAATCGGTTTCTACACGAGCAGCCTCGGGGAAGGGAACTCCTTTATGTGAAGGCGAAAAAGGGCCGTAGGTAACCCCTTTCAAAAAAAACTTTTCATCATTGAGAAAAAAAAATCGTCCCTGTAGCGCAACTTTTTCGGATATATTTAAGGGAATAAAACGCGGTTCGAGTATTAAAGGCAGTGCCATGCTCACTCTGAGTAGCTCCTTCGATAGAGGTAGATAAATCAAGTCGGGACGAGTGCTGGTACAGAAAGCCACGCGTCGCTGAGTAACGACAGACTTACGTGCGCAACATTGATGCCAGAGACCACGTAGAAAATGAAAATGGCTTCTATTGATTTTACGTCGAGTTATAGTGGCTGAATGGATTGCTGATCACCCGATCACTGTAGGATTTATCCTGCAATACTGAAGAAGTTTATTCTCATTCGCCTCACAAATAAGTTCGGTCTGTCTAGTTCGTCGTCGGCTATCGGATCTCAAATAACGCATCCTTGCCGTGCACCATTCAATCAATGAACTATACGGAGATAGTCCAATGAACTACAGGCACATAGTCCAATGAACTACACAGAGATAGTAGCTGTCCTTGCTTTCGCACCGGACCTGTATCCGGTGGAGAATGGATGGGATTGTGGTTTGTCCCAAGAAAGGAAACCTGGACGGTTTTCGAAGGTTCCAGAAATGATTGTGATTCTCTTTTCGAGTCCAGTCCGATCTCGCTCGTGATCAACGGGCGATCGTCGGTAATATTTTGCAAGCGCGCAAGATAGGCGAGCCGTCCAAAAGTTTATTTGTATCAGGGCAGAGCCGGCAAGTTAAGTTTGGCTCTCCCTTGGAATCGTAACGTTGCCACTGCATCTCTCCATACAGCCTTTTCCCTTTGACGAAACAATCAGAGAATCTTTCAAAAATTTCTTTCATCCGTGTATTTATTTTCGTAATCAGCTTGTACTCAATATAGGGGCAATCCTTTTTTTACTGAAAAGCGCATAAGAGCCTGCTATTGGTAAGTTAAGCGGCGCATTTGATTTTTGGAAGCAAGACTATTCTCTTAGAATGAAGTAAGAAAGCAACAGTGAAAGTTAAAAATGTAGAATTGCAGTTCTCGAAAGTGAAACAATCCGAATCATGCGAATCTCAAAAATGAGACAGTCAAAGTATTACTAAAATCTGTCTTTCTTGAGGGACTTCAGCGAGGAGGGGCGGCTACGCAACGCATCGTCTTTCGTGACGCGGTCAAAGACGTGGATGCCACGATTGTGTAACAGCGTTGGTTGGGAGATGGTGCGCTGGGCTTTTGCGGTGCAAATCGAGCATTGCTTCAAAGGTCGATCACTGACTTTCTGGATCGCTTCGAAACGATGTCCTCGAGTACATTGATATTCGTAAAGCGGCACAGTTATAGTTCAGCTATCACACTGAAATCGCAGCCACAAGTTTAGCGCGACCTTGTCATTAAAAATCTTTCCTGTTATAAGATTTTATGTTTGTACTTAAGCGATCATTCCACCCCAAACCCAGGCCCCGGTCTGGGTTTTTTTTTAGCCTCGCCGGGAGGTGAACATGTTAGAGCAGGAAGTCTTACCCGTTGGCTTGACTTTCGATGATGTCTTGTTGATTCCTGCCGAATCGTCGGTGCTCCCCGCAGAGACCAATGTCACGACGCGGTTGACGGATCGGATCTCGCTCAATATTCCGCTGGTCAGCGCCGCCATGGACACCGTCACGGAATCGAAGACCGCCATTGCGATGGCCCAAGAGGGCGGCATTGGCATTATTCCATCGCAATATGCCGGTGTGGGCTCAGGCGGCCGAAGTAGAAAAGGTCAAAAAATTCGAGAGCGGCATGATTTCCGACCCGATCACGGTGGCACCTGATCAGAAAATCTCAGATGCTGTGGACATAATGCGGAAGTTTGGTATCTCGGGCCTCCCTGTTACCAAGAATGGACGATTGGTTGGCATTTTGACCCATCGTGATTTGCGCTTCGAAAAAGAACTCGATCGACCGGTCTCGGATGTGATGACGAAGAACCCGCTGGTAACTGTAAAACCGGGCGTGGACCCCGATGAAGCGAAAGATCTTCTGCATAAGCATCGGATCGAGAAACTCTTAGTTGTGGACGAGAGCTTCCAACTGAAAGGCTTGATTACGGTCAAGGACATAGAAAAGAAGATCCAATATCCGAACGCCTGCAAAGACGAGCGCGGGAGACTCCGGGTGGGCGCCGCGGTGGGCGTGGGGGCGGACTGGGAGGAACGGGTGGAATCGCTCGTGCGCGCGGGCGTTGACCTCATCGCTGTTGACACAGCGCATGGTCACTCCAAAAACGTTCTCGATGTCGTCAAAGGGGTTCGCCGGCGTTATCCGGATCTCGATATGGCGGCCGGAAACGTAGCGACGGACGAGGGGACTTCGGCCTTGATTCAGGCCGGCGTCAATGCGGTCAAGGTCGGAGTTGGGCCCGGTTCCATCTGCACCACGCGGGTAATCTCGGGAGTCGGGGTTCCTCAGATTACCGCCATCGGAAGCTGCGCCAAAGCCGCGGCGCGCTACAATGTGCCGATCATCGCGGACGGCGGGATCAAGTTTTCGGGTGACATCACCAAGGCGTTGGCCGCGGGCGCTGATTCGGTAATGATTGGGAGCCTGTTTGCGGGCACGGAGGAAAGTCCGGGGGAGACGATTCTCTACCAAGGAAGAACATATAAACTCTATCGCGGCATGGGTTCGCTGGGCGCCATGGGGCAGGGAAGTCGAGACCGTTACGGCCAAGCGGACATAGATGACGCCAAAAAGTTAGTTCCCGAAGGAATCGAGGGGCAGGTGCCTTATAAAGGTTCGCTCTCCTTTAACATCCATCAGCTCGTTGGTGGGCTCCGCGCCGGCATGGGTTATCTCGGTTGCCGTGACGTGACGACCCTTCGCGCTAAGGCCCGATTCATGCAAATTACGGCGGCGGGTTTGAGAGAAGGCCATGTGCACGATGTTTTCATCACGAAAGAAGCTCCGAACTACAGAGTAGAATGATTCTCGTCCTGGATTTTGGTTCCCAATACACTCAGCTCATTGCGCGCCGCATACGCGAAGCCAAAGTTTACTGCGAAATCCATCCTTTCAACGTCGCTCTGGAAGAGATTTCAGCGCTGAAGCCTGAGGGCATTATTCTCTCCGGCGGCCCGGCCAGCGTCTACCAAGAGAACGCGCCTAGGCTCAAAGAAGAGATTTTCAAGCTGCCCATTCCTTTTCTCGGGATCTGCTACGGCATGGGAATAATCAACCTGGCGTCGGGGGGTGAAGTGGCGAGGGCCGATCGGCGCGAGTACGGCCCTGCGGATCTCATCATCGATAATGATGCCGACCTGTTTTACGGCTTTTCACGGAACGAATTAGTTCGAGTTTGGATGAGTCACGGCGATAAAATGACCACGGCCCCTAAAGGCTGGCAGATGCTCGCCCACAGCGCTAATTCGCCTATCGCCGCCTTCGCGGATCCAAGCCACCGCTTCTTTGGTGTTCAGTTTCATCCTGAAGTGGTGCATACACCGCGTGGCAAAGAGATACTTGACAACTTCGTCTTCCGCATCTGCGCTTGCCAGCCCACCTGGACGATGGAGCAGTTCATAGAGACTTCGGTCGCGAAAATACGTCAACAGGTTGGAGGTGGCCACGTGCTCTGCGCGCTAAGCGGTGGCGTCGACTCATCCGTGGCCGCGACCTTGGTGCAGCGCGCCATCCGGGAGCGACTTATTTGCGTTTTCGTCAACAACGGCCTTTTGCGCCAGAACGAGGCCGAGCGAATTTGCCAATTGTTTGCCGAGCGGTTTGGCAGCAGCTTTCGCTACGCCGACGCCAGCGAGAAATTTCTTAGCGTGCTTAGAGGCGTGGAAGATCCAGAAGAGAAACGGCGGCGCATCGGCCATAGATTCATCGAAGTGTTCGAAGAAGAAGCACGGAAGCTCGGAGAGATCGAGTTTCTCGCCCAAGGGACGCTTTATCCTGATGTCATCGAGTCGGTTTCTTTCGTTGGCCCATCGGCCACGATTAAAACCCATCACAATGTGGGCGGACTACCAAGCACCATGAAGTTCAAGCTCATCGAGCCCTTGCGTGAGCTTTTTAAGGACGAAGTTCGGAGTGCGGGACAACAACTCGGCTTGCCTCAGGAGATGATTCAACGCCAACCGTTTCCGGGTCCAGGCCTGGCGATTCGGGTGTTGGGTGAAGTGACCGTGGAGCGGCTAAAGATTCTGCGCGAAGCGGATGTTATCGTGTTGGACGAAATCAGAGCCGCCGGCCTCTACGAGAAAGTCTGGCAATCGTTTGCCGTGTTGTTGCCGATTAAAACCGTCGGGGTCATGGGCGACGAACGGAGCTACGAAAACGTCGTTGCCCTGCGCGTCGTGGACAGCCAAGACGGGATGACCGCCAACTGGGTTCCCCTGCCAGCTAACTTGCTCGCTAGAATTTCCAATCGCATCATGAACGAGGTCCGCGGCGTTAATCGCGTTGTCTACGACATCTCATCCAAGCCGCCGGCGACCATTGAGTGGGAGTGAAGCGACATTTTTGCAGCTGGGTTCGGGCTACCAGACGCGCCGGGTCACTCCTCAAAGGAGTCTTTCATGGCGAAGGACGCGATTGTTTATGAACCGGGTGAAGGAAAACATCTCACTGCCCGAGGCAGTGAGATGTTTTTCAANGCTATCGCAGCCACGACCAGTGGAACTTTTTCGCTGATGGAGCGCACGCTGCCTCCGGGTGGGCGTAAGCCACCGGCGCACAAGCACGCTCATTGCGAGGAAGCCTACTACGTTCTTGATGGGAGCGTGGAATTTGCGGTGGGAAGCCGCACTTATGTCGGTGGCCCGCGCTCCTTCGTTCTGGTTCCGCGAGGCGTTGCGCACACATTCGGCAACGGCGGGGAAACTATCGCGCGGCTTTTGGTCTTGCATGCGCCGCCGCTGGACGCCTACTTCGAAGAACTTCAGGAGCTCTGGTCGCATGCATCGGCTCCCACCCGCGAAGAGGAGCTGGCGCTCATGCAACGACACGGCATGGAACCGGCCGAGGTTGGGAGCAAATGAAAAAGGTCCGGCGGCATGATGTTTCTCAATCGCTGTGAAAAGGCATCGGCTGTGGATAACTTATGAGCGAAAACTCAGCGTTATTTAATTGTCGTGCAAAACTCTTTGTGTTAAATAAATAGATACCTGTAATGGAGCATTCTCGTTTCGTTCACCTTCACTGTCACACCGAATATAGCCTCCTCGACGGCGCGAACAAGATTGACAAGTTGTTCGAGCGCATCAAGTCGCTGAAACAACCGGCGGTGGCGATGACCGACCACGGCAATATGTTCGGCGCCGTGGAGTTTTATCGCCAGGCGATGAGTCATGGCATCAAGCCCATCATCGGCTGCGAAATCTACGTCGCGCCGGGGAGCCGCTTCGAGAAGAAAGGCGTCGACAAGGGACCGAAGGAATACAACAACCACCTCATTCTCCTCGCTATGAATCACGAGGGATACCGGAATCTTTGCAAGCTGGTTTCCCTCGGTTTTATGGAAGGCTTCTATTACAAGCCGCGCATCGATAAGGACCTGCTCAAGGATTTCAACGGCGGTCTCATCGCGCTCAGCGCCTGTTTACAGGGCGAAGTTGCCCAGGCACTTATGCTGGGTCACATGGAGAAAGCTAAGGCGGCAGCAGAGAGCTATGCTGAGATTTTCCACGACCGTTACTACATCGAGATCCAGGATAACAAGCTGCCGCAGCAGGAACAGGTTAATCCACTGCTGGTCGAATTGGCAAAAGATCTGTCGCTTCCCGTCGTCGCCACTAACGATTGCCACTACGGTGAGCGCGAAGATTACAATGCTCACGATGTTTTACTCTGCGTCCAGACCGGCAAAACGGTTCATGAGGATAACCGGCTAAAGATGGAAACCGACGAACTCTATCTCAAGTCGGCAGAGGAGATAAGAAAAGGTTTCGAATACTGCCCCGAAGCTGTCGAGCGNACATTGGAAATTGCCGAGCGCTGCAACGTCNAAATCGAATTCGGCAAATATCACTTCCCCACCTACACACCGCCGAAAGCGATCAGCCTCGATGATTATCTCGATGAATTGGCTCATGNCGGTCTCGAAGAAAGNCTCGAAGGAGTCACGGACCCGGAAGTCAAGAAAGCCTATACCGAACGGCTCGATTACGAATTGGACGTCATCAAGCGGATGCAGTTCCCGGGGTATTTTCTGGTGGTGGCGGATTTCATCAATTACGCGAAGCAGAATGGCATTCCCGTTGGGCCCGGCCGCGGCTCCTCTGCCGGAAGTCTGGTCGCCTACGCGCTCAAGATCACCGATCTTGATCCGATTCGCCATGTGTTGCTGTTCGAACGCTTTCTCAACCCTGAACGGCGCTCCATGCCCGATATCGACGTGGACTTTTGTATCCGGGGCCGGGCCCAAGTTATTCAATACGTAAAGGAAAAGTACGGCGCCGATCGGGTGGCTCAGATCGCCACCTTCGGAACGCTCAAAGCCAAAGCGGCGATCAAGGATGTTGGGCGGGCGCTCGGGTTTTCCTTCGCTGAGACAGATGCCATCGCCAAACTCATTCCGGCGCCGAAACAGGGTTTCGACTATCCGCTAACCGAATGCATCAAGATGGAGCCGGGGCTCCAGGAGCTGATGAAAAGCGATCCGCGGGTCAAAAACTTGATCGATCACGCGTTGCGCCTCGAAGGCCTCACGCGCCACGCCTCCACTCACGCGGCGGGGGTCGTGCTGTCGAACCTCCCCTTAGTCGATCATCTACCGCTGTTCGTCGATAAAGAGGGCGGCATTGTCACGCAGTTCGACATGGACAGCGTGGAGAAAATCGGTTTGGTCAAGTTTGATTTCCTCGGCTTGAAAACCTTAACGCTCCTCCATGACTGCCTGGAGCTGATTGAGCAGAGCCGGGGCGAGTGGCTGGATCTCAATCGACTCAGTCTCGATGACAAGAAAACCTACCGGCTTCTTTGCGACGGTAATACCACCGGGGTGTTCCAGTTGGAAAGCGGCGGTATCCGCGAGATGACCAAAAGAATACGACCCAATTGCTTTGAAGATCTGGTGGCGATTTTGGCGCTCTATCGGCCGGGACCGCTCGATAGCGGCATGGCCGAGAGCTACATCAAACGCAAGCATGGGAAAGAAAAAACCAGTTACTTGCACCGGCTGTTGGAGCCCGTGCTCAAGGACACCTACGGCGTTATTGTGTATCAGGAACAGGTGATGCAGATCGCGCAGGTACTTGGCGGCTATAGCATGGGAGACGCCGATATCCTGCGCCGGGCCATGGGCAAAAAAGATCCCGAAGAGATGGCGGCACAGCGCGACCGCTTTGTCGAAGGCGCGCAGAAAAAAAACATCGACGCGCAAAGAGCCACCGAGATCTTCGATCAGATGGAGACCTTCGCGCGCTACGGTTTCAACAAATCTCACTCGGCGGCCTATGCGCTGGTTTCTTATCAGACAGCCTATCTAAAGACCCACTACCCAGTCGAATTTATGGCCGCGTTGATGACGTCTGAGATGGGCGACACGGACAAGGTGATCAAAAACCTGGCGGAGTGTCGCAACAAAGAAATCGAAGTCCTGGCCCCGGATATTAACGAGAGCCGATCCGACTTTACTCCGGTCGGCGATAAGATCCGGTTCGGTCTGGCAGCGGTCAAGAACGTCGGTGAAAAAGCCGTCGAAGTTATTCTTCAGAGCCGGGAGAAGGATGGACCCTTCCAATCGTTGTTCGATTTTTGCCGGCGCGTCGATCTCACAGCCGTAAACCGCCGCGTGGTTGAGAGTTTGATCAAATGCGGCGCTTTCGACTCGACACAGGTTTCGCGCGCGCGCATGATGGGGGCTCTAGAAGAAGCGATGAGGTCCGGCCAAACATTTCAGCGCGGGCAGGAAAGTAATCAGATTGATATTTTCACCATGCTCGGGAGCCCGTCGCCGGCAGCAAAGAAGCCCGGAGATATCTATCCTCAAGTAACGGAATGGTCCGGCCAGGAGTCGTTGGCTTTTGAAAAAGAAGCGCTTGGCTTTTACATCAGCGGCCACCCCCTGGATAAATACGAACGGGTTCTGAAGCGAATAACCAGCGGCGCGATTTCGGACTTGAAAGAGAAGGCGTCTCCGGGGGACGTTAAAATTGGCGGTGTGGTCTCGGCGCTAAAACTCAGAAATACCAAAAAGGGAGATCGCTACGGCAGTTTCAATGTCGAAGACAAAAGCGGCTTCATCGAAGTTATTGCATGGCCGGATGTTTACAAGAAGTGCGCGGATGTCCTGGGCGCCGATGACCCGATCTTCCTAAAAGGCCGGTTGGAGGTCGGAGAGGAAAGGATCCAGATCATTGCCAATGAAGTCACTGCTTTGGCCGAGGTGGCAGCCAAAGGCCGGGCCGAGAACGGCGAAAAACCAAATGGCAAAAGCGACCCGGTCCACCTCTACGTCTGTGAGTCGGAAATTTCCGCTGACGAGCTGAACCAATTACGGGACACTTTGCTCGATTATCCAGGTCCGTCTGCTGTTTTTCTTCACGTTCTCGCCTCCCCTAAGGGCGAAACCGTCATCGAACTTCCTGACCAAGTGCGCGTTGCTTCGACGCCTGAGCTCGAGGCGATCGTCGAACAACGCTTCGGCACGCGCATTGCTTTTCATTCTTTGGTGTCTTGAAGCGGATTAACTCACTCCGTCATCATCCAGAAAGAGCCGTGTTGGTCGGTGTTGAGCTGCCGTCCGATGATCGCGGTTTTCAACTCGAATACAGCTTGGAAGAATTGGAACGACTGGCTGAAACCGCCGGCGCCAAAGTCATAGAAAAGTTCACCCAGCAGTTGCGGGGCATCACCCCTGCGACCTTAATTGGTCGCGGCAAGGTGGAGGAGATTGAGGCCGCGGTGCGCGAGCTTCATCCCGATCTTGTCATCATGGACGAAGATCTCGCCCCGGCCCAGCAGCGCAACCTAGAATCTGCATTTAAGATAAGGGTCATCGACCGCAGTCAATTGATTCTTGATATTTTCGCCCAACGAGCCCGCAGCAACGAAGGAAAACTTCAAGTGGAGCTGGCTCAGCTGGAATATCTTTTACCCCGGCTGACGCGTCAATGGACGCACCTGTCACGGCTTGGTGGGGGCATCGGTACCCGTGGTCCCGGGGAAACGCAGTTGGAGGTGGACC